>Ga0172377_10007984_pt1 | contig 10860 bp, 10 predicted proteins | sample Pumphouse3metaG_FD_119749 | JGI IMG/M metagenome (GOLD analysis project Ga0172377, IMG submission 119749) | Leachate microbial communities from a municipal landfill in Southern Ontario, Canada - Pumphouse #3 metaG | ecosystem: Engineered > Solid waste > Landfill > Unclassified | place: Canada... | reverse complement strand
GCATAGTCTTCTGCAATCTCAAGCCTGAGCTGTTCCAGCACTGACTGACGCGCACCCATATTACTTAAACATATCTGCCCTGGACCATGTCCGCTTGTTGAAACAGGGCGCTCCCCATTGCGGTCTAGAGCCAAATACTCCGGTTTATCTGCTGGAAAGCGGCTGCTGTAACGATAAAAGGTATGCGTGCCCAAGCTATAGCCAAAACCATACTTGGCATCCGACTTAGGGCGTGTGTCCTTGTTGCGGGTGCGCAGCAAGTCATCTGCTTCGCTGGCCGGCAACGCTGAGTATATATGCCGGTCTGGAAACGCGGGTTTGCCTCGCAGCTTGAAAGGACGCAGACGCAGGGTTTCAAAATGCGGACATTTGCTGTTGTAGGCGTCAAACCATTGCCAACCCAGCTTTGTCCCGAGAAATTCGTAAACCGCATACAGACTGCCCCGCGGCCTGCCACCAGTCAAGATTATATTCTTGTCCTTGCTCTGCAGGAGCCATTCCTCGGCAGTAAGCCCAGCCAAGTCTATGCTGTTATGTCGGGCATATTCACTGTGCCCAACAAAGATGGCATTAGTCCCGCCAAGGAATTCCGACTCGGCAATTATATCAAACTGGGCTTGCGTGCTCTGCTCCAAGTGCCGGCGCAACTCTTCGGCGGCAAAGCGCTCTGAAGCAATGCTAGGCTCGGCCAACACAATTACATAGTCGCTTTTGCCTTCTTTGACCAACTCCAGGCTAGCGCTAAAAAACCAGGCACCGGATACTTGATTTGACATAAAAAACCAACATGAGATGGAAAAAAATAAAATTTTCACCCAGCCCCCCGCAGAATCGTTGCAAATTCGCATTTTCACTCCCCTTAAGATTATCTGTGCATGGCGGTGCCGTCTTGCAAACGCCAGTCGTAAATAAATTGTACGCTGTACTGATTCAGAGCAAAGCCGCTATTAAAATCCAGAACTGAGCCGTCCGCCCAAAAATTATTCGCCCGCCCCGAATGCCTGAAATGTACTACATGTGCAGCTCCAGAACAATTGCCTATGGCATAAAACTGATGAGGCACACCGCTCCACCAGGCCGAACTGGACAAATAACTGTCGGCCAAAAGCCAAACCTTGGAAGCCTTGCTGGTGCTAAGCCGGTAGTCCAAGGTATTGCTATTGACGTTGTTGTACTTCTCAGGGCTGTTGTGCATCCCTAAAGTGCTGTAAATTGAAGTTTCGGAATATTTGAAGCTGGGACAGCGCAGTTGCGCTAAAGTAGATACATAGCCATTCTTGGTCAACACTTCGTGCCAGATCAAGCCGGCGTTGCCAGCCACCCTGGGGAGCCAACCCTCGTTATCATCAGAATACATCAACAAGGCTAAACCAGCCTGCTTGAGATTGTTCTTGCATTGAATAGCCTGAGCCCTAGCGCGAGCCTTACTCAACGCCGGCAGCAGCATGCTGGCCAAAATGGCGATAATAGCGATGACGACTAGTAGTTCGATCAGGGTAAAAAGAGGTGGTTTTCTCATTTTCAGGCTCCTGTTTTAGCTTTGATATTTTCGTTGTTTTTAGCCGTCAGGCTTTTTCGATTTATAAATGAGGTGGGGATTCTCACGCTGAAACTGACCTTGCTGGGCTGTTCGATGATGCGCAGCAGCAGCTTGCAGGCTTCTTCGGCCATGCTTTGCATGGGCATGTCGACGCTGGCTATGACAGGCTCCTCGGCCAGGCGGTAGCCGTAGCCCTCGCGATTGCCCATGCTTGCCAGGCGGTAGTCGCGTCCCGGCTGCATACCCTCGTCAAAGAAGCCCCTGATCAGGTTGGCGGCGATTTCATCATTGAAAGCAAGCAGCAGGCGCTGGCGGTACTCACGGTGATGCACCCTGACCAGGCGGTAGCAGCTGATCTCGCGCTCGGAGGCCAGCATGCTCACCAGGCTGATGTTCTTTTCGGCCAGGCCGGCCTCAAGCAAGGCCTGACGCCAAACCTGCATGCTGGACAGCCCGCTGCGGCTTTCCTCATAGAAGAGCACCGGCCTCTCACCCTTGTCTAAAGCAAGGCTTTGCAGACATTCCCTGGCTCCCTGAGAGATATCGTAGTAGACTTGCGAATGGTTTTCGCTGATTTGAAAGTCGCCGCGGTAGAAGACAAAGGGCCTGCCGCTCTGTCCGAGTTTGTCCAGGGTCTTGCTGTCCATGTAGTTGAGCGAGACCAGGAAGCCGTCGTACTTCTCGGCCAGACGCTGCACTGGGGTATTGACGAACTCGAGGTAGGAGAAGATATGCACCTCGCAGTTTTTCTCCAACAGGAACTTATAGGCCATTTCTATATGGCAGTCCAGTATCTTGCGCACCTTCGAATCCACCGGCATGATGGAAGAATCGGCCAGTCCTATGCGCAGAGGCCTCTGAGCGCTGTTGTTTTTCACAAAGGTGCCGCTGCCGCGCACGCGATACAGCAGCCCCTCGTCGACCAGCAGGTTGATGGCCTCATGCGCAGTGGGCACGGAGACCTCGAATCTCTCGGCCACCTCTGAGGCCGAGGCCACGCGCTGGTCTGCGGCCAGGCGCAGCGCACTCAGATCGTCACGCAGCGTATTAGCGATGGAGGCGCTCTTGCTCAACCGGGTTTTAATAAACATTTTCGCAGTGCTTCAACTGTTTTAAAGTGTATGCTGATATTATAACCAGTAATCAGTATGCCTGCCCAACAAAAAGGCTGAATAATAGATTTCCCGCAGGAAATCAGAAATAATTTTATTTTTTTGCTGCAAAAGTGTATGCCAAGTTGTAAAATTTAAGTGTGACACGGAGCCATCATTCAACACTGCTGCAATATTACTCGCAGAAGATTTTAGCTTAAGCCCTTAGTGTGCTTTCGTGTCCCTTCGTGTCTCTTCGTGTCCTCCCCCCTTCGTGTCCTCCCTCTTTTTACAGGTCTTGCAGCCTAAAGTCGGCCAGGTCTTCCAGGACCAGGTCGGCTCCCCTGGAGTTTTGTCTGGGCAGCCCGGGTCTTTGCAGCAGCACGCAGCGCATGCCGGCGGCCTTGGCGGCGCTCAAGCCGGCGAATTTATCCTCGAAGACCAGGCATTTTTCCGGTTTCAGCCCCAGCAGCTCTGCGCCTTTCAGGAATCCTTCCGGGTCGGGCTTGCCTGCCTTCACGTCTTCACATGAGACATAGTCGCGTATATGCTCCTCTGCGCCCAGTCTTTCTATGCCCTGCTGTATTTGTTTGCGCGTCGAGCCTGACACTATGGTCACCGGCAAGTTCTGCTTGAGCAGCCGCCACAGCAGTTTTTTCGAGCCAGGTATGCAGAGGTCCTGGCCTTGGGTAAACTCTGCGAAGCGCGGCGCCATCCAGGCCTCCATGTCCTGCCGCTCCTGGTAGTATCCTGGCCAGCGCGCCTGTATATGCTGGAAAAGCTCCTCCCAGCTGCGGCCAAAGTCCAGCGCCAAAATATCCGAGTGGCTCAGCTCGGCGCCGGCAGCTGCCAGAGCCATGTAAATGCAGCGGGCCCAGACGCCCTCAGAATCAATTAAAGTACCGTCCAAATCAAAAATATAACCGGAAATCACTAGCAATCCTCTTTTAATGTTCACTCATCAGAAACCAAATCGGCGACCCCTAGTGTGTCTTAGTGTCCTCCCCCAGAATTAGCCAGCCGGCCTTCACTGGGTTATAGTCTCGGTGCATTAGCCTATGCGGGAAGTCCTCTCCTTCCACCCAGGCGAAGCCAGAGCCTCGCAGATTAAAGCGCATTGGGAAGCCTGGTTTGCGAAAGCCCTCGAACAAGCTCAGCGGGATGATGCTCAGCATGCCTTGCGCGCTTTGTTCATAGCGCAGCTCCGGCACGTTTCGGAAGCCGCCCTCATAGCAGCCAGGCCTGCCTTCGGCGTCAAAATCGATGCGCAGCGGCGGCCAGAGCCGGCAAGGCTCCAGTTCGATGCAGAATTGTTTTCCTTGCAATCCCTGGCAAGCTATATGCAGTTCTTCGCCGATGAGAGCCGCCTTCCAGGCGGCTCCGGGCACTGCGGCTATCTCCTGTTTCTCGGCCTTTTCCAGGTTTGTAGCGGCCCAGGCCAGCTTGCCCTGCGGCTTCAGTCCGTTATAGGCGTCCACCCAGGGCGCCTCCAGGTCGAAGCGCGGGAAATCCTGTTCAAGCAGAGCCTGCAGCAATTCCAGGCGCAGGGCGAGTTTTTCCGGAAAAAACAAGTATGCCTCCGCCTCGGAATGGTATCCCAGCCTGGGGTCTCGCAGGCAGAGCTGGCGCATCTCCCTGGTGTTTTCCATTTCCTGCATTACTAGCCGGCGCATTTGTTCCAGTCTATCCACTTTTTCATGCAGCATTTCTTCGCGCCAGGCATAGAACTGCAGCAGGTTGGCGGCGCTTTTCATCTGCAGCCCTATGGCCTCTGCCAGGTCTATGTCTGCCAGGCGCTCGGGTGCATTCTCGAATTCAGAACGCAGGGCGGCCAGCCGTTCACAGCCTCGCTGCCAGAGCCGGCTCATCTTCTGACAGAGCTGCAGGCCTTCGTTCAGGTCATGATGGTATGCCAGGCATTCGCCGATGCGGTCGCCGCTAGTCTCAGGAAAGTTCTTCACCACCCAGCTGGGCGAGATGGGCTGGTCCACCGGAAACAGATGCCAGGGCCAGACGATGCAGTGATGCAGGGGACCATACCATTCGAAGGCCAAATTTGCCGGAAAATGCCGGTAGCCGGCGGCGAAATCCCGCCAGGCCAGAGCCGCTTCCGGGGCAAAACGCCCCCAGTCAGGACGCGCCAGCTCGAGCAGGAAGTCATCCTCGGCAACCGGAAAAGGCTCGAAGGAGAGCAGTCCGGCGGCACGGTTCATCAAACCGGGATAGTTGCCGAAGTACCAGCATTGCATGACGGCATCCACCTTGAACTCATGCAGCAGCTTGTATTTCTCGTAGAGATTACTAGGCACCGGCATAAAGGGTATGGATGCATTCTCGTGCGAGCAGCCCACTTGCAGCTTGGCGGCGGCTTTGTCGCATTGCCCAGCCACCTGCCGGAATAGCTCACTGGGACCCAGGTAGGCCAGCGAATAATCAAAAACCACACGGCGCTTGCCGAGTTGTTCCACATACCCGCCGGACTCGAAGTTGAACATCAGCGCGCAGTCCTGCGGCCAGTGCGCCGCCACCTCGGCCAGCTGGCGCGAACGCGCGCTGCCGTCACGCTGTCCCGGAGCATAGAACCAGCCGATAAACTCGGCCTGCGGGCTGTGCTTCTTCATCGCCGCGCACATAAGCTCAGCGCTCTGGGCGAAAATCTCGCCTGGCTCGCGCCGGGCGCAGAGCTGGCAGTCACAAATTGGCGGATCACTAAGCATATGCGCCACGCAGGAGCCATTGTCCTCGCCGTACATGATATTGATCATGCCGCCCAGCTCGGGCACCGCGTCGAAAAGCTGCTCGACCGACTCGCGCAGATACTTTTGCCCGGTCTGGCTGGATGTGCAAAAAAAGCTCCAGTCCCCATGCGAGCCGCCGACCAGCTCCGCATGCCCTGCGGCCTCTTCCAGCGGCACGGCATAACTGGCTGAGGCGAAAAGCTTAGGCTCGCTGAAAAAGACATAGATACGTATGCCGTATCGAGCACAGCGCCTAACCGTCTGGCGCAGCTTGGCAAAGCGCTTTTCCGCGCCGGCTCCGCGCCCCGGAAATATGCTGGAGGGCAGATCGTGGAAGTACATGGTAAGCCAAAGCCCGTTGACTCCCTCGTGCGCCAGCTTGTCCAGGTATGCCTCCGGATAATAGTCTATGTCATTGCTCAACTCGTCGATAAAAAACGGCTCGCGATAGGTAGGTCCGAAGAAGCAGCGCGAGATGCGCTGCCTGACGCAGGGACGGCGCCGCCAGTGCCCCGGCATGGCGGCGGCGCCATCGGCGGCGCGCAGCTGCTCTTCGAGCAAGTATATGGCTCTGCGCATGCCCTCCTGGTCGGCGGCCAGCAGCCTGGCGCCGGCGGCGTCTATGTGCAGATCGAACTCCTCGCTCTGCAATTCGGGTGCCTGCCCGAGACTGATAAGCCAACCGCCGGCACGGGGCGCAGCGCCCTTGGCCTCGAGCAGGCCTTCCAGCGAGGCCAGCGCCGTCTCCAGATGCACCCAGTCCGCCGGCAGCCCGGCCTGCAAGTCATAGCCCGAGGCCAGGCAGTCCCGGTTCAAACCCGGATCGCAGCCGCGACCCGCCTTGAAGTGATATTCGGAAGCCGAACGCAAACCGGCCACAAAACCCGGCTCGCCCTCAAAAGGCTGCGGCAAATCAGCAAGCAAAGAAATTCTTTTCATGATCCCCAATCAACAAAACTTAGCGTGACTTAGTGTGACTTGGTGTGACTTAGTGTGACTTAGTGTGACTTAGTGTGACTTAGTATCCCAAAACCCTTTAATCAAGCCTATATCCAGCCTTGACTGGCCAAGGTCTTGCTGGGCAGTTACAATGCTGGACTAGCAAGGAGTTTCAGTAGCAAGCGGTCCCTTAGCGCCGTAGGCGCAACTTCTCGTCGAAAACCACCCGCCCACTGCTATTAGACTGCCACAAAAAGAAAGTGGAAAACGGGTAGGAAATGCCTGCGAAAGGCAAGTAGCGTGGGGCGAGGGGGGGGCGATGGCCAGAAAGGACAAGACATAAGACGACAGGGAATGCAGCCCAAGCCGAAGGCAAAACGAAAAACTTAGTGTGACTTAGTGTGTCTTAGTGTGTCTTAGTGTCCCAAAACCCGGTTTTGTCCTTCGCCGGCATCAGGCTCTGGAATAAAAGTAGCGCTAAAGTTATTAAAATCAAGAAAACGCCTTATATTAATATGGTTTTAATTTCGTCTTGAAGGAGAAGCACATGGAAAATGTCGTGATTGTCGGTTCCGGCCCGGCCGGTTACACCGCTGCCATATACCTGGCCAGAGCCGAGCTGAAGCCCTTGATCATAGCTGGAAACCTGCCCGGCGGACTGCTCACGCAAACCACTGAGGTGGAAAATTTTCCCGCCTTCCCCGAGGGCATACAGGGTTTTGACCTGATGGAGAATATGCGCCAGCAAGCCGAGAAATTCGGCGCACGCCTGCAGTTTGGAGAGGTGAAAAGCTTTGAGCTTAGCCCTGCAAAAGAAAAAACCCTCGTGCTTGCCGACGGCAGCAAAATCGGCGCACGTGCGCTGGTGCTGGCCATGGGCGCGCGTCCGCGCAGCCTGGGCGCGCCCGGCGAAGAGGAGCTTAAAAACAAGGGGGTCTCCTATTGCGCCACCTGCGACGGCGCATTTTTCAAGCAGGTGCCCGTCATGGTCATAGGCGGCGGCGACTCGGCTCTGGAAGAGGCTCTCTTCCTCTGCCACTTTGCCTCCGAAGTGCACCTTGTGCACCGGCGCGACCAGTTCCGAGGATCGAAAATCATGTCCGATCGCGTGCTTGCCAACGACAAGATCAAGGTACACTGGGACAGCGTGCTTGCCGAAGTGCATGATCCGGCCCAGGACAAGGTCACTGCCGCCACTTTGCGCAATGTTAAAAGCGGGCAGACCAGCCGCCTCGATTGCGCCGCCGTCTTTATCGCTGTCGGCCACCTGCCCAACACCGAGAGCCTGCAAGGCCAGCTGCCGCTGGAAAACGGTTACATAGTCCTGCCCGATGGCGGCAGCAGCAAAACTACAATCCCCGGGGTCTTCGCCGCCGGTGACTGCGCCGACTCCACCTACCGCCAAGCCGTAACCGCTGCCGGCATGGGCTGCCGAGCCGCCATTGACGCAGAAAGATACCTGCAGCTGGCCTGAAACAGCAAACCACAACCACGTTTTTTCTGCCGGCTAGCCCTGCGGCACAATTCCGCAGGGTACCGGCATTTATATAGCAGCAGAAAAAAGGAGTATATCCATGTCCAACGCCATAAGCAACGTAAGCGAAAAGGACTTCGCGTCCTTCACCGCCCAGGGCAATGTCATCATTGACTTCTGGGCCTCCTGGTGCGGCCCCTGCCGCATGCAGGGTCGGATACTGGAGCAGGCCGAGGCCGACTTTGCCGCCAAGAGCATCAAGGTAGGCAAGGTAAATGTTGACGAGGAAGGCGAGCTGGCGCGCAAGTTCGGCGTAAGCTCCATACCCACCCTGGTACTCTTCAAGGATGGCAAGGCCATCAAGACCCTGGTCGGCATGCAGCAGGCCGATGCCCTGATCCGCCTGTTTGACTGACCCGCAGTGTATGACTGAAGAGCTTTTCACCCTAAGCCCCTCAGGTTGGCTTTTGGCCTGCATTTGCGCCCTGGTCGTAGGCATGTCCAAGGCCGGTCTGCCGGGCTTAGGTTCTGTTGCGGTTCCTCTCATGGCGATGCTTTTCCCGCCCACTTGGTCCAGCGGCATCTTGTTGCCGCTACTGGTGGCCGGGGATTTCATCGGCGTCTTTCATTTTAACCGCCATGCCCACTGGCCCACGCTTCTGCGGCTCTTGCCCACTGCCTTCTGCGGCATAGTACTGGGCTTTTTTCTGATGCGGCATTTGCTCGCCGGCGACTTTGAGCGCGCCAACCACATCATCAAGCTTAGCATTGGCCTACTGATCCTGGCTCTGCTTTTGCTCAATTTAGCCAAAGATTCCCTGTTGAAATGCGACTGGGAGCGCTTGCCGCATGCCGTCAACTGGGCTCTAGCGGTTTTTTTCGGCCTGCTTGCCGGCATCACCACCCAGGTAGCCAACGCGGCTGGCCCCATTATACTTATCTATCTGCTGTCGATGCGCCTCCCCAAGGAGCGCTTCATCGGCACCAGTGCCTGGTATTTCTGCATCTTGAACTGCAGCAAGCTGCCCTTCATGGTAGGCCTAGGCTCGATCAACTGGCACAGCCTGTATTTCAACCTGAAGCTGCTGCCCATACTTCTGGCTGGAGCGCTGCTGGCGGTCTTCATCAGTGCCAGAATGAAAGAGAAACATTTCAGCAAACTGGTCTTCGGGCTGACACTCATCGCCGCAGTAAAGCTCCTGCTGGGCTAAGGCCAAGTTTGAAAAAGACACACTGCAAGACTTTAGGCACGAAGCGACGCCAAGGCCCAGTTTAGCCAATTCCACAAAGCAAGCATGAGTAAGGAAACCCGTATGCCGGATGAATCATACCGGAAAAATGTCCGCTGTCCACACTGCGGGCAGCGATTTGATACTGTCCTGGTGCGCTCTTTTCAGCCGGACAGCGCCGCGCTGCGCGCGCTGCTCGACTCCAGCCTCAACTGTCCAAACTGCCCAAACTGCAAGCAGAGCTTCAGGGTGGAAACCGGACAGCTCATCTATAAAGACCCGGAGGCCGGCTTCTTTCTTATGCAAAGCGAGGAGGACAGCGACTTGGAAAGCATAGCGGAACTCGAGCAGGAGCTGGACAGCCTGGCCAGCGAAATCGCCTGGCAGGAAAACCTGCCCAGACCAATCGTCAGACTGGTTTTTAACCGCGAAGACCTGATCGAAAAGATATTCCTGCAACAACGCGGCATAGACGATAGACTCATCGAATACGCCAAGTTCCAGCTCTTCCAGAATACCGGCGGACAGCGCCTGCTGCCGCAGCAACATAGGTTGCTTTTCGATTTCAGCAACAGCGACAGAGACAAGATGCAGTTTTTCGTCTTCGGGCGCGAAAGCGGCAAACCCGAGGCCTCGCTGCATCTACCCATGCAGGACTTCCGCAAAATGCAGGAGGAATTCGCCAGCAGCGCAGAGCTGCAAAAGGAACTAGACCGCCTCTTCCCAGGCTGCCAGGTCAATGTCGAAAACCTCTATGACGAAAAATAAAACAGCAGGAAAATTGTAGTTTTTGGACACTAAGACACACGAAGTCACACCAAGACACACTAAGTCGCCTTTGTCTAAAATTGGATTTTCTGCCAAAAAACTCGTTTCCCAAGAGAATTTTGTCTTTTATGCTTATTACTTCATACCACAATCACAGCGACTACAGCGATGGCCAGACCAGCGCGGAGCAGATGTACCTGGCTGCCAAAGCCGCCGGCCTGCACGAATTCGGCCTGAGCGACCACTGGATAAAACCCGATAACCCCAACTGTGAATACGCCTCCTGGGGAATGCCCTGGGAACGGCTGGACGAATATGTCGAGGAATGCCTGAAATGGAAAAAAGAGCTTGACGACGAAAACTTCACCATACGCCTGGGTCTCGAGGTAGACCACTTTAGCAGTAACTGGCAAGAAAACATTAGCCAATTACAGGACTATCCCTTTGACTATATTATCGCCGCCGTGCACTTTGCCGGAGATTTCCCCATAGACCACCGTGCCGAAGACTGGCAGGGACTGAGCCAAGAGCAGATCGATGCGGTCTGGAGCCGATACTTGGCTAAAATCAGAGACATCGCCGCCAGCCAGGCATACGATTTCCTCGCGCACCTGGACCTGCCGAAAAAATTCAACTTTATGTATAGCGAGGCCCTGAACGACGAAATCGAGCATACCTTGCAGTCTCTGAGTCATAACCAGCTGCCCATCGAGCTTAATACCGCCGGCTGGGAAAAAGACTGCCGCAGCCCCTATCCGGACCTGACGCTGCTCAAACGCAGCCGCAGGCTGGGAATCCCGCTGCTTATCAACGCCGACGCCCACCAGCCCGCTCACGTGCAGCACCGCTTTTCAGAGGCCCGCGCCCTGGCTCTGCAAGCCGGATACACCCAGCTCTGCCGCTTCAAACAGCGCCAGTGCATCATGCAGGAAATCACCCATGCATAAAACGGGAGAGGACACACGAGAGTCTTGCCCCTCACACTCATACCGACCCGCAGCGAAAATGAAGCCCTCCCCATGTTCAGCGAAGACTTAGTACAACGACTCTCCCAGGGAGACTTGCAGGCGCTCTGCGAACT
>Ga0172377_10007983_pt1 | contig 10861 bp, 8 predicted proteins | sample Pumphouse3metaG_FD_119749 | JGI IMG/M metagenome (GOLD analysis project Ga0172377, IMG submission 119749) | Leachate microbial communities from a municipal landfill in Southern Ontario, Canada - Pumphouse #3 metaG | ecosystem: Engineered > Solid waste > Landfill > Unclassified | place: Canada... | reverse complement strand
AAATCAACATCTAATAAAGAACCTTGAGCACCTTCTGCTAATACTTTTTTATTATTTGAAAGAGTCTCATTTACTAAATATTCACCATCTACGATCTTAAATTCTTTAAGATATTCAATAGCGTCCATCCATTTAGCTTCATTTTCTTCAGGATTACACTCGAATTTATATTGATTCAGGATATCAACATGTTTAGATTTTAAGGCATTAAATCTTTCTTTAAAATTATCAGCCAATGTGTCTCCAACACGTAAACCTTTTCTTCCTGTTTTATCTGTGTAACAAGGTCCTATACCATTAAGTGTAGAGCCGATTTTACCTTTACCCATAGCAGCCTCGTAAGCAGCATCTAAAAGTCTATGAGTAGGAAGAATCAAATGTGTCTTTTTAGAGATACAAATTCTTTCTTTAACAGGGACACCTAGTTTTTCAAGATCAGAACACTCTTTTCTAAAAATTACTGGATCTAAAACGACACCATTACCAATAATATTAACACTTCCCTTTCTGAATATACCAGAAGGAACAGAATGAAGAACAAAATCAGTTCCTTCAAAATGAAGTGAATGTCCAGCATTTGGACCACCTTGAAAACGAGCGACGACAGGATAATTTTGAGCAAGAACATCAACTATCTTACCTTTACCTTCATCTCCCCATTGTAAACCTAAAACTACATCAATTTTCATTATCTTATATTTAAAATTTGTTATTCTTAATTAAAATGGAAGATCATCAGGCTCCTCAGAATTATAATCGATGTTATTATTCGTGGCAATGTTCTGATTCGTCTGTGCAGCATTCATTTGTCCAGCATTCTGCTGAACATTCTTCTGCTGCGCTACCTGCGGCGGCGTAGAAGCTGCATTTCCAAACTGAGTTCCTCCCTGATTATTATTGCTATGGAAACTGTTTCCCTGGTAAGAATTACTCTGTGTATTATTATTCTGATAATTATTAGGAGTATAATTTCCTGTACCAGCATTAGTATCAGACCTACGACCTAACAGTTGAATGTTATCTGCTACTACTTCAGTCGTATAACGAGTAACAGTAGGATTATTTCTATCTTGATAAGAACGAGTTCTAAGCTTACCTTCAATAAAAATCTGAGAACCCTTATGGACATATTTTTCTACAGTCTCAGCCAATCGTCTCCAGCAAACAATATTATGCCATTCGGTATTTTCTTTTAGCTCCCCACTATTTCTATCTTTATATCGTTCAGTCGTAGCTATTGAAAAACTTGCCACGACAATACCTGAATCTAGATGTCTTACTTCTGGATCCTTTCCTAAATTACCAATTAACATTACTTTGTTTAATGCCATATCTTACCTTTCCTCCTAATTATTTTTTTATAAAATGTATTATATATATAGGTATAAATACATACCACAATACAAGTCGCTAAGGTAAAACTTTTAGATGAGTTTAGAAAATAAATTTATCGACAATCGAAAAATGCATTCACTAATGCCTGATACATAAAAATTATTCTTACCTTTGGCCTTGATTTTTATGAAAAATTTAAATTAACTAAATAAATAAATCTAATGGTAAAAAATTTACAAAAAAGGCTTAGAGATAGCGCTGGCGCTCGTTGGATGGTACTAATCCTAATATCACTTACTATGATGTTTGGATATTACCTAACCGATGTTTTATCTCCACTTAAAACATTACTTGAAACAGAAAACGGATGGTCTAGTACAGATTTCGGATTTTTTAGGTCTTCATATGGCTGGTTAAATATATTCGCCTTAATGCTAATTTTAGGAGGTATTATCCTTGATAAATTAGGCGCCCGTTTGACAGGTTTAATGTCAACTATATTAATGATATTAGGAGTCGCTTTAAAATATTATGCGATTTCTACTACCTTCCCAGAAGGTTCTACTTTATTTGGTCATTCTATGCAAGTTGGTTTAGCATGTATTGGTTATGCTATTTATGCTGTAGGTGTAGAGATAGCTGGAATTACTGCTACTAGAATAATAGTCAAATGGTTCAAAGGAAAAGAAATGGCTTTAGCCATGGGAGTACAAGTAGCTTTAGCTCGTGTAGGTACTTTTTTCGCTATGATCTTACCAATTCCAATAGCTATACATTTCGGTAGCGAACTTCATCCAGACATACCTGCTCCAGTATTGCTAGGTCTTATATCTTTATGTATAGGATTACTATCATTCCTAGTTTTTATCGTAATGGATAAGAAATATGATAAAGAGGCAGAAGAAGATGGTATGACAGTAATAGTAAGTGAAGAAGATAAATTTAAAATATCTGATATAGGAAAAATATTAACAAATAAAGGTTTCTGGATGATAGCTCTATTATGTGTATTATTCTATTCTGCAGTTTTCCCATTTTTAGCATACGCAGTTGACCTGGTAGTTAACAAATTTGGTATGGATCCTAAGATAGCAGGATGGATTCCTTCTATACTTCCTATGGGAACATTAGTTTTTACACCAATATTCGGGGCAATATATGATAAAAAAGGTAAAGGAGCTACTATAATGATTATAGGTACAGTGATGCTGATATTCGTACATGCTATGTTCTCTATACCAAGTTTATCTAGTCCATTAATAGCTGGCATACTTGTATTTATACTAGGTATAGCTTTCTCATTAGTCCCATCTGCTATGTGGCCATCAGTTCCAAAAATTATTCCTGAGCAACAGTTAGGTACAGCATATTCTCTAATTTTCTGGATTCAAAACTGGGGATTAGCAGGAGTTCCATTACTAATAGGATGGGTACTTGATAAATATAGCAAGGTAGATCCTGCATTAAATAATGGAGCACACTATAATTATACTATTCCAATGATTATATTTACAGTATTTGGATTATTAGCATTAGTTATAGCTTTATGGTTGAAAAAAGAGGACAAAACTCATAACTGGAATCTTGAACAACCTAATATGAGAGAAGAATCTAAATAGATTAAAAAAAAAGAATATGAAACAATATGAATTAAACAAAAATTTAGCACAGATGCTAAAAGGCGGAGTTATTATGGATGTAACGGATGCCGAACAAGCCAAATTAGCTGAAAAAGCAGGAGCATGTGCAGTAATGGCACTAGAAAGAGTTCCTTCAGATATAAGAAAAGAGGGAGGAGTAGCGAGAATGTCTGATCCTAAAATGATTAAGGCTATCCAGGCTGCAGTATCTATACCAGTTATGGCTAAAGTAAGAATAGGTCATTTCGTTGAAGCTCAAATATTAGAATCTATAGGAATAGATTTTATAGACGAAAGTGAAGTTCTAACACCAGCAGATAAAGAATATCATATAGACAAAAAAGCTTTCAAAGCACCATTTGTATGTGGAGCACGTAATTTAGGAGAAGCTTTACGCCGTATAGGAGAAGGAGCTGCCATGATCAGAACCAAAGGAGAAGCTGGAACTGGTAATGTAGTAGAAGCAGTTACTCATATGCGTCAGATGAATGAAGATATCAGACGTGTAGTCAATGCTGGACAAGAAGAATTAATGTCTATCGCTAAAGAATTTGGCGCATCATACGATTTAATTCAATATGTACATGATAATAACAAATTACCTGTAGTTAATTTCGCAGCTGGTGGAATAGCTACTCCTGCTGATGCAGCATTAATGATGCAATTAGGTTCTCAAGGAGTATTTGTTGGTTCTGGAATTTTCAAATCATCTGATCCTGAGAGACGTGCTAGAGCTATCGTTCAAGCTACGACATACTTCAATGATCCTAAAAAACTAGCAGAAGTATCTGAAGATTTAGGAGAAGCTATGCCAGGTCTAGAGATGGAGACATTGAAAGATAAATATGCAGAACGTGGTTGGTAGTCCCAAAATTATGAAAATAGGTATTTTAGGATTTCAAGGAGCCTTCGTAGAACATCAATACCGTCTAGAGCAATTAGGCGTCGAAGCTGTGATAGTGAAATATCCAGAGCAGCTTGATGATTTGTCCGGTATAATTTTACCAGGTGGAGAAAGTACTACCATTGGAAAACTTTTAAAAAGTACTGGTATGATGGAACCACTCAGAAATAAAATTCTTTCTGGAATGCCAGTTTGGGGTACTTGTGCAGGTATGATATTACTAGCTAAAAAGTTAGAAAATGATACTATCTCTTACCTTAATGTAATGGATATAGTCGTAAAACGAAATGCTTATGGAACTCAGATAGACAGTTTTGAAACAGATGTATTAATTCCGGAGATATCAAACGAAGAAATTCCTTTGGTATTTATAAGAGCTCCATACATAACATCTGTTGGAGAAAATGTAAAAGTTCTATGTAAAGTAGATGGAAACATCGTAGCTGTTAGACAAGACAATATGTTCGCCACTTCTTTTCATCCAGAATTGACAGAAAACAATTCATTCCACGAATACTTCTATTCAATGTGTAATTCAAATAAGTTTACAAAAACTTTTTGAACTAGAATAGGAATAAATGGCTATGTTGTGCACTCAAAACGCTGTTTCATTACCTATAGCACACATTTCAAAACACAACATAGCTCATTCCCCCATACAAGTACATTTAATGTGTATCAAAACGACACATTAATTATATCATACATGGCATCTGCCTGTGCTTGTAACCATTTATCGCCCTTGATATAATATTGGGCATTTTTACTTGAGATACTCGGATTTCTATAATTAGCCTCTAGCACTATCTTATCCTCGAAATCCAGATCTTTAATCTCATTTAAACATATCGGAAGAGCATATATTATAATGTCGTTCGCTCTTATATTTTCTATTATCTGTGGCAATGCTGAACTCTTGGCACCAATTCTCTCTGCGAATTTTACTGCCTTCTCCAAATTTCTATTAGTTATCGTAACCGCAAATCCCATCTCCTGGCAAGCTACTGCAGCAGCCATAGCAGCACCCCCGCAACCAACTATAAGAGCCCTCTTATAATTTTCACGAGCTAATCTGTTTTCTGCCATACAGTCCTTAAGACAAATCTTCACCCCATCTTTATCAGTATTATAGGCTAAAATCTTACCCTCTTTTTTAATCAATAAATTCGTGGCACCGATTCTCTCACATCCTTTTTCTTTAATGTCTGCCTTAGCGAATGCCAACTCTTTAAAAGGGGCAGTTACATTTATAATATCGTACTCGGTCATAAATCTCTCGAAAGCCTCATCAAAAGATGGAGTTTCTATAAGATCATATGTAGATGAAGAATTCGGATTTGCCTTTTTAAATAATGCTGGACTCTTACTATGAGATATAGGATATCCAATTAAACCAAGTTTCATAATATAATATTTATTAAGTCTTTTAATATAAAGTTATTTCTGACTAAGTCTTTGTCTTACAGCTTCATAACTCAATATAGCTACAGAAACAGAGATATTTAGTGAATCCAGACGTCCCAACATAGGTATTATTATCTTAGCATCTGATGCCTTCCGCCAAAAGTCTGTTAGACCTGTTGATTCAGTGCCAAATACTACAGCAGTAGATATAGTCATATCAGTGTTATAGTATGGCTTAGAATCTTGAAGCTGAGCTGTTAGAATCTGTATATTATTTTTCTTTAACCACGATAGAGCTTCTTCTGATGAGCAGGCTACGGTAGGAGTAGTGAAAATACCACCTAGACTCGAGCGTATTAGATTCGGATTATATAAATCTGTTAGTGGGTCACATATTATAACTGCATCCGCACCAGAGGCATCGGCTGTTCTAAGCACAGCACCAAGGTTTCCTGGTTTTTCTACCGATTCAAGTACGATGACCAGTGCAGGTTTATCTGCATGAAGTTCTATATCTTCTAATCTCGTCTTTATACTTTTGAATTCAGCAACTATGCCCTCTGTCGATGAACGATATGCGATTTTATCATAAATCGCAGAACTTACCTCGAAAGTTTTCGCCGAGCTCAGGTCTATGTCATCAGCACTATCTTCGATAGAAGATGCCATTGCCCTAGAATCTTGACTCCCAAAATAAATATCTGGACATATAAAAAAAGAGAAAGGGATATAACCAGCTGAGATGCAGTTGGCTATTTCCCTTTTACCTTCAACTACAAATAGTCCTCTTTTATTACGTTCTTTTGATTTAGTCTCAAGAGAAATAAGCTCTTTAATCTTAGGATTATGAGCAGAGGATATTAGATCGTTGTTATTTTTCATTTTCTTTTTCTTCTTCTTTCTTTTCAATGGTTTCAGGACGCATCTGAGGGAAGAATAATACGTCACGAATAGATGTAGTGTCTGTCATAAACATAACTAGTCTATCTATACCCATACCCATACCAGATGTAGGAGGCATACCATATTCTAGGGCTCTTACGAAATCATAATCGATAAACATAGCCTCATCATCACCATTGTCTTTAAGTGATAATTGGTCTTTGAATCTTTCAAGCTGATCGATAGGGTCGTTTAACTCTGAATATGCATTACATAACTCTTTACCATTTACGAAAAGTTCAAAACGTTCTGTAAGACCTTCTTTTGACCTATGTTTCTTAGTAAGAGGTGACATCTCTTTAGGATAATCTGTGATGAATGTTGGTTGAATTAAGTGTTCTTCACAGAATTCACCGAATAAAGCATCGATAAGTTTTCCTTTACCCATAGTTTTGTCGATAGGAACATGCTTCTCTTCGCAGATAGCACGTATCTCATCTTCTGTTTTGCCTTCTAAATCAACACCAGCATATTCTTTGATGGCATCTAGCATAGGAAGTCTTCTATATGGAGCTTTAAATTCTATTTCTTTACCGTCAAGTGGAAGAAGAGTTTTATCATAAAGAGTTGTAGCTATTTTTTCTAGCATATTCTCAGTGAATTTCATCATCCAGTTATAATCCTTATATGCTACGTAAATCTCCATAAGTGTAAATTCTGGATTATGAGTCTGGTCCATACCTTCATTTCTAAAGTCTTTAGCGAATTCATAAACTCCAGAGAAACCACCTACGATAAGTCTTTTAAGATAAAGTTCGTCAGCGATTCTTAAATATAAAGGTATGTCAAGAGCATTATGATGGGTAATGAAAGGACGGGCATTAGCTCCTCCTGGGATAGATTGAAGGATAGGAGTTTCTACTTGTAGACATCCGAATGAATCGAAGTATTCTCTCATGGTCTTCATAATCTTAGCTCTTTTCACGAAAACGTCTTTGACCTGTGGATTTACGATAAGATCTACATAACGCATTCTATATCTCATTTCAGAATCTGAGAACTCATCATATTTTTCTCCATCTTTTTCCTTAACGGCTGGAAGTACTCTAAGAGATTTACTTAAAACTGTTAAAGATTTAGCATGTATCGTAAGCTGACCTGTTTGAGTAAGAAAAGCGAAACCTGTGATTCCTACTATATCTCCTCTATCAAGTAATTTTTTAAATACTTTATTATAAAGAGTCTTATCTTCACCAGGACAAATCTCATCTCTTTTTACATATACTTGTATTTTACCCTTTGAATCTTGAATCTCCATAAATGTAGCAGCACCCATTATTCTACGGCTCATTATTCTTCCTGCCATGGAGATATCTTGGTAATTATTTTTTTCTACAGAGTAGTTATCTTTTACTTCTTGTGAATCACAAGTGATTTTATATTCAGCTGCTGGATATGGATCTATTCCAAATTCTTTAATTTTCTCTAATGATTCTCTTCTAATTTGTTCTTGTTCGCTTAATTCTTCTAACTCCATAACTATAGATTTATTTCTTTTTATTATTGTAATCCTATATTAAGATGCAAAGGTAAGATTTTTTATCAAATTATGATAATAATTGTTAATTTTGCATACTATGGGACTCGAAAAAAAATGGATAGAAAAAAATAATACTGATTCTGAAGAAATAAAAAGTTTGGCTGATGAGCTTGAAATCGATCAGGTTTTATCTAAACTTCTAAGACAAAGAGGGATTAGTAGTTATCAAGAAGCTAAAACTTTTTTTCAACCTTCTCTAGACTCCCTCTATGATCCATTTCTTATGAAAGATATGGACAAGGCAGTATCTAGACTTGAAAAAGCCATTCAAACTAAAGAAAATATACTAGTTTATGGAGATTATGACGTAGATGGAACGACTGCTGTCGCTCTAGTTTATTCTTTCGTAAAGAATTTCTCAGAAAATGTATATTACTATATTCCCGATAGATATGAAGAAGGATCTGGAATATCTTATAAAGGTATTGATTGGGCCGGAGAACACGACTATTCATTAATTATAGCTTTAGACTGTGGAATCAAATCAGTAGATAAAATAGAATATGCCACAGAAAAAGATATAGACTTTATTATATGTGATCATCATCTAGAAGGAGATATTCTTCCACCAGCAGTAGCAGTATTAGATCCCAAAAGAAAAGACAGCACTTATCCATTCGATGACCTGGCAGGTTGTGGAGTAGGTTTTAAATTGATTCAAGCCTATGCTCAAAATAACAATCTTCCTTTTAATTGGGTTACACCATATCTAGATTTCGTAGCTGTAAGTATTGCCTCTGACCTGGTAAGTATAACTGGAGAAAATAGAATACTAGCACACTTTGGACTTAAACGACTAAACGAGTCTCCAAGTGAGGGTCTTCATTCCATTATTAAACTATCAGGATTAGAACATCACGTTATTAAAATAGATGATATAGTATTTAAGATAGGACCAAGAATCAATGCAGCTGGCCGTATGGGGTCGGGAATGACAGCCGTTGACTTGCTAGTAGCGCGAGATAATCAAGAAGCTGAAAGATATGGCAATAAAATCAGTGGACAGAATAAAGATCGAAAGAGTGTTGATAAAAAAATCACACTCGAAGCCTTATCACTAGTAAAAGAATCCAAAACATTTAAAAAAGATAAGGCTATCGTTGTTTTTAAAACTGGATGGCACAAAGGCGTATTAGGAATAGTAGCTTCTCGTCTGGTAGAAGCATATTATAAACCAACTATAGTTCTTACTGAGATAAATGGATATTTGACAGGATCAGCTAGAAGTATTAAAGGGTTTGATTTATATGAAGCGATAGAATCTTGCTCAGAATACCTGGAAAATTTTGGAGGGCATATGTATGCAGCTGGTCTAACGCTTAAAAGAGAAAACCTCGAAGCCTTTACTAAAAAATTTGAGATCGAAGTAGCTTCTAAAATAACAAATAAAATACTTACACCTATTATTCATATAGATGCAGAGCTTAATTTCAAGCAGATAACACCTAAATTTTTCAGGATATTAAAACAATTCCAGCCATTTGGACCTGGCAATGTATCACCTGTATTCGTTACCAAAAATGTTTATGATAATGGCAATGGTAGGATAGTAGGAGCTAAAGGAGAGCATATCAAATTGGAACTTATTCAGGAAGATGAGCCATATCGCTGTATTTCGGCTATCGCCTTCAAATTATCAGAATATTTCGATCATATTAGACAAGGTAATCCTATAGACATATGCTACACAATAGCTGAAAATTACTATAGAGGTATAGCAAATATTCAGCTACGTATAATAGATATTAGACCTGGAAAGGATTCTAATATTTAATATTAAAAATTAAATTCGAAATCTTTTGGAAGTCTTTTCTGTTCTCCTGTTTCCATATTCTTAAGAGTAACTTCTCCAGCTTTCATCTCTTCATCACCTACGATAATAACATACTTAATGTTTTTCTTATCGGCATAAGAGAATTGCTTACGAAGTTTAACGCTGTCAGGGAAAAGTTCAACAGCTATATTTTTATCTCTAAGAGCTTTAACTATAGGTAAACAATAAGATGTCTCTTTAGCACCCATATTAATAAATAATATTTTAGTGCCAGCTATAGCATTCTTAGGGAACTTATCCAGACCTTTTAATACATCATATATTCTATCTGCACCGAAAGAAATACCAACGCCTGACATATTAGCAAGACCGAAAATACCAGTCAAATCATCATATCTTCCACCACCACATATACTTCCTATTTCGAAATCTTTCGCTTTAACCTCGAAAATAGCACCAGTATAATAATTTAATCCACGAGCTAATGATAAGTCTATTTCTACTTCTTGTTTAATACCCACTTCAGCGATATAGTCAAAAAGTTCTTCTAATTCATTAATACCTAAAGTACCTATCTCTGAAGAAGCTAATATAGGACGCATTTTAGAAAGCTTTTCCTCATTAGTCCCCTTAAGAGTAAGAACAGGCTCTATAATAGATATACCTTTCTCATCTATGCCTCTTTCTAATAGTTCCTCTTTAACAGCATCAAGACCGATCTTATCTATTTTATCGATAGCTACTGTAATATCGACAAGTTTATCTGGGAAGCCAGAAACTTCTGCAAGTCCGGCTAATACTTTACGATTATTAATTTTTATACATACATTAACATCGAAAGCGGCGAAAACACTATCAACGATTTGAACTAATTCAAGTTCATTTATAAGAGATTTACTTCCTATGACATCTGCGTCACATTGATAAAACTCACGATAACGTCCTTTCTGAGGTTTATCAGCTCTCCAAACAGGTTGAATCTGATAACGTCTAAAAGGGAATGTTATGTCATTTTGGTGTTGAACGACGTATCTGGCGAAAGGAACAGTTAAATCATAACGTAAACCTTTTTCGCATACTTTCATTGATATAGCATTTGAATCTTGATTCAAATCTACGTGACGAAAAGCGTCTCCAGAATTTAATATTTTAAAAAGTAATTTATCTCCTTCGTCACCATATTTTCCCAATAGGGTTGATAGAGTCTCCATAGAAGGTGTTTCTAATGGAGCATATCCAAAACGTTTAAAAATATTTTTTATAGTGTCGAAAATATAATTACGTCCTGCCATTTCTGCTGGACCGAAATCTCTTGTACCTTT
>Ga0172377_10007981_pt1 | contig 10862 bp, 8 predicted proteins | sample Pumphouse3metaG_FD_119749 | JGI IMG/M metagenome (GOLD analysis project Ga0172377, IMG submission 119749) | Leachate microbial communities from a municipal landfill in Southern Ontario, Canada - Pumphouse #3 metaG | ecosystem: Engineered > Solid waste > Landfill > Unclassified | place: Canada... | reverse complement strand
CGACAAAAATTTTGCTGCCAAGATCATGGATTATTGGCAGGCGTGTGTGGAGGAACCTTGCATATACGCGTACATGAATTAGCCAAGGAACTCAAGATCAGTACAATGGCTCTAAAAAAGCATCTTACAGATCTGGGGGTGATTACCAAAAGCCACATGAGCTTTGTTGAAATAGAAGTGGCGAATAAGATCCGGGAAAAATACAATGAACAGGTTGATGCCGAAAAAAGAGCGGAAAAAGATCGTAAGAAACTGATCGAACTTCGCCAACAGGCCAGAAAGAAAGACAGCCAGGCTCCGGAAAAACCAGTCCGAAAAGCGGCTGCCAAGCCAGAAGTGGAAGAAGAAGCCGAGCTTATACCCGAGGCTTCTGTAGAAACGCTTGAAGCCGAGAAAGCCGAAGTCGAAAAGGCCGCTCCTGCTGCCAAAAAGCAGACTAAAGATAAGGCCAAAGCCAAGCCGGAACCCAAAGCCGAACCCAAAGCGGAACCCGAAGCCGAAGAGAGCGCTGCCGAGGCACCTGAAACAGCAGAAGAGCTGGAGCAAAAAGCGCGTGAAGAAGCTAAAAAACACCGGGAAAAGCTGGATATCAGAGTGCCTTACAAACAGGCCACTCCTCCCGCCAGAGCCAGAACGCCCAGGGCAAAACCTGCCGAGCGTCCGCGCAAAACCCGCCCCACTACGCCTACACCCACGCCTCCACCTCCGCCCCCTTCAATTCCGGAGAAAAAGGATATTGCCAAGAAATTTGGTAAAGTCAAAGCTGTGCATGACGAGCTGGAAGAAAAAGGCAAACATAAAAAAGCAGTAGTCGCCGGTGGCAAGAAAACCAAAGGCAAAGTCTTTGAACCCGCTGAAGTCGATGAAGCTGCCATCTCCAGAAACATCAAGAAGGTGATGCAAAAGACCGCAAAACGCAAAAAGTATCACCGCGAAGCACAGTCTGTGGACGACGAAAATCAACAGATCGTAATCCGCGAATTTACCTCAGTATCAGAGCTGGCCAAGATCATGGACGTCTCTGCCAGTGAGATCATCACAAAATTCTTTGTGATGGGACAGCTTGTGACCATCAATCAACGCCTGGATAAGGACTCTTTGGAGATGATCTGCGATGAATTCAGCGTGGATTTCCGCTTTGAAGACGAATATGGCACAGAATTGATCGAACATGAATTGGAGCACTATTCTGACGTACCCGATGAGCCTCGCGCGCCCGTGGTTACCATTATGGGACACGTGGATCATGGCAAGACCTCCATCCTGGATTATATCCGCAATGAAAACATCGTGGCGGGAGAATCCGGAGGTATCACCCAGCATATCGGTGCCTATCAGATCGAAATTAATAAACATAAAATCACCTTCCTGGATACTCCTGGGCACGAAGCCTTTACCGCCATGCGCGCCCGCGGTGCCAATGTTACCGATATCGCGGTGATCGTGGTGGCTGCCACAGAAGGGGTGAAGCCTCAGACCAAGGAAGCCATCGATCATGCCAAAGCGGCCGGTGTATCGCTGATCTTTGCCATCAATAAGATAGATCTGCCCGCGGCCAATGTGACCAAGACCATCTCCGAAATCCTGGATCAAGGTGTGTATCTGGAACAGTACGGTGGCGATGTGCCCTGGTGCAAGACCTCCACTGTGACCGGAGAAGGAATCCTGAATCTGATTGAGGTCATACTTTTGACCGCTGAGATGCTGGAACTCTCCGCCAAACGCCAGGTGCCTGCCGAAGCCATCGTGATAGAGGCGCAGATGAATGCCCGCATGGGCTCTGCCGCTACCATCCTGATGCAGAAAGGCACCCTGAAAAAGGGCGATATCATCGTCTGCGGAGCTGTGAATGGACGGGTAAGGCGCATGGAAAATGAGCGCGGCCTGGAGATCAAAGAACTAGGCCCCAGCGATGTAGCCAGAATCTACGGCCTCGCCGGAACGCCCAAGGCCGGAGACGTGCTGAATCAGGTGGATAGTGAAAGAACCGCCAGAACGATCTCTACCGAACGTCAACAGGTACGTCTGGAGCGCGAAAAGTATCAGAACCAATCCAGCCTCCAGAATATCTTTGCCCGCATCAAAGAAGATAAGATCAATAACCTCAATGTAATCCTTAAAACCGATACGGATGGCTCTGCCGAAGCTATTGCGGATAGTCTGCAAAAGCTGGCCAATGAAGAGGTATCTGTACATATCATTCACAAAAGTGTGGGTGGCATCAACGAAGCTGATGTATCTTTGGCTTCCGCCAGCGATGCCATTATCGTAGGCTTTCATGTCCGCGCTGGACAGCAAGCCCGCCATTTGGCCGAGGAAGAAGGCGTCGAAATCAAACTCTATCAGGTGATCTATGATGCCATTGACGACATCAAAGCTGCCCTCGAAGGCATGCTCACACCTGATATTCAGGAACAAAGCATCGGTTCTGCCACCATCAAACAGGTGTTTAAGGTCAAGAAAATAGGGACTATCGCCGGCTGCCAGGTGGATCGCGGATTTATCCAGCGGAATTGTCTGATACGGCTGTATCGCAATGATGTACTCATCGCCGAAGATAAGCTCAGCTCTCTGAAACACTATGCGAACGACGTGAAAGAAGTAAAAGCCGGAACCGACTGCGGACTTTCTCTGGAAAATTTCACCGATATCAAAGAAGGCGACGTCATCGAAGCCTATATTGAAAAAGAGGTTGCAAAAAAACTCTGATGAAAGACTATCGTATTCCCAGACTCAAAAAAGAGCTGAAAAAGATCTTTAATACGGCGCTCAGCCTCAAGCTGAATGACCCGGCTTTGGCCTGGGTGAGCATCACAGATGTGGTGATCTCAAAAGATCTGCGCTATGCCAAGCTCTACTTTACTCATTTCAACAATCCCGCCTCTCACGACGAGGTCAAGGCCTCTCTGATCAAAACATCTGGTTTCTTTAAGAAATTAATTGCAGGAGCACATATTATGAGAACTATCCCCGAACTGTCATTCTTCTATGACGACACGGAAGACCGTGCTGAAAAAGTGGATGCCCTTCTGGCCAGCATCAAAGATGAATATGATGAGGATTATGATCCAGATATCGATATCGAAGATTATCTGGATGATGACGATTATTTTGATTACGATGACGACGAAGAAGAGGACGATTACGACGACTTTGACGAAGACGACGAAGAAGATCGCTAAACCCCAAATATATGAGCTGGTTCAGCCGGCTTTGTATCTCAAGAAACGATATGAAAAATAATATTAGCACTGAGCTCTTTGCCTTGGCGCACAAGGCAAAGAGCATTGCTATTACCACCCATATACACTCGGATGGAGATGGCATGGTGGCAGCGTTTGCTTTGCAGGAAATCCTGCGGATCAAAGGCTTTGCCAGCACTATTATCACGGATGGAGAAGATCTCTCCCGCTACAGTTTCCTGATGGATAAGGCCGTGCATCAGCCTTTTGCAGAAGGTATGCAGTATGAGCTTCTGATGGTGCTGGATTGCAATAGCCGGGACCGTCTGGGGCCTCGTGCGGCCCTGGTGGATGCGGCGGAAATGCTCTTTGTGCTGGATCACCACGTTCCCGAACATGGCGTGATCTCAGCAGACCTACAGCTCATCGATCCCCATTATGTATCCGCCGGAGCCATGATCTTTCGCCTGTTTGAACGGGATATCATGGGCTTTGAGCCCAGTGCACGTAAGTTTATCTCCGAGGCAGTATATGTCACCATCCTCAATGATACCAATAACTTCAGCAATGCCAACACCCGTGCGGAAGTCTTTCAGCTCTGCGCCTGTCTGGCCAGACAAGGTGCCCAGCCTCACCTTCTGCATCAAGCCTTTTTGCAAAATCAATCGCCCCAGGAGATGCTGTATGTCGGGCATAGCCTCGCCAGCATCCGTCTGCATCTGGAGGATAGAGTTCTCTTTCTTCATTCAGATCTGGCCCTGGCAAAAGACCTGAACTATGATCCCGCCTCTGCTATGAGCGTAAGCCGCTATGTGCAGGGTGTGGCGAATCTTTCTGCCTTAGCCTATTTTCAGGAAGTGCAGCAGGAGGTCTGGAAGATCTCGCTGCGTTCACTCAAGCTCAATGTGCAAGAGATCGCTGCCAGCCACGGCGGTGGAGGACATCGCAAAGCCTCGGGCCTCACGCTGAAAGGCAATCTGCAGGAAGTGCAAGATATTATCTTAAAGGAACTCAGCCAGGCTATTAAGAAGCTATGAATAGCTTTTTGTTGATCAATAAGCCAGCGGGGATCTCCTCCTTTGGGGTAATCCGCGAGCTGCGCAAGCTCACAGGTATCAGGAAGATCGGCCATGCCGGAACCCTGGATCCCTTTGCCACCGGACTGCTGATCTGCGCCACCGGCCAATATACCCGGCTCTTAAAATATGCCGAAGCGCAAAGTAAAAGCTATGAAGCCACTCTGCTTCTGGGCAAAAAGACCAGCACCGGCGATCCCGAAGGGGAGATAATCCAGGAAGATCAGCCTGATCTAAAGCCCGAAGACTTGCTGCAAATCAAAGCCAAAGTCCTGGCGCTGACTGAGCTGCAGGTTCCCCTTTATTCTGCCATCAAGCTGCAAGGCAAACGCGCCTATCAATATGCCCGTGAAGGTCAAACCCCCGAAATGCCCCTCCGCAAAGTGGAGATCTATGAGTTTGAACTGCTGGACACGCTGCAGGAAAACACCCTGCGCTACCGGGTAACTGTCTCCAAAGGTACCTATATCCGCGCTTTGAGCGAATACATTGCGGGCCTCCTGGGCACCGTGGGTATGACCACCGCCTTGCAACGCACCGCGATCGGAAAGCTGGATGTATCCAGGAGCTGGAGCCTCTCAGAGCTGGAGCCGGATTGGCAAAAGGCGATCTGCCCAGCCGGAGATATTCTGACCAGCTTGCCCACTATAAATCTCTCGGAAGACCAAGCTCAGCATTTCCTGCACGGCCGCAAGTTTAGCCTGGCTTATGACTTTGCAGATGGCTCCGAACTTGCCCTATATTATGAGGAAAAGCTTTGGGGAATAGGCACTTGTGATACGGGCTTCATCGTGCCCAGCCTGGTGCTCAGCGGAGATATCAGCAAATGAGCGTGCTCAGCATCGGCACTTTTGACGGCATCCATCTGGGACACCGCAAGCTGCTCTCCCGGGTGCGCGAGATTGCCCAGGCCGAAGGCCTGAAATCCGTGATCATCACCTACCGCGAGCATCCTGCCATCACTCTGAAGAAGGATTCCGCTCCCAAAATGCTCTGCCCCTGCGCCATCAAAGAGCAGGAGCTGATCAAGCTGGGCATAGACCAGGTCACGATGCTGGATTTTAGCCCCGAAATGGCAAAGACTTCAGCCCTGAACTTCCTGAGTGACTATCTCATCCCCTCTTGGCACCCCCGGGTGATCGTGATGGGATACGACAGTCATTTTGGCCAGAATAGAGAGGGCAACCGGCAATTTCTCCAGCGTTATGCCGCGCAGTATGGCTATCGCGTGGAATATGTAGAGCCGGAACTGAATGCCGGCAAGCCCATCAGCAGCAGCGTAATCCGCAGGCTGTTGGAGACAGCCGATCTGCAAGAAGCGAATCGTCTTTTGGGCCGGCCTTATCGCCTTTTGGGCTCTGTGTGCCACGGGATGGCGCGCGGGCGGGATCTGGGCTTTCCCACTGCCAATCTCACACTTAGCAATCCTCATCAGCTCATTCCGGCAGAAGGTATCTATTTCAGCCGGGTGCATTTGGAGGGACAGACATTTTTTGGCTTGACGAATATCGGTAAATCTCCCACAGTGAAACACGATGGAATTATCGAGATCGAAACCTATCTTATCGGCTTTGATTCCGATATTTACGGCTCCACCATGCAGGTGGAATTGCTGAATTATCTCCGGGAGGAAAAGATGTTTGCCGATAGTGATGAACTCACACGCGCCATAAGACAGGATTTGACTCAGGCCCAGAGCCTGATCAGGGAGTTGGGGTGCAAAAGCGCTACTGGTTGATTTTGCCCTTTATCTTTGGCCTGCTTTACGCTATCCAATGCGTCTCTGCAGATGGCAGAGCGATAGGGGATAGTAGCCGAGAATACCACTATCACTATCACAGCGAGTCCAATGACCTGAATTTCTTCGGGGCAAATCGCTGGGCTGTGCGCTTTAATCTGCGCAATGCCTATCCCGGCCTCAGTGCGGTGAATTTCCGGGCGCAAGGTGCCCGCCTGTGGTTCCCCTTTTCAGGAGGAACACTGGGCGTGGAATTGCGCGCCGATGCAGCCGGCGATCCCGCAGATCTCCTTACCAGCCAAAGCATAGACGTCACAGGCAATCAAATAGATATCACCTTTGAGAGCGAGCATATCGCCGAGACTTTTTGGCTGATGGTGGACTACAGCACCAATAGCTCAAACCGCTTTGTAGCCGCCAGCGTGGGTGGCGGAACTCACAGCTATTTCATGAATCAGGTGGGCAATATCCAGCAGCTTTCCTCTTTTGCCACCGCCGGCTATGCCTGCGAACTGCTTTTTGGCCTCTTGGGCGAATTCAGCCTGGGCGAGACCGACCTTCAGCTTTGCGATTTTGATCTGGACGGCGTGCTACTGCCAGCGGGCCAGGTCAAGCCAGCTTTCAGGATCTACAACCACAGCGATAATATAGTCTCAAACGCCAATCTCCGCCTCATCCTCAGCCGCCCGGGATTTTCCCAATATGATACCCTCAATGTGGCGATCCCTCAAAGCCTGGCCCCCCGGGATTTCTATGAGCATCTCGCTAGCTCGGATCTCTTGATTGATCTGCCGGATGAGCCCACACAGCTTCGCATAGAGGCCGTGCTCAGCAGTGAATTTGCCGAAAACGACACCCTGCTTGCGAATAACAAGATTGTGGGCAACTATCAGGTCTTTAGCGATGAATCCCCTGTGGATTTGATCGAGAACTTCATGCGGGAAGATGAGAGCACCGTGATCCACAGCATTCAAGAGCCTTATCTTAGCGATACTCTGCACACTCTGAACTACTATCCAATTCTCTCAGATCCTCTGGCCAATCTGCCCTCGATGCAGCGCTTTAATTGGTATGGTTTCAATTCCGTGCCCCGCACTGTGGTGGAGGGAGCCCAGCGCATTGTAGGTTTCACCGATCAATATGAATCCAAGCTTATAGATGCTCTGACAGAGGCCAGTTCCTATCGCAGCTTCATCACCTCTTCCTCCTGCAGTTTGCAAGCGGTAGAAAACTCTGAAAACGTGAGTGTTACGCTCGAATTTACAAATGACAATACCCATCTTTATACCGGAGTAGGGCAGAGCCTCATGTCTGCTTCCCGCATCTTTGCCGGCCTGTTTCACCAGCATGATTTTGACGGCCACCAGGGCTATGTGCTTTCCCGCTGGATCGCTTTTGCCGATACCGTGAGCTCCTCTCTGAATATGGGCTCCACCATCAGCAAGAGCTATTCCTTCACTGCCAGTGGGCTCTTTGATGATGAAGACGAAGACGCATACCGCCTTTACTATTGGGTGCAGCAGGAGCAGGGCGGCCGCATCTATTACGCAGATTTCAGTGATTTTGATGCCCAGATTCTGGTCTCAAATGAGGATGATCTGTTTTCTCCCGCGCTTTTCAGAGTGTATCCCAATCCGCTCAGAGGGCAGAATTCTCTGAAGATATCGCTTGCTGCGCCAGCCAGGCTCAGCATATATAACCTGCGTGGACAGCGCCTCTACAGCAGGGATTCTTGCCCCAGATCTCTGGAGCTACCCGCATCTTTGTTCCCCAGTTCCGGCCTCTATTTTCTGCGCCTCGAAGAGCCAGGACACGGGACAAATACAAGAAAAATAAGCATAATAAAGTGAAATAATATGGAACACATCTTAGTAAACGAATTGCATCAGCATGAAACCACCGAAATCACAGAATTCTACCTGGCGGTGGAAAAGGAACTGCGTGAAGGCAAGGGCGGACAGTATCTGCGCCTCAAGCTGCAAGACCGCAGCGGCCAGGTGAGTGCCAATGTCTGGAAGGATGCCGCCAAAGTTGCCGCAGAATTTGACGCTGGCGACGTGGTCAAAATCCGCGCCCAAGTGGTGAATTACAAAGGCCAGATCCAGCTCTCCATCACCCAATTGCGCTTTGCGGACAAAAGCGAATACGATATCTCCGCCTTCGTGGCCCGCAGCAGGTTTGAGCCAGAATTCCTGGCCGAACGCTTCTGGGAATTTGTGGATAAAGTGGAAAACGAATATCTGAACCGCCTCCTGCACGTCATCTTTGACGACAAAGACTTTTTTGCCCGCTTTATGCAGGCTCCCGCAGCCAAAAACTGGCATCATAACTATGTGCATGGCCTCATCGAACACACCATCGCGGTGGCCTCCCTGTGCGAATTTACCAGCACGCGCTATGCGGTATCTCTGGATCTGCTGCTCACCGGAGCGATCCTGCACGACGTGGCCAAGGTGATAGAATACAACAGCAAAATAGCCATAGATTTTACCGATGAAGGCCGCCTGCTGGGACACCTTGCCATGAGCGACCAGATTGCGGTGGAAGCTGCGGCCAAAATTCCCGGATTCCCGCCGGATTTACTGCTCAATGTGCGTCACCTGATCCTTGCTCATCATGGCGAGTATGAGAAGGCTTCGGTGCGTTTGCCCCAGACCCTGGAAGCTCTGATCCTGCACCATTGCGACAATCTCGATGCCCAGGCCGCAGGAGTAAGCCAGCTCTTATCTGCCGCTCCTCCGGATGCCACCTGGAGCGAATTTGACCGTATCAACAGCCGCTATTACCGCTTAGTCCGCATCTAAAAACTAAACATTGATGTTTCAGACCTCAGTGCTCGCCAGCGGCAGCAAAGGCAATTGCATCCTGATCCGCAGCCGGAATACCGCGCTGATCCTGGATGCGGGGATCAGTCTCAAACGCATCTGGGCAGCCTTGGACGCTCTGGCTGTGCCCCGGCATACCATCCAGGCGGTGATCGTATCCCACGAGCATTCGGATCACACCAGATCTGCCGGCGCCATGGCTCGCAGCCTGAAAATCCCGCTGTATATCTCGGCCGATACTTATGCCTACTGTGCTCACCGTTTGGGCAAGGTCGAGGAGCGGCTCACTTATTTTGAATCCGGAGTGGACTTTCTGGTGGGAGACATCCTGGTGCGGCCTTTCCGCTCTTCCCATGATGCGGTGGATTCCAATAACTTCTGTTTTGAACATGACGATCGCCGGCTGGGAGTGGCGATTGATCTGGGCTACTGCACCAAGCTTACCACCTTAAGGCTCAGCCAGGCGCATGCCCTGATCCTGGAATCCAATCACGATTTTACCATGTTGATGGAAGGTCCTTACGATTGGAATCTCAAAATGCGGGTAAAAAGCGAGCACGGCCATCTTTCCAATGAAGAAGCGGTGGGTTTGCTCTCGCAAGTGCTGCATCCAGGCCTGCGAAATCTGGTTCTGGCGCATCTTTCCGAAACCAATAACCTTCCCGATCTGGCCTATAGGGTGATGAATGAATATCTGCAAAGCATTCGCAGCGAGATCAAGCTCCAGGTGGCCAGCCAGCACTCTCACACTGCTCTGATCGATATCTAATCCTAACGTAAAATCTTTTACATCAACATCATAGGATCGATATCAAGCTGCTTGCTGATCCCCTTTTGGGGCTGAAATCCCCCCTCGATATACTCTACCGCTGTCCGTATTTGGCTGGGGTTTGCGGCTTTGATGATCACATGATAGCGGAAAAGCTGATTGATCTTGGCAAAAGGAGCGGGGCTGGGGCCCAGGATGATCAGCTCCTCACTTTGCGGGGGTAAAAAGGTGCGTTTCAGCCTGTCCATTTCGTTAGTCAGCTCACCCAGATCTATGCCTTGATAGAGCAAACGCGCCAATCTAAAGGCCGGTGGATAGCTCAGCCGGCTGCGGTAATTCATCTCCTGGACGGCAAAGCTCTCAAAATCCTGTCTGCTGGCACATTGGATGGAGTAATGCTCCGGATTGTAGGTCTGGATGATCACTTCTCCGGTCTTTTCGGCACGGCCGCTGCGTCCAGCCACCTGCGTGATCAATTGAAAGCTGCGTTCCGAAGCCCTGAAATCCGGAATATTGAGGCTGATATCGGCATTGATGATGCCCACCAGAGTCACGGATGGAAAGTCCAGCCCTTTCGTGATCATCTGCGTGCCCAAAAGGATGTCGATTTCCTGGCGCTTCATGCGCTGATACATGCTTTTTAAGGTGTTGCTGGAGCTATCGCTGTCCATACGCAATATTCTGGCGGAGGGGAAGAGCATCTTCAGGGTCTGCTCCACTTTCTGAGTGCCGGCAGAGCCGTAGGAGAAACTGAATCCGTTGCAGGAGGGACAACGCCTGGGGATGGGATAAAAGTGCCCGCAATAGTGGCATTGCATCTCCTCACGGTCCCGGTGATAATACATGCTGATCTCACAATTTTCACAGGTGATCAGCTTGCCGCATTTCAGACACTGCAGGAAGGAGGAATAGCCACGACGGTTTTGAAAAAGAATCACCTGCTCTTTCCGGTTTAAGCGTTCGGTGATGGCAATCGCCAGTTCATCTGTGATCAGCTCCGGATTTTGGCTGTCGCGAAGGTCGATCAGTCGCACTGTGGGCAGGCTGTAGTGCAAGGGGCGGTTTTTGAGGCGGTGCAATCTGAATCTACCTGTTTGCGTATTTTGCCAGCTTTCCAGGGAGGGAGTAGCGCTGCCCAGGATGATCTGAGCGCCGCTTTTCTGGGCCCGCACGATGGCCAGATCACGTCCGTTGTAACGAGGCACATTATCCTGTTTGTAGCTGCTTTCATGCTCTTCATCCACGATGATCAGTCCAAGATTTTGCACCGGT
>Ga0172377_10007979_pt1 | contig 10864 bp, 10 predicted proteins | sample Pumphouse3metaG_FD_119749 | JGI IMG/M metagenome (GOLD analysis project Ga0172377, IMG submission 119749) | Leachate microbial communities from a municipal landfill in Southern Ontario, Canada - Pumphouse #3 metaG | ecosystem: Engineered > Solid waste > Landfill > Unclassified | place: Canada... | reverse complement strand
TTTATTAGTTTTTAATGGATTATTAAATATTTTTGATGATGGGCGGGTCTTGACTTATGATATCGCCTCTATTTTATCTGGAATTGGTTTTATTGTTGTTGGTGTTTCTAAAAAAGTATAAAACTAAAAATTATATACCTTCTTCATTAATATTTTATTACCAATCCTTTAAGGGTTTATTTTTTTTATAAAAGGGGCTATAATAGAACCACTATAATTAATTAGCTAATTAATTATCTTTTTGTTAATTAATTCAGCTTTAAACATATGTCTTTAAATTACAGTAAAAAGACCATAGAACACTTTCGTAATCCCAGAAATATTGGAGAGATTAAAAATCCTGATGCTAGGGCTCAGGTGGGAAATATGGTCTGTGGTGATCAATTATCTTTTACTATTAAGGTGAAAGATGAAATAATCAAAGATATTAAATTTTTATCATTTGGTTGTGCTTCTAATATTGCTACTGCTTCGGTTATGACCGAAATGGTTAAAGGAATGACCCTAGAACAAGCTAAAAAGTTTGATTGGAATAAAATTGTAGCAAAATTAAATGGATTACCAAAACAAAAGATCCATTGTTCAGTTTTATCGGTTGAAGGCTTGCAAAAAGTTATTTTAGAATATGAAAAAAAACATCAAAAAAATACTAAAATTATCAATAAAAAGACTGTTGCTAAAAAAGCAACAACTAAAAAATAGTTTTAATTATTTATAAAATCTATGACTTTGCTCTATATATTATTGGCTTCCTTGATTACTTCGTTAATATCCTTAGTGGGGGTTTTTTTTCTTAGTTTTTCTATAGATAGGCTAAAAAAAATTATTATGTTTTTAGTAAGCTTGTCGACTGGAGCTTTATTGGGAGGAGCTTTTTTTCATTTATTGCCAGAAGCTGTAGAGATGTCTGATCATCATAGTCAGGCTGTTTGGTTATATATATTATTAGGTATAATCTTATTTTTTATTTTAGAAAAAATAATTCACTGGCGTCATTGTCATGTTCCAACTTGCGATGAACATCCTCACCCCTTGGGAATTATGAATTTAATTGGTGATGGTTTCCATAATTTAATTGATGGGGCGGTAATCGCCGGGTCTTTTTTGGTTGATATTAGATTAGGAATACTTACTACTATTGCTGTCATTAGTCACGAAGTTCCACAAGAAATTGGAGATTTCGGTGTTTTAATTCATGCTGGCTACAAGACTAAAAAAGCCTTATGGCTTAATTTTATCTCGGGATCTTTCTCCATTTTAGGGGCCTTAATTGTTTTCTTTTTAGGGCAAAGAATGGAGGGTTTAATGAATATAATTATTCCAATAACAGCCGGAGGTTTTATTTATATTGCTTCTTCTGATTTAATTCCAGAATTAAAAAAAGAAGTTAGTATTAATAAGTCTTTAAAACAATTATTAGGAATTTTTATAGGGTTAGCTTTAATGTTTTCTTTAAATTTTCTTTTTCATTCTCACTAAGTTTATTAATATAGGTTTAAATGTTTGGTAGAATAAAATCACATTTCTTAAATTTTGATTGGATAATATTTTCAGCAATTTTATTATTATCTCTTTTTGGTTTGATTGAGATATATAGTATCGCCTTGGGACAGGAGACTCTAAGCTTATTAAATTTCAAAAAACAGATTATTGCTATTATTGTCGGTCTTTTTTTGTTTTTTTCAGTATCTTTTTTAGATTATAATTTTTTAAAGAGCTTCAATAGATTTATTTATGGATTTGGTGTTCTTGTTTTAATTTTAGTTTTAATATTTGGAAAAACAGTTAGGGGGACTACTGGTTGGTTTGAAATCTTTGGCTTTAGCTTACAGCCAGTTGAATTTGTTAAAATTATATTGATTATATTCTTGGCTAGATTCTTTTCTAATTCAGCTATTAGGATGAGGCCCTGGAAATCATTGTTTTTATCATTTCTGGGAACCTTTGGTTTGGTTTTATTAGTTTTACTTCAGCCTGATTTTGGACCGTCTATAATTATGATGGCAATTTGGTTTATAACTTTAATTTTAGTTGGCTTTGAGCGTCGTTATTTTTTAATAATAATTGTACCTATAATAATAGGAGCTTTTTTAGCCTGGAATTTTTATTTTCAGGATTATCAAAAGAATAGGATATTGACCTTGTTAAATCCTAGTGAAAATTCTTTATCAGAGGGGTATAATGTTTCTCAAGCCTTAATTGCCATTGGTTCAGGGGGAATTACTGGGCGAGGGGTCGGATTTGGATCCCAATCTCAATTAAAGTTTTTACCAGAAGCCCAAAATGATTTTATATTTTCTGTTATTGCCGAAGAATTAGGTTTTTTAGGAACGGGTTTGGTTTTATTAATTTACTTTATTTTATTTTGGAGATTGCTCGTTGTTATTCGTAAACAGAAGGATGATTTCGCTATATTTTTTATATTGGGAGCCATGGTCTTGATTTTTATTCAAATGTTTATTAATATTGGTATGAACCTTGGAGTGGTGCCAGTTGTTGGCATCTCTTTGCCGTTTATTAGTTATGGTGGTAGTGCCACTCTAGCTAATTTTATTTTAATAGGAATTATTGAAAATATTATAATTAAGTCTAAATCTTAGAAATCTATATAATTATAGTTTATAAGTTTTACAAAAAATATGAATATTAAATTACAAGCTCAAGTTAGGGTTAAACAGGAAAAATTGTCTTCTGATTTTTTACCAGGAATAGTTTATGCTCCTGGGTTTGAAAATATTATGATAAAGCTTAAGGCCAATGATTTTGCTAAAGCTTATAGTCAGGCTGGAGAATCAAATTTAATTGATTTAAATATTGATGGGCAAGAATTTCCAGTTTTAATTAAGGACACTCAAAGAGATGTAGTTAAAGATTTTTTTACTCATGTTGATTTTTATAAAGTTGATATGAATAAAGAGGTTAGTGCTGATATTTCATTAGAGTTTGTAGGTGAGTCTAAGGCAGTTAAAGAACTAGGGGCCTTATTAATTAAAAATATTGATTTTGTTTCTGTAGAATGCTTGCCAAAAGATTTAGTCGATCATATTGATGTAGATATTTCTTCATTAATCGAATTTGGTGATAATATTCAAGTTAAAGATTTATCTTTGCCTCAAGGAATTAAAGTTTTAAATAACTTAGACGACGCTGTTGTTTCTGTGGTTGAGCCAAGGGAGGAAAAAGAAGTTATAGTTGAGACACCATCTCCTGAGGTGGCTGAAGCCTCGGATAAAGAAGCCTCAGACAAAGAAACTTCAGAAAAAGAAACCCCTAACAAAGAGTCAAAATAATCGTTTTTACTTTTTTAAAAAATATGCTAAAATTATCGGTATGAATAGAAAATCCGTTATAGTTTTAGCATTTTTTTTATTTTCTTTAATTTTTTTAAAAAGTGCTCAAGCTGAGACAACCCCTAATGATCCTCATTATAGAGACCAATGGTATTTGAATAGAATTGGCTTTAATTATGTTTGGAATAATAATTTTATTGGTGATGATGTGGTTGTGGCCGTAATTGATTCTGGGGTAGATATTAATCATCCCGATTTAAGTGGCAAGATTTGGTTTAATAAATTCGAAGTTAAAGATAATAAGGTTGACGATGATCATAATGGTTTTATTGATGATATCAACGGCTGGGATTTCGTTAGTAATTCTCCCGATCCTTCTCCTAAAATATCGGCCAATAGCAATGAAGATGGCTTAAATCATGGAACTATGATTTCTGGTATAATCGGTGCTAATATTAATAATGGAATAGGTATTAGTGGAATTTCTCAAAAAGTTAAAATAATGCCCTTGAAGGCCCTAAATGAAAACGGGGAAGGAAAAATTAATGATGTTATCAGAGCTATTGATTATGCTGTTAATAATGGAGCTGATATTATAAACTTAAGTTTTTCAGGTCCTGGGTACAATGAAGGATTTAAAGAGGCCATTGAAAGAGCTTATCGAGCTGGAGTTATAGTAGTAGCTGCTGCTGGTAATAACTCAGCTGACTTAGATAAAGATCCTTTATACCCAGCTTGCTTTAAGGGTTTAAATAATGAAAACATTATAATATCGGTTAGCGCAACTGACACTCTAGATCAAAAAATTAGTTTTGCCTCTTATGGAAGAAATTGTGTTGATATTTCTGCGCCAGGGATTAGTTTTTTTTCTACTTATTTTTTTGATAAAGAAAATAATAAAAATAAAAGTTATAGCGGTTATTGGTCGGGGACTTCTATGTCAGCAGCGGTAATTAGTGGGTCTTTGGCTTTAATAAAAAATACCAATCCTAAGCTAAATAACATGGAGCTTTTAAATGTGTTATTTAAGAGCTCTGATAATCTTAATTCTTTAAATCCTGAATATCAGGACCAGTTAGGTTTAGGAAGGGTTAATTTGCATAATTCTGTTAATTGGGCTTTGGAAAAATGGGAAAATCTAGAAGGGCGTTTTTTGTTTTTTCCTCAGTCACAGATAGCTGATTTTAAAACTGAAGAAAATAGCTTTAATTATGTTAGAGTTTCTAAAAATAAAGGAGAAGAGGAGAATCGTTTTTTAGCTTTTGATAATAATTTTAATGGTAGTATAAATTTGGCTGTGGCTGATTTAAATAGTGATAATAATCAAGAAATAATAATTGGGGCCGGAACTGGTGGAGGTCCTCAGGTTAGGATTTTTGATAATAGTGGTAACTTGAAGGGCCAATTTTTTGCCTATGATCCTAAATTTAGAGGTGGCGTTAATGTGGCTGTTGGTGATATTGATGGCGATGGCAGAAATGAAATAATTACTGGAGCTGGGATAGGCGGAGGTCCTCATGTTAGAATTTTTAATGAGCAGGGAGAACTAAAAGGGCAATTTTTTGCCTATGATCCTAAATTTAGAGGTGGCGTTAATGTGGCTGTTGGTGATATTGATGGCGATGGCAGAAATGAAATAATTACTGGAGCTGGAACTGGCGGGGGTCCCCATGTTAGAATTTTTAATGAAGGGGGCCAATTACAGGGTCAATTTTTTGCTTATGAAAATAATTTTTATGGAGGAATTAAGGTTAGGGTTGGAAATATCTATGGCGATAAAACTAAGGATAAAAATGAAATTATTGTTTCTCCTGGAGCAGGGAGGTCTCCAGAAATAAAAATATTTAATAGTTATGGGCAAGAAATTAAAAAATTCTTAGCTTATTCAGAAAATTTTAAATCAGGAGTTAATTTGTCTTTAGGAGATTTAGACGCTGATGGTTTAAGTGAGATTATAACAGGAGCTGGTCCGGGCGGAACTCCTCATGTTAGAGTTTTTGATAAAAATGGGTCTTTAATTGAGTCTTTTTATGGGCTCGAAGATAATTTTACTGGTGGGGTGGTAGTTGATTTTATTGAAGTAAGTAAATAATTGAAATTTATATAAAATTCTAGTATAATAAGGATAGTTTTATTAAATTAATATTAAGTTTATTTTTATGCCGGTTATTTTTGATAAAAAAAATATTTTAGTTATTGGTGGAGCTGGCTTTATTGGTTCTAATTTATGCGAAGAGCTTCTTAGGGAAAGCAAAGTTATTTGTATTGATAATTTCTCTAGTAGTAATTCTAAAAATATCGAACATTTATTGCCAAACCCTAATTTTGTTTTTATAAACTATGATTTAAGTGAACCGTTGGATTTAGAAAGTTTATCAGAATTAACTAAATTTAAAATTCCATTTCAAGGTATCCAGGAAGTATATAATTTAGCTTGCCCAATGTCGGTTAAAAATTTTTCTGATAATCGAGAAAAGACACTTTTGGCTAATTCTTATGTAGTAAAAAATGCCTTAGATATAGCTGTTAAATATAAGGCTAGGTTTTTACAATTTTCTTCTTCAGTTGTTTATGGCCTTAAAGAAAATCATTCTTCTGCTGAAAAAGTTAAAGAGAGTTATTTTGGTCAGGTTGATATTTTGAGTGAAAGAAGTTGTTACGACGAAGGTAAGCGCTTTGCTGAGTCTTTTGTAAATACTTATCGTCAAATATATAATTTAGATGCTAAAATTATTAGAGTTTTTAGAACTTATGGTCCAAGAATGGCCTTAAAAGATGATCAGATGTTGCCTGATTTTGTAAATAATGCTTTAAATAACGAGGATATTGTTATTTTTGGCGACGAAAATTTTTCTTCATCTCTTTGCTATGTTGATGATGTAATTGATGCTGCTATTAAAGTGATTCGTTCTGAGCTTTCTGGCCCTTTTAATGTCGGGTCTGAAGAAGAAGTTAGGTTATTTGATGTAGCTAAAATGATAGTAGAATTAACTGGTTCTAGCTCTAAAATATTATTTGAACCTGGAAAACTTTTTATGACTCAATTGAATATTCCTGATACTTATTATATTAGAAATGAACTTGGTTGGATGCCAGTTGTTACTTTGGAGAATGGTCTTAAAAAAGCTATCCAAGACTTAAAAGCTAATCGCCAAATGAGAGATTTTATATAAATTGACTTTAATAAATAAATATAGTAATATTTATTTATTGGTTAAAGCGATTGCTATGACTACCAATCATAGTTATCCTTGGGGATAATTTCTTTAGAAACTAAGCTTTATCAATAAAAATAAAGGGGCTCTCAATTTTTTGGGGGAAACTAGATGGAACCGCGGGAAAACCCGTTCTAGTAATTTAATTAATTTTAAATTATTAGAACGGGTTTTTTAAATATATAATAAAAAATTAATAAATAATTTTATGGAACAAAAAAATTTAGAAATGATGCGTCATTCATTGGCTCATATTTTGGCCTTAGCAATTCTTAGAACTTATCCAGATGTTAAATTTGCCATCGGTCCGGATATTGATAATGGTTTTTATTATGACATAGACTTGGGAGATATAAAAATTAGTGATGCTGATTTAGTTGAAATTGAGAAAAAAATGAAACACATTATTAAACAAAATTTAAAATTTGAAAGATTAGAAAAAAATATTGATGAGGCTATTGCTGAATTTAAAAAAACTAATGATATTTATAAGGTGGATATTTTAGAGGGATTAAAAGCTGAGGGCGAAACCAAGGTTAGTTTTTATCAATTAGGAGAATTTTCCGATTTATGTCGCGGTCCTCATATTGAATCATCTGGAAAAATTAAAGTTGGTTCCTTTAAATTAAACAAAATTGCTGGAGCTTATTGGCGAGGAGATGAAAAAAATAAAATGCTAACTCGTGTTTATGGTTTAGCTTTTGCTACTCCGGAAGAGCTAAATGATTATTTAGCTCTATTAAAAGAAGCTGAGAAAAGAGATCATCGTCGCTTGGGCAAGGAATTAGACCTCTTTTCTATTAGTGAAAAGGTGGGTCCAGGATTAATATTGTGGCATCCAAAATTAGCCAAGGTTAGGGAAGCGGTAGAGTCTTTTTGGAGAAAATTTCACCGCCAAAGAGGTTATGACACCGTTTACACTCCTCATATTGGAAGAGGCTTATTATGGGAGACTAGTGGTCATTTAGGGTTTTTTAAAGATTCTATGTATGCTCCGATGAATGTTGATGGGGAGGAGTATTATGCCAAACCGATGAATTGTCCTTTTCATGTAGAAATATATAACTCCAAGCCTCGTTCTTGGCGCGACCTTCCTTTTCGCTGGAATGAATTAGGGGCAGTATATCGTTATGAAAAAAGCGGAGAATTAAATGGAATGCTTAGAGTTCGCGGCTTTACTCAGGATGATGCTCATATTATTTGTCGTAAAGATCAATTTGCTGATGAGTATAAAGAAGTCTTGCAGTTTAGTTTTGATATGTTTAAAGTTTTTGGTTTTACTGATTTAAAAGGTTATATTGCCATCAGGGATCCTAAAAATATCCAAAATTATATGGGTGATCCCGAAGTTTGGGATTTAGCCGAAAAAACAATTAAAGAAGTAGTTGGTGATTTTAATATGCCTTATGAGATTGAAGAGGGCGGAGCTAAATTTTATGGACCATCCCTAGATATTAAAGCTAAAGACTCTATTGGTCGAGAATGGCAATTAACTACCATTCAATTGGATTTTCAAAACCCTAAGAAATTTAATATGACTTATCAGGGCCCAGAAAAAGAAGAGCAGCCAATCATGATTCATCGAGCTTTATTGGGGTCTTTGGAAAGATTTTTTGGTGTTCTAATCGAGCATTATGGTGGGGCCTTTCCAACCTGGATATCTCCAGTACAAGTAAAAATTGTTTCAGTGGGAGAAAAACATTCTGAGTATTGTGAGAAATTAAGAAAGGAATTTTTAGAATTAGACTTAAGGTCAGAAATTGATACCGATAATGAAACTGTGGCCAATAAGATTAGGAAAGCGGTTGGAGAAAAAGTTCCTTATATTATAGTTATTGGCGACAAAGAGATGGCAGGAGAGGATTTAGCGATCAGAAGAAGAGGTGAACAAAAAATTGATACAATCAAAAAGTCTGATTTTATTAAAATAATCTTACAAGAAATTGAAGATAAAAAATAATAATAAAGCCAGATAAAAAGAAAAAGAGCTTTTTAGCTCTTTTTTTATAAATCCCAGTCTCTTTTTCTGGGGATGTCTAAATCCATTTTGGAAATGAATTTTAAGTTTCCTATTTTTGTAAAACCATTCTCCATGCTGCTTATTAGCTTTATTTCTAGCATTAAGCTTGGATTTTGATATTTATATATATCAAAATTTCTTTTTGTTGGGTAAAACGGTAAATCAATTACTCCCTTTTTTCCTTCATTAGTTTCTACTATTGCTTTCATTTTATTATATTTATGGTTATTATTTGTATAATCTATAATAAAATTACATAAATAATAACCATAATTAAATATAAAATTTAAAGAACTATTTAATAATATAATATTATATCATTTTTAATAGTTTTTGTCAATGTAAAAAAAGAGGGCTAACAAGGTCAATTTTTTTATAAAAAAATATTTACATTTTGTTATTATTGTCATATAATAAAAGCACTTTAAAATTAATTTTAAAATTATGGGAATGTTTGATAGTTTTTTTAAAAAGCCTTTGACACCAGCTCCTGAAAACAATAACCAAGAAAAAGGGAAAGATGATCATAAAAAAGAAGAATATAATCCCGCAATAGGCGATGCTAATAGATATGAAAATGCTTTAAGAATTAACACAAAATTAGCTGAAAAAATAAATGAAGAAGCTTTTAATTTGGCTAAATCAGCTTTAATAGTTCTTGCTAAAATTGAAAAAAATCCAATGGAAGAAAATCTTCATAGCGAAATTTCTGGAGGAAGATGGAATATCCATTATTTGCAAGATGTTAAAAAAGAATTATTAGATTTGTATGGAGTCAGCGAAACTACTGTTAATTTTTTAAGGGATATCCCTAAAGAGGTAGTTCATTTTTTTAATTCTTTTAATGAATTAGAAGAAAGAAAAATTTCAAAAAACAACGAATCAAAATAGATTTTATAAAAACAAAAAAACACTTATTAAATTAAGTGTTTTTTTGTTTTATTTTTATTTAGTTATTACTTTGTTTATTTGGTTGGCTAATTTGATGGCAGTTTTTAAATCATTTTGATGTAGGTTTCTTCCAATGGCGCAGCCTCTAGCCCCAGCAATATTATTTTGGTTTTCTATCATCTTCAATATTTTTTCTCCTTTAATTTTTTTTCCTCCTGAACAAATTATTCCAGTGTTTCCTCCAGCGATAATAACTTCTTTAAATTTTTTAGCATCACTTTCTTTGTCAGCAAAGGGGTAATTTAACTTAATAAAATCTGCCCCCAAGCATAGTCCTACTCCAGCGGCTCCTGATAAAATTTCTAAGGACTTTTCTTCTTTTATGTTTTTTCCTCGAGGGTAAATCCATAAAACAGTTATTAGTCCATTTTGTTGAGCTTTTTTTATTATTTGAGCAGCTTCTACCATCATTTCATTTTCATATTCGCTTCCTAGATATAGGGTATATCCAACTCCTAATATTTTTAATTTAGACTGTTTTTTAAAATCAATTACATCTTCTACTGTCCAGAGGGCTAAACTTAAGGGATCTTGGGTTTTTACCAAATTAGTTTTACCGTTTAATTTCACTAAGTAAGGAATTTTTTTATATTTTTCTCCATATCGAGAAATTAAACCTAGATGAGCAGCGAAAACTCCGATTTTTGATTTTTCGGCTATTTTAAAAAGATGTTCGGGATCGCTGTTTCCTAAATTTAATTTAGTGGAGAAATCTTCATTAAGATGTTCAATTTTTTGATCACCAGCAAATAAAAATAATTTTCCAGTTTTGTGAGTAGCTTCTAAAAAATTTTTTTCGTATGTTTTTTTATATTTTTCTGGAACTGACAGGGGAGTGTTAATTTTCATATTTTTAAAATTATTAAATTATGTTATAATATTAAAGCTTTTAAATTATAACATTTTTAAGAAATATGGACAATAAAAAACAAGATCTAGATTTTAATGTTAATAAGTCTTTTTCTCGGGATATTAATAATGATTCTAAAGATAACATAAATTTTGGAAGTAAAAAAAAATCTAAAGACAAGGCTTTAAGAAGTTTTAATTTTGGTTTATGGTTTTTAGAGAATAGAAAAAAGTTTTTTATAGGAGTTATTGTGTTTTTGGTGGCATTGTCAGCTGTTCTGTATTCTGTTTTTTTCTATAATCTTTATGATTATATTAGATATACCCCAGAAGAGAGGCAAGCCTTACAAGAATTGTCAGAAGTTAATGTTAATTTAAATCCTGGTCGCCTAGCTATTGACCTAGAAGATGGTAAGCCCCAATTTTTTTTCCATAATAATAAATATGATTTTGTTGTTAAAGTAACAAATCCTAATAATAATTTTTTTTCTTATATTAATTATTGTTTTTCTGATGGTGATAAAGAATTGTTTTGTTCT
>Ga0172377_10007975_pt1 | contig 10866 bp, 7 predicted proteins | sample Pumphouse3metaG_FD_119749 | JGI IMG/M metagenome (GOLD analysis project Ga0172377, IMG submission 119749) | Leachate microbial communities from a municipal landfill in Southern Ontario, Canada - Pumphouse #3 metaG | ecosystem: Engineered > Solid waste > Landfill > Unclassified | place: Canada... | reverse complement strand
TGCATGGTCGACGCAATATCGTGCAGCGCAACGACATTCATAATGTTATGCAGGTTCTGGGTGATGGCAACTGCATCTATATTTCAGGAACCGGAGCGGATAACATTGTGCGTGAAAATTACTGTCACGACTGCAACGGCTCGTACATGAATGCGGGAATCCGCTGTGATGACGATCAGCATGCAACCATTATCGAAAGAAATATTATGCAACGTACCCGCGGTTTGGCTGAGGGCATCATCAGCAAGGGCGATAACGACATTATCAACAACTTTATCTATGACCTGACACCTGACAACAAACACCGTGCCTTAATTGTTTTTCCCTATGGCGATATAACCGGGACAGCTATCAGACACAATATTCTTTGCAGTCATCATCGTGATGCCGTGCCTTATTACACAGGCAGCAACCAAAGAGCGCTAGACTCCAAAACAGATATTTTAACAGCGCAGATCGACCGGAACATCTACTTTAATCCAACCGGCACAAAATGGAGCGACGGCGATCGTCATAAAATCCAGGAGCAAGGCATGGATCGCAACAGTCTGGAGGTTGATCCGCAGTTTAAAAATCCAGATGCCGGCGATTTTTCTTTTACGGACGAATCCCCCGCAGCCAAACTCGGCATCGAATCAATAGACACAACATTGATCGGGCTGGAACCCGGATTGAGGGAACGCGCGTACAACCGCAGAATCACAACTGCAATTACCCCCTACTCCTGCTTTATCAAAAAGCCTTTGAGTGTCACGATAACATGCAGTGAAAAAACAGCAGATATCCGTTATACCCTTGACGGCAGTGAACCGACCGAGGAATCTGAACGTTACACCGGCGCGATCACCCTGCGCAGTGCAGCCTTTGTCAGAGCACGCGCCTTTGCCGCAGGTTGTACTGATCTGACCGGAGCCGCAATGAGTTACTGCTCTAATCCACCTCCAGTTTCTTATGATTTTGAAGCCGCAGAGATTGGCTCTTGCGCTCAAGATGCGCAAACAAGTGAGGAAAATGCGGAGATGACAGCACGTGTCAGCGACAAACAGGCTGCTGGCGGCACGAAAAGTCTGCAATTCATTGATGGTGCTGATCAGCAATACAAATTTAATCCGCATCTCTTTTACCGCACTGCCTACAAGCATGGCAAGGTTCAAGGCTCATTTGATTTACTGATCGACTCTACAACCTCGTTTTCATATCAGTGGCGTGATTACACCGACAGCTACAAATGTGGTGCTGAACTGCAAATCACTGCCGGAGGAATTTTAAGCCACAGGAACAAAGAGCTGATGCGTCTACCGGTCGGTAGTTGGATCTCATTTAAAGTCATCTGCGAAATCGGCGACCAGGCTGACGGCACATTTGATTTAGAAGTTATGCCGTCGGATGCGGTTAAGCCACGTCTTTTCAAAGCATTACCCTATGACGCTGACTTTAAACAACTGGACTGGGTGGGTTTCATTGCCAATGGTGTTCATAAAGCTGTTTTTTATGTTGATAACATTGAAGTGCGACAAATTACAGATAACTGAGAGTGCAGTCATGAGTGAAAAAAACGGATTAATCTTCGCCTTTCTAATTAACAGCAGAGAGAGTGTTAAACCACTGGATTTCAAAGAGGTTCAAGAGTGGAAGCCGGAAGATGGTCTTTTGTGGGCACATTTCAACTACACCGGCGTTGCCGTACGCAAGTGGCTCAAGAGTTCCAGCGGTATCGATCCGATTATTGTCGATGCCTTGACTGCCGTTGAAACACGGCCACGCAACCTCGCCCATAAAAACGGCATGATGGTGATTTTACGCGGAGTAAATCTGAATCCCAACAATGATCCGGAAGATATGATCTCGGTCAGATGCTGGATTGAGGCGAATCGTATTATAACGATGCGCAACCGCTCTGTGCCAGCCATCAATGATCTGCGTGAGGCTGTGATAGCCGGGAACGGACCGGATTCACCGGGTGATTTTTTAGCGGATCTGACCGAGAGCATGATCAACCGCATGGCGACAGTCATCACCGACGTTGACGATGCGGTTGATGAATTTGAAGATCAAGTCATAGCGGCGCAAAGTATTGAATTGCGTCAGCACATTGCGGAAATCCGGCGCACAGTTATCGGAATGCGCCGTTATCTTGCTCCGCAGAGGGATGTTATGACGCGACTGCAAAGCGAGAGTGTCGACTGGCTGAATGATTTACACCGTATGCGTCTCAGGGAGATCAGCGACCGCACAACGCGAATTGTAGAAGATTTGGATGCTATCCGCGAACGGGCAACTGTCACCCAGGAAGAGCTCAACAATAAAATGGCGGAACAAATGAACAAAACCATCTACATGCTCTCGATCATCACCGGCATATTCCTGCCGCTTGGCTTGCTTACAGGGCTGTTCGGCATCAATATCGGCGGCATGCCCGGCACCAATAACGAATGGGCTTTTACAATCTTCTGCGTTTCGATGGTTATAATCGCCGCACTCCAGATCTGTTTTTTCAAACTAAAGAAGTGGATTTAAAGAGTCACTCATGCGGCTTGACCTCTTCTACAACAAAACGTGCTACCGGTGATGCGATCACCATTCCGTTTGCAAGTCGCAGAGCAGCCCAGAGCGGATACTCACCTTTACTCAAACGCGTAAGCGGCGCTCCCATTTCAACCGCTGCTTTCAAACGGGACTCATTTGTAGAACCAAGCAGCTTACGCCCACAGAAAAGAGAGAGCTCAAACTGTTGATCACACTCTGCAACCATTGCTTCCGCATTCACAAATGCGGGTCCTTCAATCACGCTTTCGTCAAGAGGAGCAACAATACGGAGTTGTGGGACATTGACATCTCCGTAATTCAATTTAAATTCAAACTTCCGCTGTAAACCGTCAAAACGCCGATCCTGCGAAACAACATTGAGTGTTACTTCGCAACTGCCCGCAGCAATTGCTGCGGCTGAAGGAAACAGACATACAGGGTGCTGCTGATAATAATCGGGCGAAAAACAAAGAGTTGTGGTTTCCACCCCATTTTGCAACACACTGACATAAACCATATCAAGCGGTCTGGTATCGGCTCCCAGCATAACGTAAGACTGAGCCGACAGATCAAGCTGATTGGTCGCAAAAGAGAGTGATGACCTCTGACCGTTACTGCGGTTCAGTAAAAAAGTATGTTTGCGGGCAACGCCGTCGATATCGTCATCATTCGAAACCGCGCTGATCAAAACATCACTGAAAACATTGGTATCCTGACCGGCGGAAGCACATCGAAGCACCTGTTCAATATCAAAATTAGAGGCATCAAAAACAAACTCGCTCCGTGAAAGCATAATATTTGCGGGATCTGTCGGCGCGCATAAAATTTTAACCGGAGCCGCCGGTGGCTCCAACAGTCGGATACGGATAAAAGCGGGATTTGAGCGATCGATAAAAGAACCACTGGCCGCCGATATAATCGCATTGTCGCAAATTTTAAGAGCGGCGAGCTGACGCATACAATGCCATCCAGTACGTGAAGCCAGGCGATGAATGCCACCTGGTTGCAATTCGCCGTAATAGAGTGGCATGTTAACCTCCGGCGGTTCGATGTAGTTGCCGGTCAACGCCGTGTAAATCATGCCGGCCAGCATATAGTTAAGCCAGTCATTACTGATTTTATCCGCGACCGGTTTGACATAATCGGGATTGACCGACCATAACCGCGCCCAGGCAATCTGATATGGGATAAAGACAAAATCATTTTTACGGGCAAACGTGAAACCCTCTATCAACAGCTTTTCAAGGTTGCGCAGGGTCAGCTCATTGTTATCATCGTTTGAAGGATTGCGATTATAAATAACCCTGACTGATGCGGGCAACTCAGGCGATATGAACTCAGTTGATGTATAATTTTTGTTATCAAGCAAAGGCTCCATCTCCTGAATCGAACCGCAGGTCAGGTCAAACGGATAAGCATGACGATCAAGTCCGGTATCATACCAATCGGCTGTTGAATACTGAACCGTTTGTTTACCGTCCGAAACTGCCAAAAAATCCAAAGCACTGCGCAACGCCTCATTAGCTCTTGAACCTGCATGATAGAAAAGATAACGCGGGCGTTCACGGTCATCCATACGGACAACACCTTGAAAAGGACGACTGTAATGGCGTTCAAGCAGCGCCTTATTAACTGCCTCTTCGGCGGCCAGCGCCATAACGTAAGCTGTTTTTTTCACAACCCAATCAGTAATAAATGACGCTTTCGGCACTGATTGACCGCTGATCTGACACCAGATGGATGCCGCGGTCAGATAACAGTTTGCTCGTTTATTAAGTAATGAATTGCTTTGCAGAATATGATGCTGAACAACATTACGCCAAGCCAGCAGAGAGGGAACAACCTTGATGCCGCAACCATCTGCCACTCGATAGTTAAGTTCAATTAATTTATCCACCCGCGCATCGTTCACTTTCGATGCGGGTGAGGGATCAAATGCGAGCAATAACACCGAGGCTCGTTTTGCAGCAAATTTATTTTGCGTTATACGCACACCTTCAAAAAAGATTTCGGGATAATCAGAGATGATACTTTTACTTTCAGCGACAATCACATAATCATAAGCCGTTGCGGTGAATCGCTGACGACTCTCTACGGTATCGGGATGATACCACCAACCCATTACGGTTTGAGTCTGGGTAATCTCTTCAAATGTGACCCTGACCGGCATATCTGGTTTAGAATTGAGGATCATCTGCTCAAGATCCTGGCAGATAAGATTAAAATCTTCCCGTTGATCTTGAGCGGTTGGGGCCAGAATCGCACAGCGGATAATGCCGTCTTCATTATAATCAAAAAGGGACTTTTGAGTTCTGAACAAATCAAGAAAACTGAATTGAGCCGACACCTGCAAAGTGAAAAGCAAAGCGTAAAATATGGACACTGCAAATTTCACCGATTAACGTCTCCGTTTGCTACTGTCAGCAAGTTGACGAGGACTTTGAATAATTCGCAGCAGAGCGGTTTGCAACAAAAATATCTCCGGCTGACTGGTTGAAACCAGTTTTTCGCGCAGCTCAATAATCCTGTAACGCGCAACCCGCAACTCATAGACGGTGAAATTCAAAGCGTGCTTCAAGCTCTTCTCTAACTGCCACTTAGCAGAACTCATATACTTGCCGGGCAGATTTTTGAGCATCAACTCAACATCCTTAGCCATATTATCAGCCCAGGAAGCGTTGGATTTGATCCATCCTTTATCAAATGCCTCACGCAAAACCAACATAGTTCTGATATTTTTGTCGAGCATTGCGCAGAGCATAATGGCGATGCCGCTCTGACCGCTCACTCTCTCAATACTTTCAATCAGCTTCACCGGATTGCGAGTACCAAAAGCATCCAGCACATCCCAAGCCTGAGATTCTCTGCCGACACTGACAATCTCACAAACATCCGCACTGGTAATTTCGTTTTTTTCGGCGGCGTACAGTGTCAGTTTTTCAAATTCGCTGACCATTGTCCGAGTGTCGCACCCTACTCGCTGTAAAAACTCCTTACGTGCGGCAGCACCCATCTTGATCTTACCCTTTTCAATAAAACGATCTAAATATCTCTCCGCCGCCTGCTCCAGCTTCCAACCGGTCACACCACTGCCGAAATCCTCGATCTTCGCTGATTGAGCGCAGCACTTGAAAAATGTCGAATTAGAGCGGATTTTGGCAGCACTGATAATCATTATCTGCCACTCCTGCAAACCCTTAGCCAGAAAACTCTCGAACTTAGCAACCGCCTCTTTCGACTCATTATACTCAGCGACTTGTCCACCCCCCGGCAAAAATGAGGCATTTTGCAGCCAAGTCAATTTTTTGTCCCCAAGAAATGAGGGAGTTTGAATAGAATTCAGCACCTTATCAACACAGGCCGCGGCATCTCCACCGGTAGTCACGTCACCATGTATGATCTCAAGGCCAAACTCTCTCTCTTCAGCGGAAAGATGATGATCGAGGCAATCTTTCACCGCTTCATTAACCAGAAAATCATCATCTCCGGTAAATATATACAGAAATCCATTCATCAATGCGCATTATATATTAGTGGTAATCTAATTGCGAGTGACAAACTGATTTTCTGTCAAACTGATAGACAAAAAACTTCAAAACAACTGTTATGTCACCTGCTACTGCCATGTTCACGACCACCCCAGCTAAGTTTGCGACGCAACACCTCATAAGGATTGTAACCATGCAGCTCAATTAAAGGCACAAGCTGTGAACTGCGATTGATTTTAATACGATCTCCGTTATTAACCATCATATCACGGCGGCCATCCGAACTGACCAGCATTGATGAACCGCACTCAACCACCCGCACAACTATTTCAGAGCTGTCACGCAACACCAAAGGTCGTGAGGTTAAAGAGTGCGGACAAATCAGACTGACTACAAAAACAGAGCTCGTCGGCATCACAATCGGCCCGCCAGCAGAGAGAGAATAAGCCGTGCTACCGGTTGGAGTGGCCACAATTATACCGTCACAAATAAACTCGGAGACCGCCAATCCATCCAGAATCAACTCAAGTTTGACAGCATGTCCAGTTGCTCCGCGTGTGATAACAGCGTCGTTCCAGGCATCCGGCATGCAGCACAGTGTACCATTAGCGCGCTCAATGACAATTGAAAGGGCGGTACGGTGATTCACCGTAAAAGAACCCTCATACAAATGCCGCAGCGCCTCCTGATACTCATGATCCTCAACACTGGTTAGATAACCCAGCGAACCGATATTCAAGCCCATCATCGGCAATTTCAGAGAGTCCATCTGATGAGCGGCATCAAGCATTGTGCCGTCGCCACCTAAAACCACCACTGCCTCCACTCCGTTTGTCACAAACTCGTTAACCGCGCAACGATTACACTCGAAATCAGCACTCTGCTGATCATCCTTAAGCCAGATGTTAAAACCAAGCTGCTTAGAAAATTCAATCACCTTTGTTAAAAGACAGACAGCCTGTGTTTTGTCAAAATTGGAGATAATCGCAATAGTTTTCATCAACCACCTATCTTTCTCCAGCGTGCTAAGAATTCAATATTTCCCTCTGGTCCATGCAGAGGTGACTGTATGCAGCCCAACCACTCCAGGCCGATCTCCTCTACTCCGAAACGGTGAATTTCATCAACTACCGCCTCCCGTACAGCCGGATCACGCACGACTCCGCCGGGCGCATTACCACGTCCAGCCTCAAACTGCGGTTTTATCAAAGAGATTATCTCTCCGTCCGGCAACAGCACCTCAGCCATAGGTGGCAGAATCAATTTCAATGATATAAAAGAGACATCCGTAACCGCCACATTTGGTCGATAAGGTAGGTCGGCAACGCTCAGATAACGCGCGTTAAAACGCTCAATCACATGCACCCGGCTGTCCTGACGAAGTTTCCAGTGCAACTGTCCGCGACCAACATCCAAAGCAATTACCCGGTTTGCGCCATGTTGCAAAAGACAGTCTGTAAACCCTCCGGTAGACGCACCAACATCCAGAGCCGACGCACCATTGACATCAAAATCAGTAAATGCCGCGAAAGCCCCCTCCAGTTTTTCTCCACCACGACTGACAAAACGCGAACGCTCCAGCACCTCGATTACTGTATCGTCAGGATATTTATGTCCACATTTGCTGACAGGGTGTCCATTGATACGCACAGAACCCGCCATAATCAGTCGTTGAGCCTGTTCTTTGCTCTCCGCTAATCCATTCATGGTCATTAAGGTGTCAAGGCGCTCTTTACTCATCATTCGAACCGAATGGAGGCGCTGCGTCCATGCGCATCAAGCCCCTCTACTTCAGCAAAGATCTCGATTGTCTCGCGAGTCTCAGCCAGATCCCGTTCAGTGTACTCAACAAAGCTGTGACGACGACGAAAATCATCAGCGGTAAGACCGTTAAACATCCGTGCCGCTCCACCGGTCGGCAGCACGTGGCTGGGTCCGGCGACAAAGTCACCAGCGGACTCCGGTGTCCACTCACCGACAAAAACCGCGCCCGCGCAGCGCACCAGATTCACGAGTGAGCGTGCATTACGGGTCATAATTTCATAGTGTTCCGGCGCAAAACGGTTCACCAGTTCAGCACCTTGTTTTAAATCAGGCACAACCACATGCAAAATACCACCAGCGTCAATAACGTTGCGCACAATATCAGCTCTGGAAAGAGATTTTACCTGCTCCAGCAACTCCTCTCTAACAGCATGCGCCAACTCAGTGGAGTCAGTAACCAGCAACGATCTTTCATGTCCGCTGCCATGCTCAGCCTGCGAAAGCAGATCAGCAGCCACCCAGGCAGGGTTTGCTGAATCATCCGCCAGAATCGCGATTTCACTTGGACCGGCAACCTGATCAATGCCAACAAATCCATAAACCTGACGTTTAGCAGCCGTCACATAGGCATTGCCAGGTCCGGCAATTTTTTGAACCGGTTTGATGCTCTGAGTGCCGAAAGCCATCAAGCCAATCGATTGTATACCACCGATTTTGTATATTTCGGTAGCACCCGCCAGTTTAAGTGCATAGAGCAAAACCGGGTTGACCTGTTTGTCACCTCCGCAGGGCGTACAGGCGACAATCTCTTTCACCCCAGCCACCTTTGCCAAAGTGACGGTCATCACTGAGGTGGAAGCCAGCGGCGCTGTTCCACCAGGCACATAGACACCGATGCGATCCATCGGTGAAAAACACTCTCCTACAAATCCACCGTTGGCGGTGGACATCTGCCAATCCTGACGCATGCCTGCTTCAGCATAAAGCTTGACTCGATCATGCGCATCTTTAACCGCACGCTTGATCCTAGCCGAAGTCGCCTGTGTTGCGACACGCAACTCCTGCGCCGAAACGCGCATTTCGGATACTTTCAGAGCGGCACCGTCAAATTTTCGAGCGGCACGCAGAACTGCCGCATTACCATGCGCACGCACGTCAGCCAGAATTTCAGCGGCTGCCACCTCCGCAGCCGGATCAAAAGCATCCCGTTTTAAAAAACGATCAACCGCTGAAGATTTTCTAGCAATTGACCATTGCTCTATTTTTACACTCATGCGCACTTTCCCTGTTCAAAATAATAAGTATGAATCTACTTTTTAAAATAAGACTCAATGTTTGGCGTTGGGATTGGGCGCAATTAAATCAAATCCGTAATTCGGTATTTCACGACCCAGTGCCTCCTGCATTTTTTTAGAGACCATTTCAAAAGATTCACGCCAGATATTGAGTTTCTCCTCCTCTTTGGCACGATCTTCCTCTTTGACCCGTGCCCACTTTCTGCGATGCTCATCAAGCTCTTCAAGGCGTTTTTCCGTCACATTCTCCTCGAGTTTAGCTAATTTTTCCATCGCCTTTTCTTTATCACGATATGGCGCACCAGATGTCGCAATCTTCCGCGCCTTCACTTTACTGGCTTGAAATACTCCCTTGCGCTCCGCATCAGATTTCCACTCAACCCGACACTCCGCTATGACTTTACTGAAAATTTTATTTTCCTCAATAATCTGTTTGTTAAGTTCAGCATACTCGTCACGCGTTAACAACTCATACTTGATATTACCTAAGATATCGGTAACCTTGGCGATCACATAAGTTTCAGAACCATGTGCAAATGCAGTCAGCATCAATGAAGTCAGCAAAAAACATATCTTTTTTCTCATATACACTCCTTTAAAAGATTCCGGGGTTCAGCACCGTAGTTAAATGGTAAATAATACGAAAATACGGCTGAAATTGAAAGCTGATTTACACAACTCTCAAATCCCTAAAAAACCTACTCTCCCTGCTCCGCAAGTGTGCGGGCCAGACGATACTGTCGCCGAAAGAAACTGCTCCATTCACGCAGCAGTTCAAGTCGATCAACATCGGCACAGGTGGTAACCGCATCCTGCCAGCTCAGAGGATAAGGCGCACTGGGCAAAGCTTCAAATGCCTGCATTGCCTCAGGATTTGCAAGCGCTCCTCCGTTTTCCACAATTGCACGCCAGGCGGCGCGCAGCTCCTCGCCTGAATCCAGACACATCGCTTTTATCAGATCCCGCTGTATACCGAAGTGTCTGCCTGTCCAACGCGGCTGATACAAAAAAGCATCGGCAAGCTGATAGGCATCAACATCGGTTTGCCATAGTTGGTCGGCTAGATGCGGACGATGTCGTTCGAACGCGGCATTCAATTGTGGATCATCAGATGGATAAAAATCGCGGCGAATAGGCAGTCGTCGCAACGAAAAACGTGATGGCCCGCCAGGTTCCCCCATACGGTAATTCCATAATTGCTGCCCATCCTCTCCCAGAACATAGCTGATAAAACGCAGGGCAAGTTCACGTTGCCGCGCACCGCGCAGCAGAGAAACAGGATCAGCGGTAACACTGGAACCTCCGACCGGTGTAGTGTAGAGCATGACCGATCTGCCGTTGGGTAAAGTTGCGATCTCCGACTGATAACGTCCGTAAAAATCGATACATACCCCCGCGGCAATCAAACCGAGCGAAACATCAACCGGAACCTTGCCGGCACTAACAGTGAAATAACGTGATTGAGCACCGAGAACTCTGACGAGATTGATACCCTTGATCCATCCTCTGCCGACAGCCTGCTGATAAGCATCCGGCACCCCAGCCGGCATAACGCCTGGTTTGAGTCCCGATGCTTTAATCAGTACTTCAAAGTTGATTATCTGCTCCCGACTAAAACCAGCCGCACTGACTGTCTGAGCGCAGCAGGAGTGAATAATCATCTCAAATGTTTTAGCGACTGACCCGCTTTTAGTCGGATCTGTCAGACCGATCTGGCCTATATAACGCGGATCAGCCAAATCAGACCAGGAAGATGGCGGCTCGGTAATATTGAGATCATGAAGTCGATCGAG
>Ga0172377_10007973_pt1 | contig 10866 bp, 7 predicted proteins | sample Pumphouse3metaG_FD_119749 | JGI IMG/M metagenome (GOLD analysis project Ga0172377, IMG submission 119749) | Leachate microbial communities from a municipal landfill in Southern Ontario, Canada - Pumphouse #3 metaG | ecosystem: Engineered > Solid waste > Landfill > Unclassified | place: Canada... | reverse complement strand
GCCCTGCTCGCCGCCAGTTCGGCGGAGAGCCAAAACGCCCGTGGAGGGGAGGGCTCTGGCAGCAGCTTCGGCTGCTGTGAAACCAACCCCGGTGAAGCGGGAATCAGACACGAAGTTGGAACCGAGGGCGGTCCTCTCTTTTTTGCCCCTGGAATCGATTTCGGTATGTTCTGAGGAACGGTGGATCCCGCCGATGACCCAGACGCTGCCCCGACGATCGAGCCCGTCCTCACCGATCTGCCCACCACGAAGAAACGAAAGAGGAAGCCCACCCCGGATAACTGGGAGTGGTGATAGAACTGAGCGGCTCCGCAAACCCCGCTCTCGCAATCACTCGCTGCTCGCTCGTGATTGCGAGAGGCCGATCCGGGGATGGGAGCCGTCATTGGAATCTTCTCCCCGCTCATCGAATACATCATTCGCGTACCTTCACGATCGAATGTGATGTCGGGAGTCCGAATCCTGGCTCCCGTAAAATTCAATGGGTCCTGCCGTGCGGAGCACGGCAGCCATCACGATCCGACGAGGGCTGAAGAACGGAGGCGGGGGCTGACGTCTCTGAGAGCGGGCGGCAAAGCCGCCCGGTCTCTCGGGAAGCCACGGGGCTCGCCCCGTGGTCAGTCACCATGGGAATCGCCTCCCGGGCCATCCTGTACCACCCCGAAGCATCGGCCGCACGCCGCCTCGACTGGACCCCTATCCGTCGGAGGAACGCATCCGAGTTGAGCATGTCAACGGTCTGGGCGTACTCCTGATCCCTCTCGAACCTCGGACGGCCGGAATCGTCCTTGCCGGAGAACTTCTTGCCATCCAAGGCCATCCTCGCCGTCTGCATCATCTTCTTCGCTTCCGCAGTGGCCTTCTGCTCCATCCAGTCCGTCATCCCCCTCGGATCGGCGGATGGCAGGACCCTGTCGGCCTTCCGGTCCCACTTCCACTTGTAGTAGCAGAAGTCGGCCCAGCGGATGTCATCGTCCCTCGACGACGCGATGTCCTTAAGGTCCGTGAACCCTGCACGCTGGAGGGCCGATGCCGTCACGGCACCGATCATATGGACGCACGCGAACGGGACCTGGGCCGGTGCCACCTGCTTGCGGAGCTGGACCCCGATCATCGGCAGGAGCTCACCGGCACCCTCGAACCAACCGGCGTACTTCGCCAGCGACCCGAATCCATTCAGGAATGGACCTCCGTAGTTGTCTGGCACACTCATGAAGTCTGACCTCAGGGAGTCCGGGACGTCCTGCACCGACACCCCGTTCAGGGACCACGCCAGGCACTGGATGTTCTTGACCGCCGGGAAGGCCGCCTCCGGGGTCAGACCGAGCACCTCCAGGACCTCTCCGCACTCCGCCGCCTGCTCCTTCGAGATGTAGCACCCACGACGCTCGTCGTTGTTGGCCCTGACGTCACCGAGGGCGATGGCGAGGGACATCGGCGTAGCGGTGCTGGGATCGAAGCCGACCATGTTCCTCACGATGTCGACCGCCGTCGCCGACTCCATGTGAGACCGCACGATGTCCTTCCCGAGGTTCGTGATCTTGATGGTGCCGTCCGGCAGCACGACGAGGAATCCGGCACCGACCAGATCCCTCAGGGCAGAGTCGGTCATCTTGACGAAGTCCATATCGCCGAGCGGCGAGAACTCCTGCTCCATCAGCCCTTCGGATCCACAGTCTCGACAGACGACGTGCCAGTCGAACACCTCGCGACCGCCCTCGTCGCTCTCGATGCTCTCCCTCGTCGACTGTTCGTCCATAACGATGTTGCCGTGCGAGCAGGATGGGTCAACCACGTTGATCCAGACCACCCTGTCGTTGTTCGTCGGGTCGACGGACCTCGACACCTCCTTGAGTGCCTGCCTCACGTTCATCCTGTGCCGATCGTCGACACCGGCCTGGAAGTAGGCCAACGACGATCCGATGTAGCGACCAGCCCCATCGAAGTTCCTGACGCTGCCCATCCTCACCGCACGCAGCAGGTTGTCCACGATGTGGATCGGATCCGCCATTATGGACTCGAGGTAGGCACCAGCCTGGATGCGGCGGCGATGGTAGGTGCTGCGATCACTCTCGGTGTAGATGACCACCCTCGCCGGTTGGTCCGGGTACTGGAACGCAAAGCTCTGACGACCGGCTCGACCACGCATCTGCCCGATGTCGCTCGCAGACACGTCCTGCGGCCCCCTGGACGTCCCTCCGATGTAGACGGACATCGCCCCGGTGTTCACGCCAGCGGCGAGCGTGCTCGTGGCCGTCAGCACCTTCCTCTTGCCGGAGTTGAAGTCTTGGACGTACCGCTGCTGCCTACCACTCGTCTCCCCGGCGTGGTGGAAGTCGATCTCCCACTCGGACACCTTGGACCGACAGACCGGGCACCTTCCCTCCTCGGCAGCCAGTGGCCTGCCGCCGGATTCCGCCACGGTCTCGAAGATGTAGCCACAGTCGGGATCGGTGCACTCCCTGAACCAGTCCCTCGCGATTCGCTGCATAGCGTACGCACGACGCTTGACGTGGAAGAAGACGAGGGTCGGCCTCATCACCCTAGCCTGCGATCCGTCAGGCTGGACCTTCATGCAGTAGTTCTTGTCGGACACGATGTCCCGAAGCATATCTTGGATGAAGTCTTCCTCGTTGACCCTGTCCTGTGACACCTCGTAGTCCTGGAAATCCTGTACGATCGGGACCGGCTTGTACTCGCCCCAGACCACTGACCAGTTCGGATCCTCGGTCGTGTTGCTCTGCCAGGCCGACAGCTCAAGGGCGTTCTGCATCGTAGCAGACATGAAGACGATCGACGACTGGGCCCCGATCGGCGTGGACTTGATCCGTCGATAGTAGTCCCTGTAGAGGTGGATCTGCTCGCCCTCGAACTTGGCACCACGGGACTCGTCGCCGAGCAGGTGGCCCTCGTCGAAGACCATCGTCGAGATCCTGCCCACCCAGTCGTGGGCCCTCGGATTCATCAGACAGGACAGCAGACGCTCCGGCGTGGCGACGATGATCGATGGCTCCTGAGTCTTGGCGAGGCTCTGCAGCTCGCTGTCGTCTGCGGCTGCGGAATCGGTATCCTCGTCGTCCGGGCTGACGTCCTCCTTCGGTGCATCTATCTGTCGCACGCCACGCTCGATCCTCACACCCCATCCCATCTTGGAGAACGGGTGATCCGGGCTGCTGAAGTCCTTCGACACCTGTGCGGCCAGGGCCCTCGCCGGACAGACGTACACGGCCACCGGATCCTGCATAGCGAGCTCACCGGCGGTCTCCGGCGTCCTCCCGTAGAGCAGCCCCTTGGCGATCGCCGCCTCGGCACAAGCCGTCTTCCCAGCACCAGTCGGGAAGCAGAGGATGAGGTTCTTGGGCGTCCTGGCGATCACTGATATGGCGTTGGCCTGGGAGATGTTCGGTGTGAATCCCCTGGATCCGATCTCGGTGTACCTGTAGAACGGATTCTGGTCGACCACCGAACTGATGAGCTGCTCTGGATCCTCGGATGCCGAATCCAGGATCACCGGACTCTCGTAGATGTCCCTGAACCTCTCGTCGCCGGATGCGGCGAGGTAGAGGAAGTCCTGGAGTTGGATGTACCTGTCCATCCCGGGCTCGATCCTCGACGACACGCTGCCGAGACCGCCCATGAGGGCCTCCGTGTCGATCGGGATCTGGTTGCGATGCTCCTCGGAGAAGATCCTGAGCTGACCGACGACGAGGTCTCCCTCGGGCTGACCATTGGCGTAGTCACCGGTGGCCGTGACACCACCCTCGACCGCCGCCTCGGTCTCATCCTGCTGCGGGGCCGGTCTCTCCCTGGAGCGTTCCTTCGCCCCTCCCGCAGCGGGCCTCTCCTTCGGAGCGGCCACACCGCCCTCCGGCACGTCCCTCTCGCCCTGCCACTCGTCGTACGATCCCTGAAAGACGAGCTGACGCTTCTCCCGGTCGGTGACCGTCACCTCATTGGTGGCCGGTGTGTAGGTCGTCTCCAGACCGGAGTGCCAGCACTTCGCACAGTAGGACTGGCCCTGCTTGAACTTAGACGGGCTGAACTTTGTTCTATGTATCTTACATACCGGCTCGCCACCGGCGGCCGGAGCACGCTGCTGACCACCGGCGGCCGGTTGTGCCGCCGGTTGCTGACTCGGCTGTGCGGCCGGGGGCGACGTCGGCGTGCCCTCGACGGAGCCGCCCCAGTCGGCCCACGGACCGCTGTAGATGCTCTGCTTCGTCGACTTCTGCTTGACGGATCCCCGGCCGCTGTCCGGCCAGTACTCGACGACGTAGCCCTGTGCGTAGCACCTGGGGCAGTAGTAGTTGTCGGCGTACCCCGACTTCTTCAGCGATGATCCGCACCTGCTGCACGGAGGTATCGACTGGGCTTCCTTGGCCATATCTGCGTAGTGCTCCTTGGCCGCAGAGTACCACATCACGCCCACCTCGGCGGACGCATCGTCTCCTGGATCGTCCTCCGCTCGTGAGGGAGGAGCTCAGGAACGTCGAGCTCGAGGTCCCACGGGTGCACGTTCAGTTGCTCCTCCTGCGGCCAGTGCTCCACGTCCGCACCCTCCCTGACCCTGAGCGGGATCGTCCTGACGTTCCTCGGGTCCATCTCACGCACGGCCTCGAACGGTGCGGCGAGTCCTGACGTCGGATCCGGCGGGCGTTCGTCGGCACCGAAGTACTCGTCCTCCAGGTGCCCATAGAGTGAGCTCTCCATGCTCTGCAGCATCGAGTACCTGTCCTCCGGGTCGAGCCCGGCCGAATCGATCCTCTCGCCGAGCTCGGCGATGGCGGACTCGTCGCCCTCCTTGAGCCTCCTGGCTAGACCCTTCACCGGGATGCCGTAGCTGGCTGCCGTGCTCGCCATCCCTGCGGCGAACACATCCCACGATCCGCCCTCGTCCCAGGACATCAGTGCCTCACCGGCGGCATCGTACAGCCTCTGCAGCATCCTGCTGCTGGGGACCTCTCCCTTGATCCAACCGGCCAGCTCCTGCAGGTCGGCCTCGATCTCGGATGCACGGGTCGGCGAGTACGTCGTCGCCACCATGCCCCCGCTCTCGTACGGGATGCTGCCACCGAGTCCCTGTCCCTGTATTCCGACCGACTGGAGCTGATCCCTGGACATCAGTCCACGCTCCAGCACGCTCGGGTAGTTCGTGGTCACGTGGTAGATCCCCTGGTCGTCCTCGACGCCCTCCGGCATCTCGTCCGGCGGGATGACCTCCGTCGCCCTGCCGGTGTAGCTCGCCGTGGGGTCGATCACGAGCGGGAGCATCATCTGACGCTGGGCCACCCGATCCATCGCATCCGCCAGGTCGTGGAGACCCCTCCTGTCCATCTCGGAGGCCATCCTGACCATCCCGGAAGCGATGGTGGCGACCGTCGGCTTGCCTCCGGTCGCCACGTCCACGAGCCTGTCGATGTTGGTCTCGCCGGTGTCGAGCTGGTGCTCGAACGCCCGCTTCAGGACCTCTCCCATCTCTGGGCCCGGCTTGAACCCACGTTCGATCAGGTGCCTCCCCATGAGTGCGGGCTGGATCTGGTCCGACTGCACCGGCACGAACAGCGGATCCCACGACGGGTTGTAACGCCACCCAGCATCGGCACTCACGAGTCCCTGGAGGTTCTCGAGGTGCGGACCAGCCGAGTGCTGGAACCTGCGGATCGCACGCTCCGTGACCCCCGAGTTCTGGAGGTTCATCGGCTGCATGTGCAACCTGGTGGTGGCCTCGATGGACGCTATCTCCTCGTTCGACATCTTCAGACGACGACCGATACCCTCGATCGCGTCCGCTCCCACACCCTCGTGTCCGTGGAAGCGGCTGAATCCCTCCCCGGTGTCCTCCGCCGTCATACACTTTCCGAGGTCGTGCAGCAGGGCGTTCCACCTGATCTCCGGCCTCGACCTGTCGACGACCTCGAGCGTGTGCTGCCAGACGCTCCCCTCCGGATGGTACCTGGGATCCTGCATCAGGTCGTCGGCGTCGGCCATCTCCGGCACGAGCGTCTGGAAGACGCCGAGGTCCCACATCTCGGAGAGGAACCTAGAGGGCTTCTCCGACCCGGCGAACGCCTTGTCGAACTCCTCCTTGAGCCGCTCCACGGACACGCCGACGAGCGGCTTGCTCCCACCGTTCGGCAGGCGATGCTCGACCTGGTCCTGCTTCCCGATCCGATCCCTGAGGATCGGAGCCATCGCAGACATGGCCTCGGCCGTCTCGGGCTCTATCTTGAACCCGAGCGTGGAGGCGAAGCGGGCCGCCCTGATGATCCTCAGCAGGTCCTCGGAGAACCTCTCGTATGGATCACCGACGCTCCTGACGGTCCGACGCTCTAGGTCGTCCCTGCCGCCGAACGGATCAACGATCCTCCCGGATCCATCGATCGCCATCGCGTTGATCGTCAGGTCCCGGCGGGCGAGGTCCTCCCGGATGTCCCTCGTGTACTCGATGACGGCATGCCTGCCATCGGTCTCCACGTCCGTCCTGAAGGTCGTGATCTCGTACGGCTCCCCATTCACCAGGACCGTGACGGTCCCGTGCTTCTCCCCCGTCGGGATGACGCGGTAGCCCGCGGACGTGAACAGCCTCGTCACCTCTTCGGGGGTGGCGGGCGTACACAGGTCGACGTCCTTCGGCTTGCGGCCGAGCAACATGTCTCGCACGCAACCGCCGACGGCGTAGACCTCCGGCAGGATGGCGGAGATCTCCCTCGGGATGAGGTTCTTCATTTACGTCACCTTGGTCCCCTGCTGTAGCTGGATGGTGGTCTTCTCTAGCTGTTGCCTGTTGGCCGTGAGCTGTGCGAGCTGCTGCTGGAGCTGCTTCTCCTGGGCCCTGAGCGTCTGCAGCATCTGCAGGTTCCGCCTGAGTTGAGCATCCTGTTGGGCCTTCTGCTGCTGAGTCTGCTGTTGCGGATCGATGGGATCCGCGACCCCGGGCTGACCCAACTGACCGGTCGGTGCATTGGCGGAGTACTGCGACAGCCTCACGAAACGATCCGAGGGTCTACGCGAAGCGATGGCTGGTGATGCTGTCATCGGGACGTAGTTCTCGTACAGGCTACGTATGTGGCTGGCGGTCCATGGCGACCACCCCTCTGGATTCATCGAATTCAACTCCTCTGCCGCCTCGTTCCTGGTGAGGCCCATGTCGACGAATCTGGGCATGTGTCCCATAGCCCAATCATAATCCCCCGGCCGTCGCCTCACCGCCGGTGACACGGTCGGCTCTCCCATTTGGATCTTCTGGAACCTGTTCTCCATCCTCTTTCCAGATCCTCCGACACCGTGGATCTCCTCCACGTCCTTCGTCGTCGGCTTGTCGGGTTCGCTCCACGGCTGCGTCCTGAGCTGCCCCACACCGCTGACGGCCGCCTGATCGAGGTCATGCTGGGACCTCATCTTGATGTGGGTCTGCCGACTCTTCGATCCGACGATGTGATTCCAGACTTCGACCTCAGAGATCCCAAGATCCTTTGCTATCTGGGATGGCTGGACCCCCTCATCCCGGAGCCTGTGGATCTCATCGGCGTACTCCTCCGATGATCTCTCGGCCGCGAACGTGTACTCGTCACCGAGGACGATCCGCTTGGTCTCCTCGGGATGCAACCTCTTGTAGTAGTCCCACAACTCGACGATCCTCCGCTTCGGGACGATTTTCGACAGGCCTGCCTCATCGAGCTTCTCGGCTATTTCCCTCGTCCCCATCCCCTGCATAGCGTACGATCCGATGAGGTCAACCCTGGACTTTCCACCGAGGTTCCTGATCTTCTCGTTGACCCTCTTGCAGACGATCTCATCGATGACGGAAGCCGGTACCTCGACGTTCGTCTCGCGTTTGATCTGAGCTGCCAACTGATCGAACGTGGGATAGCTCTTCGATCGAAGCCAGTGATTCTGCACCTGCTCGGATAGACTCTCCTGGTCCCTGCCGGACAGGGAACTCCAGGTTGCCGTCGAGTCGGAATCGCCACCTTCGGCCAGAATCTTGCGGATCGATGCCGGGGTGATCCTCACCCCCATATCCTCGATCTCCTTGATCACCCTGGACATCGGATAGCTCTTCGACATCTCCCGCACGCGTCGACGGACCCTGTCTGGAAGGGTCTTGGAATCGAGCTTCTTGTAGTCCTTGAGGGTTCCAGATGTCACGCTCCGCAACACGCTGGATGCCGTAGCCGGAATCATAGGATTCATCACCGGCCGTACATACCACGGCCGACCCGAGCGAACCTGCTCTGCGGCCCATACGACATGCGGATGTGGCCAGACGCCCCGATCCATAGTACAATGGTGCCACGACCCGATCAAGGAGGAATGACCGTGAAGGCCACACCCCTGTCCACCCTGATACTCTGCTACTTCGTGTTCATCCAGTCGGTGGCCGTGATAGCCTCCAGCAGCGGGCCACCAGCGACCGGCAAGCTGACGGTCGTGTATGCGATTCCCAACTGCATGGTCAGCGTCAGCTTCGACTGTGACTGGGCGATGGTGTCGGCTGGAGAGAGGAACATCGTCCTGTGGGGAATGGGAGATGCTCCGTCCAACTTCGCCGAGGCCATCCAGCGTAAGTCCGGGCATCGGGAGGGATGGGCATCGGCGACGTTCGTGGCCAAACCGAGGAGATGACCACGTTCCGGTTCGTCTGCCGCGGCTGCGGCCCTCGACGGGCCGTCGAGGGCACTGATGGCCCGCTACTACAAGGACGGCAGCGAGATCCTGATCGATCGGGGGCCGGGCCTCAACCCGAGGAAGCTGAGCGTGCGAGAGGCGGCAAGGCTGATGGGGTACCCAGACGATTTCGAGTTCCCGGTGTCCAAGACCCAATCCTACAAGCAGCTCGGGAACTCGGTGGTCGTCCCCCTCGTCACGCCGATGGCCGGGGCCATCGTGAGGGCACTCGACGGCGAACCGACGAGGGGGACGACTTCAGACGTCACGCATCACGTCGGCCCTCATCCAGACCCGGCGTCGGTCTCCGAGCTGTTCGATCCACCCAGTGCCTCCCAGAGCTCCTGACGCTCGCTGTCGGACAGGGTGATCGTGTCCCCGTTGTACCGCCCGTTCCTCGACCGCCAGAACGTCTTGTTCCTCCTCGGCTGATCGAAGAAGCCCTTCAACAGGTGACGAGCATCGGCGGACCCTTCGAGCATCGACTGGCATAGTGCCCGCCATCCATCACCCTCGGCCGCATCGAGGAAGAGCTCCTGGAGCTTCTCCGCCTCATCCGAATGGATGGTACACTCGGAGTGCAGCGGTCGTTCCTCGATCAGACTCGAGTGCGGGATACTGTGTGCCAGCTTGTCGTCGTACCACGCTACCAGCTCGAATCGGAACTCGCCATCGTTCTGCTCCGAGATCCATTCGCCGGGGATGAGCCACGTCCTCACGACGGCCACGTCCGGTATGGCCCACCCCTTCTTTCCGAGCCCGTCACAGTGCGTGAATATGACGACGTAGCCGTCATCGTACCCGGGCCTGAAGTGCGAGCAGTGATCCAGATCCCATTCGGAATGGTCGGACTTCTCCTCGAACTTGATCCTCCTACCGTCCACCATCCCGGAGAAGTCCTCCGATCTCTGGATCCTCCTCCCGACGTACCAAGCCAACAGCCTGTCGGCATCCACGTCCGCATTCCTCCCGAACAGATCACACCCGAGTGCGTCTCGGAGTCGGAGCCGCATGATGTGCTCGCACGCCCACTTGCCGGGCATTTCGACTCCGTACTGGAAGGCGTACCGGACGTCCCCACGACAGGCGACGTCGACCGGGACCATCCTGGCCATAGCCATCGCCAGGTCCATGATGTTCTGCTGCATGCGCATGATCCTGCCGTACTCGGTGCCACAGAGCACGACGTCCTCCTCGATCGACTCCGGAGTCAGTCGCCCGGCGGCATCGAGCAGCCAGTGACAGTGTGCCACCGCCCTGGCACCGGCCAACCTCGACTCCTTCACCATCACCTCCTCGAACACGTCGGAGTTGTTGACCTCGTGTTGCTCGTACAGCAACCACTCCTTCGGAATGCACCGCCATCCTCTCGTTGACACGACTCGCCCCCCCTTCTGGTACGTGTGCGACGGATTCCTTATCGGCAGGTCGTTGCCCATCTCACCTGCAACCATCTTCCATATGATGCCATCCACGACGTTTGTAAAGCTGTCTCGCAGGATCGATCTCGCCGGTCACCCGGACCTGACCGACCGGATGGACCGGCTCGCCGCACCCATGATGACGCTCTGCCACGGCACGGACTCCCCCGAGGGACGCGAGAAGGTAATGGACGCCAAGGCGGTCTGGCACTTCGGGAAGGACGGCGGACCCAGCCCTGCGATCTGGAAGTCCGTCGTCGACGGGAAGACGTGCTACGCCCGTAACACCCACGGGACATACCAGGATCGCAGGTCACTGGATGCGGCCATCAGGATCTCCCGCGACTTCATCAAGGACACCACCTGATGCCCCAACCTACAACGGGCCCCATACGGACCGGAACACCGCAGGATCCCCATCACACCTGCGACGGATGCGGTGGTCCCATACCGGCATTCCAGTGGGTCGACGGCACCCTGCGTGACATGCGTCGCAGGGTCAACTGCGTCGACTGCGTCCCGCTGCTCCCGGGCGGTAAGGGCATGTCGGTCGAGGACTTCGAGCGGGCCAGGAAGATGCGTCTCGAGGGACACTCGCTGCAGTACATCGGTGACGTGCTCGGGAAGCACAGGACCTGGATCGGACACGTCGTCTCCGACGTCCCGATCATCGGGAACGCCAAGGACGACGAGCCGAAGCTACCACCGAGGGACGACGGAAAGCGGGGGAGGCTCTACGCCGAAGCCAACAGGAAGGCCGTCGAGGAGTGGCCCGAGG
>Ga0172377_10007972_pt1 | contig 10866 bp, 8 predicted proteins | sample Pumphouse3metaG_FD_119749 | JGI IMG/M metagenome (GOLD analysis project Ga0172377, IMG submission 119749) | Leachate microbial communities from a municipal landfill in Southern Ontario, Canada - Pumphouse #3 metaG | ecosystem: Engineered > Solid waste > Landfill > Unclassified | place: Canada... | reverse complement strand
CCAGTTTGCAGCTTTGCGTATTGCAGACCCACTTGCTTAAAGTCGCTGCTTCGACGTTGTTTGAGCTGCTGAGCATCACAAAACCACTTTGTGGTTTGCCGCTGTTGTTGACTATCTGCATGGTCAACTCATTGTCGCCAAAACATGGCGTGCCCAGCTCAAGGGACTCTATGACCACGGGAGGAATTTGCGAGAAAAACATTTTACCCCAGCGTATGACCTCATGAAAAGAAGTCTGTACTGGTGCCCAGGAGCTTAGCTCCACTCCGGGAGTGGGCTGCTGCTCGCGCCCTATGTTCATATACCAGAAGGCCCCATCGTTCGGCGCAGTTTCAAGCCCAAAGACCTTGAAGGGTATTTCCAAGGCCACGCGCCAGCCTTTTTGCAGTCGTTTGCTGACGACTCCAATGGGGGGATCCCAATCACCCTGCTTTTGTCTTTTAACCACGTCGACCTGATGCCAATGCAGGTCGGCAAGCACGGCGAGGCTGTTGGAGGCGATCTGGTAGTAGTCTGGCGCGTTGGGGTTTGGTTTGACAAAAAGCTCTATGGCATCATCGGCGTAAACCGCCCCGTCGCGCTGCTTGCAGTTACTCACCAGCCTGTCCATTTGCTCCTCATGACACAGGAAGCTTAAATACAAGGCCTCTTTGGTATAAGCCAGCTTGACGGAGGTGGCCTGGTTGGGTTCCGCCCTGGAGAGGTCCTGGCTGCCCTCATCAGCGGCCAGCGCCCGCATACGGGCGCGAGCCTGGTCGCCTATTAGAGACAATTTAGCGATTTCTGCCGGCTGAGCGGGCCAACTGTCCTCAAGCAGAGCGGCCAGATCAGGCTTGCTGCTTATGAAGGGTACGATTAAGCTGGGGGTGGCGATCTTGACAGCTTCCGCCGAGCCGGCAGCCGCGCTTGGCAAGGCGCGGTTTCCGGCCACTAGGGTTTCAGAACCTATGCCGGAGCCTTCGCTGCTCGAGGCCTGGCTGGCAATGTTCTGAAAGTTCAATATCTGTCGGATAAGCCGGAAACGCCAGATGTCATACTGTGCAGGGTTGGTGCGGCGTTCAAACTCGTTCATTTCAGTGGTGACAAATGGGATCGCAGCAAGAATGCCATCCAGCTCGGTCTGGGCTTTCGCCGCCGCTGATTTGCCTTGCTCCCCGGCATTCTGACTCTTCTTTATCAGTTCTTGCAGCGTATAGATATAACGCGAATCGTCGTTGCCTTCTCGAACCCGCTCCCATTTGGGTGAGGGCAGGGGGCCTTCTTTGCCCAGGTACACCATGCCGCTGCCATAGCTGCCGCTTCCATTCGAGAGCATTCCCCGGGTGGCCGCGAAGATATAGGCCCACTGCAGCATGCCTTCGGCCTTTACCTTTTGGCCAAAAAAACCGTACATTAGCCGGGTGCCGTGATTGTAGATGCCAAAAAAATCGCCGGATTTTTTGGTGCGTTCATAAATGGCGGGACTAACGAAGTTGTAGTAGCGCACATCCATGTATTCATCTATCTCTTGCAGGTCGTCGCCGCCGCCCCAGGTGCCGTTGGACCAGGCAGTGACCTTGACTCCCTCCTCTTTCAGAATCTTGGAGTAGCGCTGCAATTGCTGTATGCGCACACCTTTGTTAGTCGCCTCCTCCTGCGGCAAATAATAAAGACTGGGATAATTCTCTTTTGCCGCGTGTGCTTCGATGCTGCGCACTATCTTTCTGTATGCCTGCTCCTCAAAATCACTGTATGTAGGGCTTACGTCAAAGCTGCGCAAGGGCGCACTGTGATTCTCAGGAAAAGGCAAGCCTTGGGCGGCAAACTTGGCCATCTCAGCCTGCAATGAGACCAGCCAGGCCTGCACCGGACGCATATCCAGGGCCAGGGGCCTGCTGAAGCCGGCCTCTTTGTACAGTTGTACCTCGCGGTCCAAACGCGGGAAAGTCACTTCTATGTCGCCGTTTTTCCAGGCAAAGTCAATTGAGAAATTGCATGGCGCCACCGTATTCATGCCATGCTCGCGCATGTCCAGATAGAATTTGCGGCGCAACTCGTACTGCGGCTGATGTCCGCCCAGGTACATGCCACGTTCCTGTTGCGGGTTGGCCTGCAAGTCCACCGGAAAAACCCGCAGGCTCACTGGCAGGCGGGTTTCAAGGCCATTGGCTGAAATATTCACGAATCCCTTGTAGATGCCGGCCTGGCTTCCTTTAGGCACATACACCGTAAGCCAAAACAAGAAAGTCTGCTCGGACTCGAGTTCTTCAGGTATCTCGGCGAGCAGTATCTCATTTCTTAATTGATAGCCCTGGTTGTGCGTGGCGCTTTTGAAGGGGATTGGCAGCGCATAACGCAATTCCAGATTTTTATCGGCAATGACAGCCCCGGATTCTTCTTTCAGCTCGCTGAGGCTGAATTTCAAACCTTTGATATTCCTCAGCGTGCGCAGCAGAAAACTCATAGGCTCATATTCATCGGGCGAGGCGAAGGCCTTCAGCTCCCGGCATATTTCATGTTCGCCTGGCAGGCTATTCGGTGTTGAATCCAGCATATAGTGCCGTGAAAACAGCAGGTAGCCTTTATCCAGCGCATCCTGCGCGGGTTTGAAACTCCACTCCTCCTTTTCGGTCACATCCACCCAGCCTTCGGGCATGCCTGGCTTGCCTGCCAGCGGATCAAGGCTTTTCCCTTGCACCGTAAAAGCGAGGGGTGTTTCCGCGCCGACGCTGAGGCAACCGGCAACAAAAAAGCTGAATGCGAGTTTCTTTAATTTGCTTAACATTGATGTACTCCAATCTATGGATAGATACGCTTAAAGTTTGCATGGCTGCTACCGTTTGGATACTGCGCATACTGCCAGTTCTCTACGTGCATATCCACAAAAATTAGATTGATGCTGTTATTGTGCCTGAAAGCTGGCATGCCGGCACTGCTGGTGGCTTTGTCTAAAGAGGTGATTCCAAAAGTGCCGGAGTCAGATTTCCATTCGCCGCCCCAGATGAGCATGGAAGGCTTGGCCTGCTTGGCTCTGACCACAAAACGATTGGCCCAGAAGTAAAGCGAATTCAAACCATAATCAACTGCTTGCTTTTGGTCGGCCGGACATTGATTTTTTTCATTGTAATAGGTCCATAAGCCATCAGCCATAAGCATATTGTACCAGGTTTTATCGATGCTGAAATTAAACATGGCATTGCCCTTGGTGATTTTCACCGGCAGCATCCAATCATCATACATTTCCGCATATTCATTCAAAGCCCAGGCCAGTGTACGTTCGGTGTTCACACAGTGAATCTGCTGTGCTTTGCTCCTGGCCTTCTGTAAGGCCGGCAAAAGCATGCTCGCCAAGATGGCGATAATGGCTATGACGACAAGCAGCTCAATTAGGGTAAATAAAACATGCCTTTTCATTGCGCTCCTCCTGAATTTTAATTGTTTCGGAATGGCTGCGCCCAGCCTAAAATTAACAACTGCCATAACATACACTTGAAGTTAGAGTAACGCAAGTAAAAAAAAATTTTGTTGAAAACGGGCAAACTGTCATTTTTTCGTGCACTAAAACCACTAAGCAACAGCTCGGTGATCGTCCGCTTCGTCCGATTGGTCCGATTGGTCCGATTGGTCCGATTCGTCCGCTTCGTCCGATTCCTCCGATTCCTCCGATTCGTCTGATGCGTCCGATGCGCTGTCCTGTCCTATAAAGACTGTTGATGCCAGGTCACTTTTTGCTGGCACTATATTATCCTGAATTTGCTTGTTGGCGTGCAAGCAGATACTCATCTAACAATATTAGTTGTTGATATGCGACTAAGGCCTCTTTTTTTGAAATCTGCCAGACTGCATCAAGGTCAACCCCGAAATAATGATGTGCCAACACATCGCGAAATCTTGCCATGTTTGACCATTGAATATGGGGATATTTTTCACGCAGCCCTACAGAGAGGTTTTTAACGGCTTCACCGATTATGGAAAATTTCCGCTGTACGGCATCTTGTCGCATTTTTTCTGCCATAAAGATATTTTTTTCCACATCGGTATATAAAAAAATGTCTGTAAGAGCATCCACGACATGGAGCAAAAAAAATGCATCAGCCTGTTTTTTCACAATTCTATTGCTTCCTTCAGTATGTCATCCTTGATGTATGGATGCAGGCCTCGTTTTGATACCAGGTCCACCTTGCTTTGCAACAGGTTTTCCAGGTCGTCTTGTAGATTCATAAAATCAAAAAGACTGGCTTGATCATTGGGCTCCACTAAAATATCTATGTCGCTTTCAGCATTTTCCTCGCCGCGGGCGCAAGAGCCAAAAACATAGACCTTTGCGACATTGTGCCTGCGGGCCATTTGCCTGATGGCGTTACTAAGCTTGGTCAGTCGGTTTAGCTGTGGCATATGGAGGATTCCTGATGCGAAGAGGAAAGACTGATTATAATTTAAGTCGAAAAGGCTGAAAAGGCAAACAGAGGCACGCTAAAAAGGTCGGCTCAAAAGCCAAGCTTAAGCCTTAGTGTGCCTTAGTGTCTCTTCGTGTGTCTTTGTGTCCTCCTCCCCCTTTAAGCCAGCACAGCGGCCTTGATGGCCTTTTCATATTCAGGGCTGAAAACATCGTTTTTGTTGAAGAACACGCAGCCGGGCAGGCCGGCTTCTTTGACCTCGCGCAGATATTTTGCCACTCTTTCGGGCGGGTTCACTCCCATGGAGCTTTCTGTGGCTATGCCGCATTTAAAAACTGCCTTCGAGTCCCGCGTCAAGCGCATGTGTTCTTCGAGCACCTGCGAGAAGTAGGCTTCATTGGGGTGATAGTTCATCGAGTAGGCCTCGTCCACCCAGCCATTATCGCACCATTTCACCCAGTCTTGGCCTTCGAGCAAGGCCGGTCCCAGGCCCCAGACCGGATTCACAAAGATATCGGGTTGATTCAGGTAATTGGCCCTTGCCGCCATGGTCAAGGCCAGACCCTGCTTCTCGCAGATTGTTTTTAGCCGGCGCACTATTCCGCTTACCGAGTCGTTTTTGATATCTATTTCTTTGTAGACCACGCTAGGCTCCAAGCGTTCTTTGGCACTCAGTTCCTCTTTGCCGAAGAACTTTTTTCGCAGTGCGCGGCAGGCCTCGCATTCACAGGGGAACTCATATTGCAGGATGGCATTTTCGAAGCGTATGGCATCCAGGTGCAGTGCGCTCAACTCCGAGCCATACTCCGCCAGCAAGTCTTGCGCCAAGCTGATAAACGACTCTTGGTTCTGCGGGTGGTTGAGGCAGGGGAAGTTAAGGCGTATGCCGTGGATTTTTTCCATTTTCTGCCATTGTTCTTCGGGCAGGCAGCGGTCTACCGGGTTTTCGATAAGGGTTCGAGGCGTGATCCAGCTCTGCACGGCGATGCCTGCCTCCCTGGCGGCACGGCAATACTGGGCGAAATTGCTCATTGTAGGCATAAAGGCGATAACGCAGTCAATGCCCATGGCTTTTTTCCGTGCCATCTCAGGGCAAAGCTCATCGTAAGGCTCCTGCTTATTTTTCACCTGCCTGGCATGGTCCCAACAACTTAAATTAAACGACATAACCGCCCCCTTTCATACATAACACCCAAAAAATAATGAACGTCGGCTGGGAGCGCCGGCATCCTTGCCGGCTCCCCGCTCCCGCTCCCAGAAACCTCAGCCTTTTTTAGACCCCGTCCAAAAAGCTGGCCTGGCAGGAATTTGGACACGAAGACACACGAAGCTACACTAAGTCACACTAAGTCGTCTTCGTCTAAAATTAGAATTCCTGCCAAAAATTTGCATTTTTATACAATTTCAGCGTTTTTCTGCTTTGTCCGGCTCCTTTTTCCCAACAAACCAAAACGCATAAGCCCTTAGTGTTCCTTCGTGTCTCTTCGTGCCCCTTAGTGTCCTCCCCCTTAGTGTGCTTTAGTATCCAGCCGGCTCAGACACGGGTCCACTTTTCGCTGCCCTTCGCGTTGGCGACGATGGCTTCGAGGAAGCGCATTTCGGCGACTCCTTCCTCGATGCCGGGATAGTCACCGGGTTTGCCGCTGCGCATGGCTTCGACAAAGGCGTCGTAGATATTGGCGAATGCCTCGATAAAGCCCTCGGGGTGTCCGGCGGGCAACCTGGAGAGTTTGGCGGCTGCCTCTCCGGTGCCTGGCCAGCCTCGGCGCAGTATCTGCATGGGTGCGTCATTCGAGCGAATGATCAGCTCTTCGGGGCTTTGCTGTCGCCATTCCAGGGCGGCTTTATCGCCGTAGATTTTAAGTATGAAGTTATTTTCCTCGCCGGTGGCCACTTCGCTGGCGAAGATAACCCCGCGGGCGTTATCGGCGAAACGCAGCATGACGCTGCCGTCGTCGTCCAGGGCGCGTCCCTCGACGAATGTGGCCAGGTCGGCGCTGACCTCCAGTATGCTCATGCCGGTGACATACTCGATAAGGTGCTGCGCGTGTGTTCCTATGTCCGCCATGCAGCCGGAGATGCCCGCCTGCTTGGGGTCCACTCTCCACACTGCTTGTTTGCCGGCATTTGGCGCGGCCAGCCAGCCCAGGGAGTACTCGACGTTGACTTTGCGCAGCTTGCCCAGCACACCGTCGGCTACGGCTTGCCTGGCCTGCTGTATCATGGGATAGCCGCTATAGTTGTGCATCAGGCAGAAGAGCAGGCCGCTGCGCTCGATTAGCTCCTGAAGCAGGAGCGCCTCGGCAGAACTCATGGCCACCGGCTTTTCACAGAGCACATGGAAGCCGGCCTCCAGGAAAGCCTTGGAAACCGGAAAATGGAAGTGGTTCGGCGTGCAGACGCAGACAAAGTCGATGCGCTCCTCGGCGGGCAGCTGCAGCTCGCCGGCCAGCATGCTCTTGTAGTCGGCATAGCCGCGTTCGGGGCAGAGGAAAAGCTCTTCGGCGAATGTTCTCGACTTTTCCGGGTCGGTGCCAAAGACCCCTGCGACCAGCTCTATCTGTCCGCCCATTCTGGCTGCGATGCGGTGCACCTCGCCGATAAATGCCCCGGGTCCTCCCCCCACCATGCCCATTCTGATTTTACGTTTCATCATTCCGTCTCCCTAAGATTGCTCCTGTCAGGTTTGGCTCTTTGGACACTAAATTAAACCGCATCCAAAAAGCCCTTGAACCACAAAAAACACAAAAGACACAAAAAAAACTAAAAGGTAGCTGATTTTTCTTGAGAATCTGTCCATTTAGCGCCCCGAAGGGGCAACCTAATGTAGCCCAGGGTAAGCGAGGCTCCGTAGGAGCCGAGCGACACCCTGGGTAAAAGCCCCCCCCCGAATCCGGCGCCCTGTAGGGGCGCCACTAACGGCCCTTCGGTGTTATGAGCTTTTTAGACAGGGTCTAAATTACACCCTGTCCAGAAGGGTGGCCTGGCAGAAATTTGGACACTAAGTCACAAAGCTGTCGGGTCTTACTTCAGCATGGCGTCGATGATATACCAGTTCAGTTCCTCGTAGTCGCAATCGGCCTGCATTTGGGCGATCATATCCTCGTTCAGCGAGCGCGAGATTTCCAGCAGTATGAGGAATATTTTGCGGCTATAGTCCAGATGTTTCAGGGCCACTGCGTCTTTTTGCGTGCGCATGACTTTTACATCCAGGCCCACCCATTCGCCGTCATTTCCGAAGCCATGCTGGTCGAGCACGCGCACCTGGTTGAGTGCCCGTCTCGGGTCTACGGCGCCGAAGGTCTGATCCTGGTCGAATTTCAGGCTGTTTTGGTCGTTAAGATGTACACTCCAGAGCTTTTTATGCGCCAGGGCGAAGCCCATTTCATCGGAGGGCGACAGGTTTGCCAGCAATGCGTGTGCGGTTTCGATAAGGCAGCCGACGCGTTCCGGCGCGTTGGTTAACAGCCCCATGCTGATGGCATGGCCGATGGTCGGGATATAGGTATGGTCCATAGGCTCATTGGGTTTGGACTCGATCATGATGCGTATGTCCTTGTCATAGTCCAGCATCATCTGCAGTGCGGCGGCGATGCGCTCGGTGGCCAGCACCGGGTCTTTGGCCTCGCGTATATAGGTGCCTTCGCGGGCCAGCCAAAGCACGATGTTTTGCGTGCCCAGGGCCTTGGCTATGTCTATGCAGCGTTTGCTGCGGTCCAGCGCATATTGCCGGCAAGCGGCGTCATTGTTGGTGTAGCCGCCGTCTATGGTGCGCGGGTCAAACCACATGCGCGGGGCGACAAACTCGGCTTGCAGGCCATGATCGTCAAGGACTTTTTTTAGTTCCTTGGCCTCTTTGATGATCTGCTCGGGGCTTAACTCGTTCATCTCCGGCACAGCGTCATCGTCATGGAGCTGCACGCCGTCAAAGCCCATCTGCTTGTAGGTCTTTAGCTTCTCGTTGAAGGCTATGCTGTTGCGCACCTCCGGACCGAAAGGATCAGCGCCCTCGTGGATATTCCAGGGGCCAAAGGAAAAACGAAATGTGCCTGCCATGATAATTACTCCTTGACTAGATTTTTTTGGGGGGGGACACTATGCCGCACCAAGGCAGAGCAAGCGCCTGGTGCCGAAACCGGGTTATCCTACAATATATGGCTTGAAAAAAAATAATCCTGGGGATTTTACGAAAATGCCGTTCTGTTTTCGGAGTTTGCTCTGCTTCTGTCAATTGCAGAGCCTATTAAGCTCCTGGGCGAGCGCCGCCTGCACGTGGTCGGGGGGGCAGTCTTTGTCTACATACAGCGCTGCGGCGGCGCTGACCCGGATGCGGGCGAAGGGCAGGGGGATGCGCATGGCGTCCCAGCTTTTCAGCTCGATATAGCGCGAGAAACTAAAGCAGAGCGGCACAATCGGGCGCGAGGAGAGTCTGGCCAGGGAGGCGGCGCCGGAGTGTACGCTATAGCGCGGCCCGCGCGGCCCGTCCACTGCGATTAGCGGCGACACGTCTTCGTCCAAGGCGCGTTTCAGTGCCAGCAGGGCTGGCGCGCCGCCGCGGCTTGATGAACCGCGCACTACTTGGAATTTGAAGAGTCTGGCCAGGGTGGCGATATATTCGCCGTCGCGCGAGCGGCTGATCAAGAGTGCCAGGCGGCGTCTTTGCCGACTTGGCAGCGCAGCCGCGCCAAAGATGATGCGGTTATGCCAGCAGGCGAAAATAGGAGCCTGCTCTGCATTGGCGAGAGCCGCTTCGGCCTCTGGCTCAAGTTTGAGGCGGTAGCTTAGAAACAGCAGGTGCCCCAGCCAGCTGAGCGGATAGGCCAGCCAGGCCGGCAGGCGGCGCTTGTTCTTCAAGGTGAATATTTTTCGACGGCGTTTGGGCATGACGGCTAGCTGCAATTTTTTCCTTGGCCTTAGTGCGTCTTCGTGTCCCTTCGTGCCCTCCCCCCTTCGTGTGCCTTAGACCGCGTCCAAAAAGGGGGGCCGGCAGAATTTTGGACACTAAGACACACGAAGCTACACTAAGACACACCAAGTAGTTTTCGTCTAAAATTAGAATTTCAGCATGAAATTTGCGTTTTTATGCTATTTCATCGAGTTTTCTGTAACGTGCAAGCGGCTTATGCGGCGCCGCAGGCGCCGCATAAGCCCTTAGTGTGTCTTCGTGTCCCTTCGTGTCTCTTCGTGCCCTCCCCCCTTCGTGTGCCTTACGGTCTCTAGATGAGCGAAGCCCAGCAGGCTTTGCAGATAGGCGCGGGGTTGACCGGTGTCGTAATGCTCGCCCTCGACCACGTAGCCCAACAGCCGGTCTTGCCGGGCCAGCTTGGCCAGTGCGCCGCTGAGCTGAAACTCGCCGCGTTCGCGCTCATTGTCGCATATCTGTTTTTCGAGCAGGGCGAAAATCTCGGCGTTCAGGGCGTATTGCCCGTATATGCAGAGGAAGCTGTCCGGCGGCAGAGCGCTCATGCGCAGCTGCGTCCTGGCCAATTCCAGACTGGGCTTCTCGACGAATTTTTCGATTTGCAGGCAGTTATTCTGTCCTTGCAGCCATTTCCCTGTGGCGCTGCCGTAGTGCCTCACCATTTCGCCGGCCACCGGATACAGACTGAGCACGGACTGCCCGCCATTGGCCGCAAAAGCCTGCAGCAATTGCTGTGCACAGCTCAGTTTGCCGGAGCTGACATAGATATGGTCGCTGAGCATCAGCAGAAAAGGCTCCTCGCCTATCCACTGTCTGGCGCAATAGACGGCATGGCCGAGGCCCTCCTGGCTCTCCTGGCGGATATAGCTGACCCGCCTGCCGTAGGATACCAGCAGCTCCTCTTCCGCCCGGGCCTGCTCGTCTAGGCGCGCATAGACCGCCTTCTCGAGCGGCTTGAACAGACTGTCAAAGAGGGCTTCATCCCCAGGGCGCACGATCAAGCCCAGCTCCTCGACGCCGGCGGAGAAGGCCTCCTCGAGCAGGCGCTGCAGCAGGCATTGGCAGCGCCCATCCGGTGTAATGAGCGGAAACAGCTCCTTTTTGACCGCCTTGCTGGCCGGAAAAAGCCTGGTTCCCAGGCCAGCCAGCGGTATCAAGGCCTTGCGTACGGGAGAAATAAACGGGGTTTCTTCTTTTACCATGGTCTGCTTTTTTGGACACTAAGTCACACTAAGGAATTGTGAAAATTTAAGTTGTTTCTGGTCAGTATGTACAAGAAAAACCCGAATATACTGTATAGAAAGAAAGCGAATCTGCCCAGCAAAGTTTAACAATTTGTTTTTTTCATGATTCCTTAGTACCGGTGCGCAACACTGACACGGTACTTTTATGTGATTTGTTGAGTTGGACACAGAGCTTGGAGCGTCTTATGTCTTGCTGGCGGGGGCGCGAAGCGCCTCATTTAATCTGGCCGTCAGTGGCGCGGAGCGCCATACTATAGTAGCCCCAGGCGCGGAGCCCGAAGGGCGAAGCGCCTGGGGGACAAAGTCCCCCAAAAACCGGCGCCTG
>Ga0172377_10007970_pt1 | contig 10867 bp, 9 predicted proteins | sample Pumphouse3metaG_FD_119749 | JGI IMG/M metagenome (GOLD analysis project Ga0172377, IMG submission 119749) | Leachate microbial communities from a municipal landfill in Southern Ontario, Canada - Pumphouse #3 metaG | ecosystem: Engineered > Solid waste > Landfill > Unclassified | place: Canada... | reverse complement strand
TTTTTCTTAAGCGAACAGAGAATAGGCTTTGTCCGCTTCCTTGCTGATCGCAAGGTTGAGGCGGATCGCTTCCTTGGCGATGTCGTCCAGCTCCGTGATCTTGGACTCGTAGACAGCGATTTCCTCCTTGGAGAGGACATAGCCGTTGTCGACGAAGTAGGTGGAGACGACGTAGTCTCTTTTCTTCAGGACACGGGTGAGGGAACTATAATCCTTCTCGCTCATGCCGGAATCCTTAAGCTCGGCAAGGATCCCGTCTGCCGTCTTTCCCAAGCTGTCGAAGAAAGCTTTCCTTCCTTCCTCTTCGCTAAGCAGAAGTCCGCTTTCTCCCTTTAGGTAGGAAGCCTTTTCCTTGCCCCTTTGATAGAGTGCTTTAAGACGGTAGCAGTTCTTCAGAAGATATTGGACAGTCTCGATGACGGTTCCTGCTCCGTAGGTGATATGTTCCCGATAAGTCATTGCCATAACGATATTCCTCCATTAACGTATAAAAAAGCCCACAGCCGTGGGCTTTAATCCATACCGAAAAGGAAAAGACTACTTCTCTTCCTTGACGTCCATGACCTTCTTGCCATCATAGAATCCGCACTTCGGGCAGACATGATGGGGACGGATCATCTCGCCGCAATTCGGGCAAGGGATAAGGTTCGTCGCCTTTAAAGCTAAATGCTGACGACGGACATGCTTTCTCGTTACACCGGTTCTTCTCTTTGGTACTGCCATATTCGTATCCTCCGTTTCTCGTATTTTTCGATAAACAGCAAGTAGGATTATACCTATTTCCGCTCTTTAAGTAAAGAAGAAAATAGAAACATTCACAAAGTCCCGGCAGGAAAAAAGGAAAGAGTCCTAGGGAAGCCTATTTCCAGCTTATGCTGTCGTAAAGGGAAAGGTACTCCTTAGCGCTTTTGGCCCATCCGTATTCCCCGCTCATTCCCTTCTTCTGCAGCTCGGCAAAACGTTTCCTGTTGTTGTAGAAAAGGTCGTTTGCGGCAAGGACCGTGTTGTAGATCGCATCCGGAAGGCTGCCGTTGAAGACAAAGCCGGTTGCCTCTTCTCCGCTTCCCAGATCCTTCACCGTATCGGCAAGACCGCCGACATTGGAGACGATCGGAAGGGTTCCGTATCGCATGGAGATAAGCTGTCCGGTACCGCAGGGCTCGAAATAGCTCGGCATCAGGAAATAATCCGATGCGGCGTAAAGAAGGTGTGCAAGGTTCTCGTCGTACTTGTTGACAAGGTAGACTTCCGGATGCCTCCAGCAGGCGCCCATGACCTCGCTTTCGAGTTCTCCCGTGCCGATGATGATCATTCTGCCGTCTGCCGCATGCAGTCCGTCCATCGCCCGGATGATCCTGTCGATGCCCTTCTGGGCGGAAAGACGGGTGATGACTCCGTAGAGCGGTCCCTTGAAGTCGAGATCCATATCCAGGTAGGCTAAGATTGCACGCCGGGCTTTCTTCTTGGCTTCTTCAGCATTATCAGAACCGTAGTTTTCCGGAAGGACAGGATCCGTCTTAGGATTCCATACTTCCGTGTCGAGTCCGTTCACGATTCCGGAGAAGTCGTTATGCCTGCACCAGTCTAGGATCGCACCGATTCCTCCGAAGGCTTCGTGGTCGCTGACAAGTTCCCTGGCCTGGGTCGGGGAAACCGTGTTGACCTTGTCGGCAGCCATGATGCCGGTCTTGAGGAAGTTGAAGCTGTCGCCGAGCTTTGCAAATCCGGAATCGTAGTAGTCGAGGTCGAGGTTGAAGAAATAGGACAGGTCTCCTCTTAATCCCCAGCCCTGGTAGGCGGGGTTATGGATCGTAAGGACGGTCTTGATCGTTTTGGGATTGTACCTCAGAAGAAGAGGAAGGACAGCCGTCTGCCAGTCGTTGCAGTGGACGACATCGTAGTCGTTGTGGCGTGTCAGGAACGTATTGACAGCCATGGTGAAGGAAGCGAAGCGTTCGTTGTCGTTGGGATAGCCGTAAAGGGCCATCGTCTTGAACTCGTCCATGCGGACGAAATAGAAGTCGACCCCTTCGTTCTCGGTCTTGGTGATCGTAGCCCACTTCGTCCTTTCGGACATATGGAAATCGAAGCGGTCATAGACTTCTTTCTCAGCTTCAGGATGCTTGGCAATCACCAGATCGTAAAGAGGAAGGATGACGGAGACATGCTCTCCAAGCTTTGCCAGGGCCTTCGAATAGGACCAAATGAAATCCCCTAGGCCTCCCGACTTGCAATAAGGAAGACTTTCGCCTGTTACTAAGAGAATGTTCATGTTTAGACGATGTCTCCTTTTCCGATATAGACCGGATCATCCAGCGTTCCGATGACTTCCGAGATATGGAGGACCTGTGCCTCCTTGTCGATGACGGCGTTCTCGATATGCGTATCCCGGTCAAAGACAGCATGGCTTCCGATGACGCAGTTCTTGATGACGGATCCCTTCTTGACGATGACGTCACGGCCGAGGATGGAATTGATGACGGTTCCTTCGATCCTGGAGCCGTTTGCAATCAGGGACTTCCGTACATCCGAGGCCGTCGCATAGTAGGCAGGCTGGGTATCGTAAGTCTTCGTATAGATCGGCCAGTCCGGAAGGAGAATCTTTTTGGCGACATCTTCGTTGAGGATGTCGAGGGAGTACTGGAGGTAGTGGGAAAGGGAATCGAAATACCGGACATAGCCGGTATAGGGGACGGCCTGGATAAGAACGGACGGAGAGAGATAGGCAAGGGTATCCATGATGCTGAAGAAACAGGATGTCCCCTCTGCATAGCTGACAAGGCTCTGGAGCATCGGATAGTCCATGACAAGGATTCCCATGGCGATATCGGCTTCGTCACTGTCGCCCTGGTTCTTTTCGATGCTCTTCACCTTTCTGCGGGCATCCAAGAAGATCTTCTTGGCACCGATGAAGGCCTTGTGGCAGCCTTTCTGGTGGGTATAAAGCATGGAGATGCGGCTTCCGGAAGCGATGTGGTCGGCGATGACCTTCCGGTAGTCGACGACATTCACCATAGCGGTCGGAGCAATGACGACATAATCCGGATTCACCTGCTTCAAGAACCATTCGTTCTCGACGAGGTTGGAGACATCCGTGTTGTAGGAAGGGACACGGACATGCTGCTCGTCGTAAAGGATGTTGAAGCTTCCGACCTTCGTATTCATCATCCAGCCTCTGCCGTTGGTGACATGGCGGGTCATGGAGCGGATGTGGTTCTCGATCAGAATGCCGATGTTCTCGATGCCGGAGTTGATGAAGTTGGAGAGCGGGAAGTCGATGAACTCGTAACGGCCTAAAAACGTCGTCGAAGACACGTTTCTATGTAAGGTCATCGGGCCGAAGTCCGGTGAGTTGTAGCAGTCTATAAGACCTACGATTTTCGGTTTCATGAGCAAAATCTCCTTTCTCTAATAGTCTTCCGGATCTTCCACGCTGACGAGGAGGACGTCCTTCGGCTTGCCGCTGACATCTTTATCAATAACCTGCTTGCTTCCGATGAGGGAATAATCGATCCGGACACCTGCCTTGACGGTGGTTCCCGGCATCAGGTAGGAATTTGTGACAACAGCCCCTTTCTCGATCGTGACTTCGTTCGAGATGACGGAGTGGCGGACTTCCCCGCGGATGATGGCACCTTGGTTCACCAGGGAATCCTGGACCTTGGCCTCGGGAGAGATATAGGAAGGACGGGACCTGGTATCCATGGAATAGATACGCCAGTCACGGCTCTGGAGATCTAACGGGCAGGAAGGATCGAGAAGATCCATGTTTGCTTCCCAGAGGGACTGGACCGTACCGACATCCTTCCAGTAGCCGGTGAAGGAATAGGCAAACAGCCTCTTTCCGCCGTTCAGCATCTTCGGAAGGATATCCTTTCCGAAGTCATGGGAGGAGGAAGGATCCTTGCTGTCATCAATCAGCATCTGCCTAAGAAGCGGATAGGAGAAAATATAGATTCCCATGGAAGCGAGGTTCGACTTGGGAACCTTCGGCTTCTCCTGGAATTCCGTGATTCTGCCGTCCTTGTCCGTGATCATGATGCCAAACCGGGAAGCCTCGCCTAAAGGTACCGGCTGGACCGCAATCGTGACATCGGCTTGGTTCTTCTTGTGGAACGCGAGCATATCCGAGTAGTCCATCTTGTAGATGTGGTCGCCGCTTAGGATGACCAGGTATTCTGCACCGGTCTTGTCGAGCCAGTCGATGTTCTGCCTGACGGCATCGGCCGTTCCGGCATACCAGCTTGCGCCTTTGGTCGTCTCCCTAGGCGGGAGAATCGAAGTGAGGCAGCCCTGACCGTTCAGGCCCCAGTTCCTTCCGGAACCGATGTAGTTGTTCAAGGCCGTTGCTTCATACTGCGTGGCAATTCCGACGGACTGGATTCCGGAGTTGGAGACATTGGATAGGACGAAATCGATAATCCGGTATCTTCCCCCGAAATAGACAGCCGGCTTGGCGATGTTCGACGTCAGCGACTTGAGGCGGGATCCCCGGCCTCCGGCAAGAATCAGCGCAACCATTTCCTGCTTCATGTGATTGATGTACCCCTTTCCACCCAATTCATGAAATTAAGCGGTTTCTCTTTTCGTATGCCTTATTATATCGCAACGATAGAAGGATTTTTGCACGAAAACAAGAAAAGCCGTATTTCGCGATACGGCTTTGTTTTTCTAGCTTTCGGAAGGCACCCCTTCCGGTGCTTTCACGGCTTCTTCCTTTGTCTCTGTATCTTCACTTCCTGAAAGAGCTTTCTTCTCCCTTTTGTCTTCATAGACATCGATTCCGGACTTCTTCCGCTTGTCGTCGTGGATGGTGACGAGGATCAGGTCGACGAAGGAGACGAGGTCACGGAGCTTCTCGGACGGCGTGGAGATGATGGTCTGGAGATGGAACTGCCTGAGGAGGTCGACGGAAGTCATGATACGGGTAGAATCCATCTTGCTGAAGGCTTCATCGAAGATGACAAGGCGGAGGGTATTGTTGTCTTTCGGGTTGTTGGCTCTCGTGATGGAAGCGAAGGAGGCAAGGATGGCAATGTAGAACGGAGTCTGGGATTCGCCTCCGGACTGGGATTTGAAGGAACGTTCCAGGGAGATAGTCGTCTTCTCCGGACCCGTACCCTTGGTATCCATGAGGTCGAAGTTGATATAGGTTGTGTAGTTCGTGAAGGTTTCGATGTTGTGGAGGATCTGCTCCTTCTGTTCTCCGGTCGCACTGGTCGAGGAGGATATCATGCTGAAGAGGTCGTCCATCGCATTATGGTACTTCTCCATGAAGAGGGATTCGGCATCGCCAGCCTGGAGGAGGAGAGGATCCATGATCATGTCGTAGTAGTTCCGATAGTCCCTGTTAGGCGTGACGTTGAACTGGTAGGTATCCCTTCCGAACTGGTTGTCCGCAAGGGACTTGTTGAGTTCGTCGATCTGGGCCTGGACGGTTTCGATTGCAGTCCTGAGCTTGTAGATGAAGTCATCCTTGAATTCCCGGATGGAGGCATCGTGAGCCTGCGTGATCTTGGCTTCGTAGTCCGGAAGCTGGACCTGGGAAATTCGGCTAAGCTCGTCATCGAACTCCTTGTTCGTATCGAGGTTCGAGACATTGAAGTTGACATGGTATTTGGAGACATAGTTGGTTCTGAGCTGGGTGAGGTTGCTGCGGGACTTGATCTCCTTGTTCTGGGCCTGGATATATTCCTTTGCGGCTTCGTTGCGGATCTGGGGAAGGGTCAGCTTCTCGACGTCCACAAGCCGGTTGTAGAAAGGATCGTATTCCTTGTTGGCTACTTCGGCATTGAACTTGAGGATTTCGCCCTTGTAGCTTTCGGAGAGGGAATTGGCAGACGGAATTTCCTCGGCGTTGAGACGGTTCACTTCATTCAAGAGGGAACCTCTTTCCGTAAGAAGATTCTCTCTTCTCGTCCGGATATCGGAGAGGGACTGCTCCAGATCGTTGATCTTGGCTTCGACATCTCCCATGTCTCCGTTTGCGGCCTTCTTCATATCGGAATCAAGTCCGTTGAGGCTTTCCTGCAGGGAAGCAATCTCCGAGCTTCTCCCGAGGTCGGCCTGATAGGCGGCCATTTCGTTCTGGGACATGACCGGCAGATCAAGCAGTATGGAGACCTTGTTCAAAGCCTCGCTCAAAAGGGAGTACCGCTTGTTGACTTCCTGGTAGTCCTTGGCAGAAAGCGCCATCGTGGAATCGGAGACTTTGGTGCCGAGGTAGAAGAGACGGGCATTGTTCTTGTTCAGATACCAGGTGGCAAAGCCGCGGTATCCTGTAGCATCGCTAAGAAGTCCGGATCCGGAGTCTCTGGCCTCTTCGAAGGTCTGGCACTTCTTGATCCGTCCGAGCAGATAGTCCGTATAGACCCTGGCTCCTTCATCCTTGGTATCGATCAAGGTGGCGATGGAGTCGTCCCGGGCATCAATGCCGGAAGAAAGAAGACGTTCCGTATCGACCAAAGAAGTGCGGAAGTACTGGTACTGCCCGCAGAGTTCCTTCATCAGGCGGTTTGCTTCGACATAGTACTCCGGATTCACGAAGAAATTGAACTTCTGGTTCCAGAGCACAGCCTCCAATGCCATCGTCCACTCCGGATCGTTGACATCGACTAGGTCGCAGTACACCTTGAGATAGGCATCCTGGTGTCTGGCCTTCAGAGCCTTGGAAAGGTTGTCCCGGATAGCAAGATAGGCAGGACCAAGCTTATCAAACGGCTTCTTGCCGCTGTTGACCTGGCTCAGATCGTTCTGCAGGGACTGGAGCTCGTCACTGATTTCGTAGAACTGGTTGGAGAGTTGGGATTTCATACTGGTGGCCTGGCTCTTCAGCATCTCCATATCATTCCTGAATGCCTTTACGGCATCCAGATCGAACTGGTTCTCGGAAAGGGAGGCAAGAAGGACAGAAGCCTCGTTAGAGACATCCTTGCTATAGGAGACGAGCTCGTCGAAAGCCTTGGAAAGCTTCTCGTTTCCGAGTCTCGAGGAATCGAAAGCGGAATAGAAGTCGCTGAAACGTTTGCAGTCATCCTTGTATTCTGCACAGTAGCCTTCGATGGCCTTGTAGACCTGGCTGACAGCCATCTGGATAGAAGTGATGTTCTTGGTTACATCCTGCTTCTTGAGGGAAATCTTCTCCGTCAAGGAGTAATTCGAGGAGGAGAGCTTCTTGGCCTGGTAGGAAGTAAGGTCGCTGTTGAGGTCGGCTATCTGCTTGTCGAAGGTCTCGATGGAGTTGGAGATCTCCAGAAGGCGCTGGTTGTCCTTCTTCAGCTTTTCGTCAAGGCTGTCCAGCTTCTTTTTGCTCTCTTCGTAATTGACTCTGGCATTGACATAGGAAAGCATGTCCAGTGATTTCTGGTAGGTCGAGAACTCCTTGAAGGTGTTCTGGATGGAGACAAGGGCGTCCTGCTTCTCCTTCAGGTTCTGGGCTTCGATCTCCAGGATCTTGTACTGCTCGATGTTCTTCTGCATCGGGGTGATATCAACGTTGATATCGGCATCGCAGATGTACTCCGTGATGAAGCTCGAGATGTTCGAGATAGGAGTGAAGGAGACAGCCTTCTTGAAGAGGGAGAAGTACTTGTCCGGGAGGTTGCCGAAAGCAACCTTGCTGAAATCCTGGTAATCCGTATCCGTGTCGAAGAAACGGAAGTGGTTGGCAGAATACTTCTCTCTTACATAGGCGGAGAATTCCCGGTACATCATCGGACGTTTCTTGGCTTCGAGAGTCGAGAAATCATTCTCGGGGAAACCGGAGTCGAGATAGAAATAATGCTTGTCGATATTGCTAGCAGGATCGACATCGAACAGGGCACCTAAAGTAAAGGTGGACTTGTTCTGGTCATCGTAGATTTCAATCGCGATATAGGTCGTGAAGGCACCTTCCCGGAGGTTGATGGCATTTCCTTTGTCATCGTATCCGGTCTGGCCTCTCAGATAGGAGATCAGGTTTCTTCCGCTGGTTCCCTTGTCGTTGGCGGCTTTGTTGAAGTTGCCTGGGCGGGTCGTTCCGAGGATCAGGATCTGCAGGGCATCGATGATGGTGGACTTTCCGGTACCGTTAGGGCCGGTCAGGAACGTGATGTTCTTGACGTCCGTCGTGGTATTGGAAAAGTAGTGCCAGTTGATAAGGCGCAGTTTCGATAATATTTTCATAGCTAGTTGTTACCTCCGAAGGGAACATCGGCGTCCGTGCTAGAAGCCTCAGGGGCAGGAGTCTTCTCCTCCTCGTCGGTCTTTTCTTCGCTGGTGACATTTGCCTCGCCCGGAAGTTCCTTCTCGTTCTCTTCGCTCTCTTCCGTCTTCTGTGCCTTCGCACCGAAGAAAGGAGAACCCTCCTCCTTATCCGGAGTTCCTTCCGTAAGGAAGGAGTAGAGGGCATTCATCTTCTCGTTGGAGATGACGAAACGGATGGAAGGAAGGATGAAGAAGGAATAGGAAGGATCGGAATAGGTTCCTCTTGCACGGTTGACGATGTTGAAGGAGTCCAAGGTACGGAGGGAAGAAGCAATCGAGGTAGAGGAGATATGCTTGCTGACGTTGCTTAAGCCAAGCTCCTGGAGAAGAGCGGCAAGCTGTCCGTATGTCATCATGACTTCCGGCTGTTCCGGGGACTTGGATACTTCCCCTTCATAGTAGGAACGTAAGGCATAGACAATCAAAGTCGTGACGGAATCCAGGCGGAGGTGGTTCTTGTCGGCACCTGAGGTCAGGAAGAAGACACCGTCCTGTTCCGACGGAGAAAGCTGAATGTCGAGATAGGAAAGGTATTCCTCGATGATGGACTCGTTCCGCTCCAGGAAGAGATAATCCGGGTTGGCAACGAACATATGGCTCTTCCGGTCATAGATCCTTCTCGTGACATAGCACTGGTAGAGAAGGTCGGAGACGACTTCGCTGAATTGCTGCTTGTCGCTCCGGGAGAGCGATTTGAATTTTTCTTCGAACATGTTTTCCTCCTAGGCCTTTCTTGTTCCCTTGCGGGTGAACTGGTAGAGAGGCATTTCCCATCCCTGATAGACGATGCCCGGTTTCAGCTCTTCCGCCTTGAACGGGACAAGGCCCATAAGGGATTTCAGGATGGCTAGGATGTAAAGAACTAAGTCATCCGTCGAATTCAAGGTGATATCGGTTGTAAGTGCCGTATCCCGTCCTTGCATGTTCTTCTCGATGAAGCGGACGATCGCCTGGTCGGAGAATCTCTCCAAGTCCCTGTCGAAGCGTTCCGCCATCGCCATTCCGGCTTCCTCGTCTTCGAAGGCATCGTCGAGAGGGAGCGGTTCGCTCTCCTCTATCGGAGCCCTCTTGAAAGGCATCGTAAGGGAATCCGAATCGAGGAATCCCTGGCGGAGGAAGGAAATAGAGCCGGAAGCCTTCGAAAGCAACGGCATATCGTTGTAGTCGAGAGCCGGGTTGTTCTTGATTTCGCTGGCAAGGGAAAGGATGATTTTGTCGATTTTGCCCTTGATGGTCTTGTCGCTCGAAGAAAGGTAGTTGACCTTTCTCTGGACGGCTTCCGTATAATCGGCGTTTGCCTTGTCGATGTCGTTGAAGGCATGGGAGAGGGAGGAGAAGATATCCGAAATATCCTGGAGAGACTTGATGATCTCCATGGAAAGGTCGGCTTCGGAGCGGCTCCGGTTGGCAGGTTCGCTCTTGGCTTCTCTTACTAAAAGCGTAAGAATCCGTTCGCTATGGAGCCAGCGGGAAAGAATGGTAATCGTCGGCTGGGCATAAAGACCCAGGGAATCGTAGGTCTTCATCGGATGGTAGTATTTATCCGAGACATCCGTCCGGTATTCATCGAAGTGCTGCTTCAAGGCAAGGTTCGGATCCAGGACGTTTGTCAGCTTGTTTCCGAAGACGCAGATCTGCTGCTTCAGAAGGGTGACGCTTAGGGAAAGGTTCTCGGCATTGTTCCGGGCATTGCAAAGAGACCGGTACATATAGTCGTCTTCCTTCTCGTCCTCCATCTTGAGTTCGGCATAGGTCTGGTGGACGAGCGGAAGGTAGGAAGAGGTATCGCTGGTCATTTCATCGAGGATCTTCATGAACTCGATGGAATAGGCAGGAAGATAGATATACTCCACATTCGTCTTCGGATTCTTGGAGACGATGAACCATCCGCAGAGACTCAGCTTCCGGACGATATAATTAACCTTTTCGGAAAGAAGGGCATCCTTGTCATCGCTTCTGGCAACCAAGGACATCTTGACCTTCTCTTCGTCATCCTTGTCGTCCAGCTCATCTGCCGAAATCGAAAAAAGGGAGAAGAGCTCATCGCCCTTCGATTTCAGAAGATTCACATAATCCGTTTTCCGGATATCGGTTTTCTCCGTTTTCAGAAGATGATAAAGAGCGACTAAAGCGAAAGCGTATATGGACTTATATTTCCGTGATAGTGGACTGAACAAGTCTTCCGGGATTTTATCAAATAGTTTGTTCAAAGGAGCATTACCTTTCTCTTTTACATACAACATATAAAATTATAGTTTCAAGGAGATTTCTTTACAATGGTTTGGGACAATTGTTTTTTCGAAAGGATAAACAAAAGTGTTGCCGGAAAACAGTATATAGTTTTTGTTACTTTGATACTGTTCAAGAGTTGGCCGGGAAGACAATGCAACAATTTCCTTCTAGGAATATTTGTTTAATGTTCATTCCAAATCTCTTTGATCTTTTTTATCATGCTCCCACCCATGCTTCTGCAAATAGTATACAATCTCTTGTTTCTATGTACTCAGATAGACTGGAGATCCTCTCATATGGTGGGCTTCCAGGAAAAGAAACAAAAGAAGACTTCTTTAAAGGCATCAGCAACCCTAGAAACCAAGCCTTAGTAAGGCTCTTCCAGGATCTT
>Ga0172377_10007968_pt1 | contig 10870 bp, 8 predicted proteins | sample Pumphouse3metaG_FD_119749 | JGI IMG/M metagenome (GOLD analysis project Ga0172377, IMG submission 119749) | Leachate microbial communities from a municipal landfill in Southern Ontario, Canada - Pumphouse #3 metaG | ecosystem: Engineered > Solid waste > Landfill > Unclassified | place: Canada... | reverse complement strand
TGGCGTGAGCAAAAGTGCAGACAACAAGAACAGCAAAACTTCCGCAAACACCTCTCCAACCGAACAAGCGCCATCAGCGGCGCAACCCCCTACGTGGCTGGAGCAAGCTTGCTCCAGCTTTGCACATACGCAAACCACGCCGGATCTTCACTTGGAAGAGATAGGACGTATCACCACCGTTGGCACTGGCATTGCCAAGGTCAGCGGCCTGCCCGGTGTCGGCTTTGAAGAGATGCTCGACTTCGGCCACGGCGTCAAGGGGATCGCCTTCAACGTCGACCCTGATGAAGTTGGGGTAGTACTGCTGGGAGGCAACGAGCGCCTCCACGCCGGTGATGCGGTAAAGCGGAGCGGCAAAGTGATGGAAGTACCTGTGGGCAATGCTCTGCTCGGACGGGTGATCAATCCTCTGGGAGTGCCACTGGATGGGGGCACATCCCTGCATGGCCTCAAACAGCGCCCCATCGAACGTCCGGCACCACCAATTATGGATCGCGCCCCTGTTACTACTCCGCTCCAGACTGGGATCAAGGCTATCGACGCCCTGGTTCCCATCGGGCGCGGCCAGCGCGAGCTGATCCTCGGAGATCGACAAACGGGGAAATCAACCATCGGTGTCGATACCATAATCAACCAGAAACACCACAATGTGCGCTGTGTATACTGCGCCATTGGGCAACGTGCCGCAGCAGTAGCACGGGTTATCGCCGTCCTCAAGGAACACGGCGCCATGGAATACACCACCGTGGTGGTGACCGAGGGGAGTGACCCACCCGGCATGGCATATATCGCCCCCTACGCCGCTACTACCATCGCTGAGGAGTTTATGCACCAAGGGGAAGATGTTCTCATTGTTTATGATGATCTGACTCACCATGCGCGCGCGTACCGTGAGCTTTCGCTGCTGCTGCGTCGTCCACCGGGACGAGAGGCGTTTCCCGGCGACATCTTCTATCTGCACTCGCGCTTGCTGGAACGCTCCACCCATCTGAAGCCCGAACGTGGTGGCGGCTCCTTAACGGCGCTACCCATTGTCGAAACAGAGGCGCAAAACCTGGCGGCATATATCCCCACCAACCTGATCTCCATAACCGACGGCCAGATATACCTGTCGCCGCGTCTATTTGAGAAGGGGCAACTGCCCGCCATCGATGTCGGCACTTCGGTATCGCGAGTCGGGGGACAAGCGCAGCACCCAGCGTATCGTGCCATTGTTGGATCGCTAAAACTTGCTTATGCGCAGTTCGAAGAGTTGGAAAACTTCGCGCGCTTTGGCACTCGGCTGGACAAAAGTACCCGTGACAGCATTGCCCACGGACAGCGGATTCGAGCGTGCTTGCAACAACACGAACACCAGACCTTTTCTACCTTAGAACAGATAGCGATCCTGCAAGCACTAGATAACGGATTGTTCGATTCCATTGCGCTAGAACAGATGAACTCTGCCCAAGAAGAAGTGCGCCAGGCAATCCGCAGCAGCGTCGAAAACCTTACCCCAGAAGAGACAGAAACAGTGCTGCAGGATGGCGAACACTCCAGCACTCACCTTAAGCAGATCAAAGAAAAGGCGGAACAGGCACTGCAACAATTTGATAGCGTAATAGACAGTGAAGATGGCGAAGAGATTAAAAAGAGTGCAGGTCAGGGTGCAGGTGGAGAGCAGGCATGAGCGACTCTCTGCTTAAAATCAGACGCCAACTCAGTAGCATAAATAGTCTGGGCAGCGTGGTCAAAACCATGAAGGCGCTGGCGGCCTCCAATATCGGTCAATATGAAGATGCGGTCCAGTCGCTGCAACACTACACCAGCAGCGTGGAACTCGGGCTGGCGGCGTATCTACGCCAAGGAGCGGGGGCAGCACAGCTGTTCGAGTCCCACAGTCTGCGTCCAGAGCAGCCGGTAATGATGCTAGTTGTCGGCTCAGATCAGGGGATGGTTGGTGCCTTCAACCAGAAACTCGGCGCCAAGGTGGCAGCGCTCCTCGCGGATGAATCCCGCCCGCTCCACCTGCTGAGTATGGGAGAGCGGATGCGCGATGAGCTTTACACCCACGGTTTCACGGTGCAGCGCCATTTCGTAACTCCCACCACTGTCGAGGCGGTCACCCCCGCCTGTATTGAGGTGCTGTTAGAGTACAGCAAGCTGCCGCATGCGAACCCGGCACTGCTGGTAGGCTACAACCAACTGGAAGCTGGGGCGAGCTATACCCCCATAATCGAGCAGATCCTCCCCTTAGAGCAGGCATGGCACCAGCGCCTGAAACTGCGCACTTGGCCCACCCCCGCCCTGCCAGAGATGTGGTGCTCCGCAGAGGCGTGCCTGCAGGCGTTAGTGCACGAATATATGTTTATCTCCCTGTTTCGGGCGTGTGCCGAATCGCTGGCGAGTGAAAACAGCGCCCGCCTCGCCGCAATGCAACGTGCGGAAAAAAACATCGAAGAACAGCTCGAATCTATGCAGGGATTATATCACCGCAAACGGCAAGACGACATCGATGCAGAGCTCTTCGATGTGACCTACTCCCTAAGTAGCGAAGCGTGAGAACCTACTCTCCTCGCGCTATTTTTTCCAGGACAGCATCAATATCATCAGTCTTGCCCAGAACAATCAGCACATCGCTATCTTTGATTTTATAATCAGCAGATGGGTTGGGGATAAAAGCATCGGTAAGTACATCCTTGATCGCAATAACGGTAATGTAATACTTATTCCGCAGATCGAGCTCTTTCAGACTTTTGCCGCGCAACCCTTTTGCCGCTGCCATCTCGGAGAGAGAGTACTCCTCTGCTAAGGGGATATACTCTAAAATATTGGGACTACTAATGTTGCGCGCCACACGGATTGCCATATCTTTTTCGGGATAGATAACGTCGGTAGCACCAATACGTTCCAGAATGCGCCCGTGATCTTCATTAATCGCCTTCACTAAAATCCGCGGTACCTCAAGTTCCTTTAAGTACAGGGTAATCAACGTGGTTAGATGGGAGTGTGATCCGGTAGAAACCACCACCGCATCCATATCTCTGAAACCCTGCGCTTCAAGAAATTCTTTGTTCGCCGCATCGCCCACAAGCGCAAAAGAACTTAGGTCCTTGACCGCCTGGATCTTCTCTTTATTCAGGTCGATAGTAGTTACTTCGTGTCCTTCCGCGTACAGGGCAGAAGCTACATGGTAGCCAAAGTGTCCCAATCCGATAATTCCGAATCTACGTTTTTTCTTCATCTGTACCTCCAGCTATCAGCCGATCATTATATTTTCTTCTGCATAGCGTGGCGCAAAGCGGTTGACGCGTCCTGCAATGGCAAATGCCATAGTAAGCATCCCCACGCGCCCCACGAACATTAAGCCTATTACGATAATTTTACCCGCATGGTTAAGTTCCGCCGTCGCGCCCATCGAAAGTCCAACGGTGGCAAAGGCGGAAAACGCCTCGAAGGTGTAGCTCAAAAACTCACGCGACCCCTCGTGAGCTACATCTGGGGTATGTGCACACATAAGGCAAAAAATCGCCAGTGCCACAAGGGTGATAGCAAGTATCGTCAGGGCTAAAGCCTTGGTTATCGCCTCATCGGGAATGGTACGCCGGAACAGGGTTACATGACTACTGCCGCGCAGGCGACTATAGAAAACCGCAAAAAAAAGTGCCATGCTCGTAGTTTTAATCCCTCCACCGGCAGAACCCGGCGAGGCACCGACAAACATCAGAAAAATCATGAAAAACAACGTCGGAGCACGAAACTGTGTCAGGTCGAGGGTGTTAAACCCTGCGGTACGCGCAGTAACTGACTGAAACAGCGAGGTCCAGAACCCTTCCCAAAACGAAACACCCGCAAGAGTATTATTCTGCTCTAAGCACGCAATCATCAAAGTACCGTACACAATCAGAAACGCACTTGTGCTCAGAACTATTTTGCTGTGTAGAGAGATCCGCACCGGTTTGCGTGGGCTTTTGCGCCACTGTTTCGCCGCTCCAAGGAGTTCACGCAGGACCAAAAAGCCAATTCCGCCTAGGATTATCAGGGTGATGAGGGTGGCATTGAGCAAGCTGTTGGCGCTAAATTGCACCATACTGTCGCTGAAGAGGGAGAACCCCGCATTGCAAAAAGCCGAGATAGAGTGAAAGATGGCGCTATAGATCCCTACCCACAGCCCAAGTTTCGGCACCAGAACCCATGCCAACACCACCGCTCCCAGCGCTTCAATTGCCAAGGTCAGCATAACAACACTGTGTATAAGTTCGCGCCAGGTACTGATGGGGGAATGCATCAGGGTTTCGTTGATTATCCACCGCCCGCGCGTGCTCACCCCCATGCGCAGATAGACAAACAAGTACACGGAAAAAGTCATGATTCCCAACCCTCCGATCTGGATCAGGATCAAAACCACCATCTGTCCGAACAGGGTAAGTTTAGTGCCAGTATCCACCACAACCAGACCGGTGACACACTGCGCCGAGGTGGCGGTAAAGAGGGCGTCCAGGAAAGAGAGAGGGGCGCCATGGGCTGCGAACGGAGTTCTAAGCAACAACGCTCCGCAGAGAATTGCGATAAAATAGTATAACACCAGAGTTTGCGGGATGGAGAGCTGGCGGAATTTTTGGCGCAAAACTGAGGTGCTATTTTCCATTGAACATCACCTTTAAAGAGAGGTGGTTGTGTGGTGGGTAAAAACCTACTCTGGCGCCAGGGATGAGGCAAGGTTTTTATATACGTATGGGTAGAAACAATAGTGGATAGCGCCGGAGGTGAAAGTATCAGTCGACAAACTCGCGCGCTATCTGATCAAATTGGCAATGGATGCGCTCAAAACAGCGCAATAATCTAGGGTCAAAATCCTCCGGCCGGGTGCGGTCATCGCCGTAGAGGATAATATCCACTGCCTTATCATGGCTGAATGCCTTTTTATACGGGCGTTCGCTGATAAGCGCATCATATACATCCGCTACCGCCATCAAACGCGCCCCCAGCGGAATCTCCTCACCTTTAAAGCCATTAGGGTATCCGCTTCCATCCCATTTTTCGTGGTGACAGCACGCAATCTGTTCCGCAATTTTCAATAGCGGGTTATCCCCGACAATCATCTCAGTTTTGCGGATAATGTCTGCGCCAAAGGTGGTGTGATCTTTTATTATTTCGAACTCTTCCTTAGTCAGTGGTCCGGGCTTTAAGAGGACGTGATCCGGCACGGCGACTTTACCGATATCGTGCAGGGGGGCGGCCTGTTCCAGCATGGAGATGGTGTTACGTGAGAGTTTCTCCGGCAGTTCTTGCGCCACCGCATGTGCAAGGACCTTCACATACGCCTTGGTGCGCTGGATATGGGACCCGGTTTCAGGGTCACGTCGCTCCGCCATGATCGCCATGCTTGCAATGATCGCCTCTTGGGCATGACGTAGCTGTTCGGTCTTTTTTTCCACCTTTTCCTGCAGGTGGTCGCGGTATTCCTTGAGTTTCAGATGGGTATGCACCCGTGCGCGGATGATTGAGGGACTAAAGGGTTTGACAATGTAATCATCCGCCCCGAGGCGCAACCCTTTCTCCTGATCTTCGTCATCGTCCATAGCGGTGAGAAACAAAATCTTGATCCCACTGGTGCGTTCACTCGCCTTCAGGCGGCGACACACCTCATAGCCATCCATGCGCGGCATCATAATATCCAGGAGGATCAGATCGGGGAGTTCGCTCGCCGTCTCGATCAAATCCAATGCTGTCTGACCATCAAGGGCAACGCGCAGATCGTAGTCATCCCCCAGAGCTGCCACCAAAGTATCAATATTGAAATCGTTATCATCTACAATTAAAATTTGCTTTTTGACATCCAAAACTTCCGGATCATATTTTTCAGAAAGCGCGTAGTCCTCAGCGCAACAATTTCGAAGTTCAGCTGGTTTTTGCTCGCGGCGGCGCGCAGCAGATTTTTTTCTTTTCCACATATCGATCAATCCCCTCAAAGCGATATACATCTAGCTTGCGTGGCTCCTCAACTCGTCATTTAAGTACTTGTGCGCTTTGCTGTTGCCGGCTACTCTGGCGCTACATCCTGCCCTGCACCTGTTTCCACCAGCGTCTCAACTTGAGACTGCAGGCGGTGGAAGATCTCCAGCGCCTCAGGATACCTATACTTATCTATCAAATTCACCAGTTTGTCCACTTCTGATGCGACCACCCTCGGCCAGTGTTTTTCCGCCAGCGAAGCGGCTATGGCACTGCAGGGCCGCGGACGCGAATGGGTCAGGGGGTGTTCCAGTTTGTGCAGCAACTCCAGCAGTTGCGCTTTATCCCCACGGTCAAGCTGCCGTTTTGGTTGTTTGTCCTCTGGGACCGACATTGCATCCGCAGCACGCATGCTAGTGCTCTGCTTCGAGATGTCTGGTGTCAAATCGAGGTCAAAATAGAAGGTGCTTCCGGCCCCCACTCCACTTTCCACTTTGACCTCACTTCCGAGAATCGCAGCAAGTTTACGTGCCACACTCAACCCCAGGCCAGCGCCTTCATATTCACGTGCACGTGAGGTATCACACTGATAAAAAGGCTCAAATATGCGCTCATGTTGTTCCGGTGCGATCCCGATGCCGTGATCAGTGACGGCGAAACGGAGAGTATAGGAAGCAGTGTTGCTGTGTTCAGCGCGTGACGCTGGAGTTACATCTTGCACTCTCAAACTCACTTCTGCATCGCGACTGAATTTAATCGCATTTTCCACTAATTGACGCAGGATCGCGCCAATTTTTTCGCTGTCGCCGTTAAAGCGCGCGGGCAGATCCTCATCCCAGCTGCAGCGCAGCTCCAGCCCGCGTTCGCGTGCCTTTGTCTCAAACTCTGCTGCCATGCCGGCAAGTAGGGCTGCAGGGCGAAATGGAACGACCTGTTTTTGGGTCCGTTCCCCTGTGTCGAGTCCGGCAAGAAGGAGCACCTCCTCGAGAAGATGAGTCAAACGGCGTGCCGCTTCCGTGATCTGTTTCAGCCCATGTGCGTGGATAGCGTCAAGTTTCTGTTCTGCAAGCTTGTGGCTCATGGCGTTAATAATATTTCAGGGGGTGCGCAATTCATGATTCAGATTGCGAAACAACTCTTCTTTGACGCGTGCAGTTTCAATTGCACTCAGGCGCTCTACTTCTCGCAAATCAGAATGCATCAGCAACGCCGCTGCCCCGGCATGCGCCTTGGCGACAATCTGCTCTTTGGTTCCAAACCCGCGTGCACCATTAACAAGGACCAGAAGCCCAAGGGAGTTAGCGCCAACCTTTATGGGAACCAAAATTCCGTTGTCAATTCCCGGGTGCCCCTCAGGCAAAAAAGGGATGATCTCCCTGGTAAAATCAGAGCGCTCAAGGATATGCTCTCTTCCTGCATCCATAATCTGAATCAAAAAGTTATCGTCCCTGCGCAAAGAGAGATACCCCTGCTGCATGAGTTGATTGCGTGCCTGGACGTAGGGGTCGCCACTTTGTGCCGTGGACCACGCCATGTCAGAAAGTGCCAGGACTCGAAGTGTCCCATCTGCTTGGCGCGCGCTGAGAAACATCCCCATCTCCGCATCAAGCTGCGCTACCGCATCACGGAGTTGCTCCTGCAGAATGTGGTGCAGTTGGAGGTGTGGCTGCTGTTCCACCTGCCTGAGACTACTTACAGCCTCAAGAGCCTTGCCGCTAACGCGCTCTAGCTGGCGCTGATATTCGAGTTCATCTCTTAGTTTGGTACTCACCAGGTACAACCCTAGGTAGATACACCCCTCGAGGGCAAAGAACAGAAACACTCCATACATGATAAGACTGGCCAGGGTGTCCTGATACTGCGCAATTCTGCCACTGATATCCTGCCACACTACTACGCGCCCAACCGCCGGAATTTTCCAGTTTTGCTGGGACGCAAAGTCATCCAAGGGCAGAACGGCAGCATTGTAGGATGCTTCTGCGCTGCTAAAGCGAAAGTTCTGCGTCCGGGAAAGGCCGACGTTAAAATCAGCGCGCGGTAAAAAAGACTCTATCTGTGCTGATGTTGTAGCACTCATCTGCAGACGCATACCCGCAGAGGTGGTAATGAAGGGCGTGTTAGTAGACGCTGCATACGTTTTTGTCACCATATCGCGCTTGAGGGAAGCATCAAATACGAAGGCCGCAGCGTTGAGCCAGGGGCGACTGCTGTGCAACCCTTGCAATAGAGTATCGACAGGAGTGCCAAACTCCACCACGCCAATGCATTTCTCCGCTCCATTTTCACCTGCAGGAGCAAAAATAGGCGCAGCACCGCGCACACCGGCAAAATAACGTCCCACTTCAAAGCCGCTGAACGCTTTTTCTTCCCGCCCCACTGCTACAATCATGGGACGCACCTCATCAAGACGGTCTCCCATCTTTTCTGGGGTGTGAAAACGTAAAAAACTCAGCGCCCCTGGCGTAAGATGGAAATGGAGGGTGACAATATTGAAATCGCGCGCGAGGTGTTCAATACCGGAGGACAAATGGGCATAGAGCTTCTGGCGGATGGCAGCGGCGCGCACGCCTCCTGCTCCACCACCTTCCTCCGCCACCGCTTTAGCGCCTGCAGCTATCAGGTGCTGGATGTGGGCATCGTTGGCGGTAAACAGAGCAAACTGCAACATGCGCTCGCGAACCGATTTAAGTTCAGCATAGAAAGCGTAGCTGTAGTTTTCTGTCAGGGACAAAAGCTCATGCTGCAGACGCCGTTTTTCGGCATTGGAATACCAGCACACATAAGAAACTATCGATACAATTACCGCAACTGTGAGGAGTAAAAAGGTCTTTAAGCGCACACCCATAGCGTCACCTATCCTCTGCATAACATATAACTTTTGCCCAGCGCGTAACGCTCCACAAAAGTCTTCTCCTGCTCACAACAATCCATCAATGTATTCTGCAGCTTGCTTATATTGATATCCTTGCACCAGATGCTCAAGGTGCTGGAATTGTTCCCGCTGTAACTCACTCATGTTGCATTGACGCAACTGTGCTAACTGAGCTTTAACCTTGTCGAGTTGCAGTTTATGCAGCGGCAGTTGCAACTCCTGCAAACTCTGGCTCCATGCCGGCGCACCCTCAGGCGCGGTGTTCTCTGCATCACATACTGCCTGAGTATTCATTACAAACATACGCTGGTCTAGATTTTCAAGTTGTTGTAGTAGCTCATCCAAGTGGTGCTTTACATGCGGCAGCGCGGCGGGAGACTCCTCTCGTTGCAACTGCTGCTCCAACTTTTTCGCGGCGCCCTGCAATGACACGGCCCCGAGGCTCGCAGCAATCCCCTTCAGGGAGTGCACTTGGATCAGCGCTGCCTCTCTATCCTTGGCTGCGAAACATCTGCGCAAGTCACTGGAGAAGCCGGCAAATCTGTGTTTAAACTTGTTCAGTAAATTCAAATATATATCGTATTTTCCCATAGCACGTCTCATCCCGGCGCGCACATCCAACGCCGGCAGCGCTGCTTGCAGATCTGAATCTCTCTTGTTTTTCACGCTACTATTCTGCTGTTCAAACACGAATGTATCCTCGCAGTTATGGGCGCAAAGCGCGGCTGGTAGAGTTCTCCTGCCCGCAGTGCGTTACGCCGCGCTAAACAACCGCAGCAACGCACTTAGATCCAGCGCCTCAGTTGCCTATGGCTTTACCTCACAATTATGCTAGAATGCTGTTTTAGTTCCATCTTACCTTACCTGCCAGGCGTGTTTTTTAATGTTGGAGCAGGAGACAATTACGCCGCTGTAGTGTAACCCATCCTTGGAAGAGATGCGAGGACAATGCCAGCTCCGCGCTACACGCATTATGCGCAGTGCCTACTCTTCGTTTTATGCTTTATCCCAGCAGAGCATAACCCCTGCTGGATGCGTGGCTGCCATTGAACCAAGGCGTTACGCAACCGGTCTACACCTTTTGAAACCGAACCTGAAATTGTGAAAACCTCAAACAACCAAGAAGGAGACTTTATGCAACGCCACCCTACTCTGCTAAACCCCCAACATACCGCCCTGCTGATTGTCGATGTTCAGGAGCGCCTGGTTAAAGCGATGCCGAATCACATTGAGGTAGAGGAGTCTATCGCCACTCTACAGCAAGGGATGGATATTCTCTCTCTCCCCACCCTGATCACCGAACAGTATCCCCGCGGTCTGGGCGCTACTATCGAAAGTATTCGCACCCGCAGCCCGAAGGCGACTATCGTAGAGAAAATCTCGTTTAGCTGTTGTGGTGAGAGCTCTTTTGCCCCTGCGTTAGAGAAACTCGGAGCCAAGCAGGTAGTCGTTACCGGGATGGAAACCCATGTGTGTGTCATGCAGACGGTTTTCGACCTGCTTCACGCCGGATATCAGGTCCATGTGCCCATCAAAGCCACATGCTCACGCAGCGATGCCAACCGCGACAACGCCTTGCAGCGCATGCAACAGGCTGGTGCCATCATCACCAATGTGGAATCGGTGCTGTTTGAACTCCTGCGTGAAGCAGGAAGTGCTGAGTTTAAGGCGATTTCCAAGTTGATCGTATAGCCTTTTCTTCCAGGCTTGAATATCCGCCCAGATAGATATTAGCTGTTGAGATGCGCGCAGAAAACGTCTAGGATTGCCCCTGCATCTTCAGCAGAGCAAATATTCTCCGCTACCCCATCAACATGGGGTAGCGGAGTCAAGCCTTTACCTCCATACACACACCGTTGAACGCAACAAACCGTCACGGTGTTACAGATTGAGTACATGAATACCAATTCCATATTTGAATTAAAGGCGCGTTCTCACAAGGTCCTGAGCTTGCGCATACTCAAAGGAGATTCCACCACTATTCTCAGTCGGTTGCGTAACCACCTGGGGGACCCAGGGGGGTTATTCAAGGACAGCCTCCTAGTGGTTGATCTGAGCAGCCTT
>Ga0172377_10007965_pt1 | contig 10872 bp, 9 predicted proteins | sample Pumphouse3metaG_FD_119749 | JGI IMG/M metagenome (GOLD analysis project Ga0172377, IMG submission 119749) | Leachate microbial communities from a municipal landfill in Southern Ontario, Canada - Pumphouse #3 metaG | ecosystem: Engineered > Solid waste > Landfill > Unclassified | place: Canada... | reverse complement strand
ATTATTTATTATGTAATCTGCGAAATTTATTCCGCCAAAAGCATTGATATTTTCTTTAGAATATGTAATTTTCATCAGCGTTGATGTTTATTCACCTAAATTGGTGAAAACATTTTAATCGACAAAGTCCTGTAACCATTATTTTTACAGGGATTGTCGATTTTTTTACTTTTTTCGCTGCGGATTTAAGGAAATACTTAAAAAAAAGTCCTATGCTATTTTATTTCTAAAGAAGCGTTTTATTAATAATAACTCTTAAATAAATCATACGATGTATTCAAATTTTAAAAGCATTCAAATTTTAATTGCAATTCTTAAGGAATATAATATCAATGATGTAGTTTTATCACCAGGCGGAAGTGATATTCCAATAATTCATTCTTTAGAAGGGGATTCTTTTTTTAGATGTTATTCCGTTGTTGATGAAAGGAGTGCTGTTTATTTTGCTATAGGTGTCTCGCAATCTAAGAATAGACCAGTGGCTTGTGTTTGTACTTCAGGTACAGCAGTGAGTAATTATCTACCTGGAATGACAGAGGCTTATTATCAGAATGTCCCTATTATTGCAATTACTGCTGATAAAAATCCTTACTTTAATGGACAAATAGAAACTCAAAAAATTACACAGAATGGTATATTTGGGGAGGTGAGTTTGAAGTCTGTAGAAATACCGACAGGAATTTCAGCCGATGAATTATGGTATACCGAAAGGGTTATTAAGGAAGCTATATTGGTTTCTTTATATAAACAAAAAGGGCCTGTACATATTAATATACCAATAGTTGGATCATATTCAGGATATGATGTAAAAGAATTACCATCAATAAAACGTGTAAATTATGTTACTTGTGAAAATTCAGATAATGCCTGGAAAAAATATCAGAATAAGATAGAATCAGCCAAAAGGATATTGATTGTTGTAGGTCAGAATATTGTTTTTAGTGAAATCGACAAAAGAAATATAGAATTATTTTTTTCAAGATATAATTGTATGTTTTCTGTAGAACATCTTTCAAATTTGAGTTGCAAAGGTTGTATTTATACTTATCCTTTTTCTGAAACTCACAATTTAGTAAATCAAGCTTTTGTACCAGATTTAGTGATTTCATTTGGTAATAATATTTCATCATATTGTTTAAAACCTTTTTTGCGTGCTAATTATAAAAAGTTTGATCATATATCAATAGACGAAACAGGACGCTACAGAGATGTATTTAAAGGTTTAACGGACATTTTTGTATGTTCTCCTTCTTTCTTCTTTGAATATTTTACAAAAAGTGTTGAAAAGGTAACAGTAAATGATATGAGTTATTATAATTTGTGGGTAGAATCTGTAAAAAAAATAAGACTACCAGAATTGAAATTTTCAAATTTTTTCGTAGCTAAAAAATTATCAGCTATAATTCCAGAAAACTCACTAGTACATTTAGCAATATTAAATAGTATTCGCATAATGCAGTTTTTTGAGTTAAAAAAAACAATTAGAACTTTTGCAAATATTGGTGCTCTTGGTATTGATGGTTGTCTTTCTTCATTTATTGGTGCAGCTTCAACTACGTCAGAGTTGTGCTTTTGTTTAATTGGAGATTTAAGTTTTTTTTATGATATGAATGCAATAGGAATTAGGCATTTAAGCAACAATAGTAGAATAGTGTTACTAAACAATGGGGGAGGTTCTGAATTCAATTTTTTTATAAACAAAAAAGACATACCTACTTTAAATAATTATATATGTGCGGAACATACAAAAACAGCTAAAGGTTGGGTAGAGTCTTTAGGGTTTAAATATTATAAAGCTTCTTCTAAAGAAGAATTAGATCGTAACATCATTTTTCTATCAAAGGATTCAGATGTCCCCATTTTCCTTGAGGTTTTTACTGATAAAGAAGAGGATGCTGAATTAACAAGAAGTATTTATTCTTTGAATTCTCCTGCAGATACAATTAAAACAACTGCAAAAAAAGTTGCAAAAAAAATTATTACTATTTTAAAAAAATAGAAAATGCTGAAATTCATTAAGAATATAATAAAAAAATATTTTATAAAAGAGCGTATTGTACCTTTTTATGTAAAAGAAGTTTCTTCAAATTTACTAGTAGGTAAGTCAGCTTTAGTAACAGGTGGTACAAGTGGTATAGGATTGGCTATTGCTAAAAAAATGATAGAAGCTGGATGTTGTGTAACTATAACAGGAAGGAATGAAGATAAACTTAAAAAAATATCTTCTGAAATTAAATCAGAATATTTAGTGTTAGATATAAGTAATTTAGATGATATGTATATACATCTTGATTCATTTTACAAAACTAATAATATAGATATTTTAGTTAATAGTGCAGGATATCATGGATTAGAAAAATTTCGTTGTGTTACTGAAAAAGAGTGGCATAAAGTTATGGATGTTAATGTTAAAGGACTTTATTTTCTAAGTCAATATGTAGCAAATAAAATGATTAAAGATAAGATTAAAGGGCATATTTTAAATCTTAGTTCTGCTTCTTCATTGAAACCTTCTTGGACTCCGTATGAAATATCTAAAAGAGCTGTTAGTGGAATTACATTAGGACTTGCACAAGAACTTATCCCTTATGGAATTGTAGTTAATGCAATAGCACCAGGACCTACAGCGACACCAATGCTGAATTTTAATGATGTTAATTCTCCAGATCTTACTTGGAAGGCGAATCCATCTGGTCGAGTAGCAACAGTAGAAGAAATAGCTAACTTAGCTCTTTTTATGGTGAGTAGCTTGGGCGATTATATTGTTGGTGACACATTTTATATGACAGGAGGATCTGGAACTATTGATATTAATAAATAAGTTAGAATATTATGATTAAAAAATTAATTAGAAATTTATTATTGCCTATATATAAATTTTTATTAAATAAAATTCAAGAACATAAAAACAGAGTAGAAGTAGAGACTTTAAAAAAAATCAAGATAACAAATCTAATACCAATTGTTTATTATTTGGGTACTACAAATCATAATAATTTGGGTGATAATGCTCAGTTTTATTGTATAAGAAAATGGATTAAAGAAAATTATGTTGATAATTTTGTCTTTGAGTTTAGTGCTCCTGCAATAGTTAGTAAGAAGTCTGGTTTTATTGATATTTTTAAGAATAAATACCGGCCTCAAGATATTATTATATTTCAAAGTGGTTATACAACTCAGGATTTAGGTGGTCAACATGAAGAGATGCATCGTTTAATTATAGATAATATACCATATGCTAAAATTTTAATGATGCCTCAAACTATTTTTTTTAAAAAAGAAGAAAATAAAAATCGATGTTCTCAGTCTTATAATAAAGCGTATAATATGCTTTTTTTAGCAAGAGATTCAGTTTCTTTTAAAATAGCAAAAGAAATGTTTCCAAATATTACTGTCAAACAATTTCCTGATATTGTTACCACTTTAATAGGAGAATATTTTTTTCAAAATAAAAGAGATGGTGTATTAATATGTAGAAGAAACGATGGGGAAAAGTTTTATTCTGAAGGTGTTTTATTACAACTAAAAAATAATATTGAAACAGAACTTAATGAAAATGTGACTATATCGGATACTACAATCGATATTTCTACTAAACGGCTTCATGCTAATCTAAAAGGATATATAGAAAACGAATTAGAAAAATATTCAAAATATAAGGTAATAATTACTGATCGATATCATGGAACCATTTTTTCTTTAATTTCAAATACTCCTGTAGTTGTTATTAAGACAAATGATCATAAAGTTATAACTGGTCTTGACTGGTTTAAAAATGTATATGATTGTGCTTATTATGCGAAAAACATACAAGAAGCATTTGTACTAACAAAAAAAATAATAAATTCTCAACAAGTAAATAAGTTAAAACCTTATTTTAAAGAAAAATATTATGATAAGTTAAAACTAATATTTAATTCTATACAGAACAAATAATGAAAATACTTTGGATAACAAACATACTTTTCCCTGCTCCCTGTAAGAAATTAAATATAGAACCCCCAGTAATTGGTGGGTGGATGTATTCATCTGCAAAATCTTTACAAAAAATGGATGCTGATATAGAATTAGCTGTTGCTACTGTATATAGGGGTACTGAACTAAAGAAATTTGATATAGATGGAATCACTTATTTTTTATTGCCTCTAAAAGGTGATAAAAAGAAGTATCATAAATCATTAGAACCTTTATGGCAAGAAGTGGTTTCTGATTTTAATCCAGATTTAACTCATTTACATGGGACAGAAGTTGCGCATGGTTTGGCCTTTTTAAAGTCTTGTCCAGAAGTGAATGTTGTTGTTTCTATCCAAGGTTTAATATCTGTAATTTCTAATTATTATTATTCCGGCATTCCTAAATGGCAGATACTTAAAAACATAACATTTAAAAATATATTAATATTTGATAATATTTTTCAGCAAAAAAAAAGTTTCTATAAAAGAGGTCTTATAGAAAGAGAAATAATTAAAAGATCGCATCATGTTATCGGTCGTACCTCATGGGACAAGGCGCATTGTTTGGCTATTAATCCAAGTATTAATTATCACTTCTGCAATGAAACTTTAAGAGATGAATTTTATAAACATAAGTGGTTATATAAAAAATGTAAAAAGCATACTATCTTTTTAAGCCAAGCAGATTATCCAATTAAAGGGTTACATAAAGTTATAGAAGCATTACCTTATGTATTAAAAAAATATCCAGATACAATAGTTTATGTAGCAGGTTCAGACATTATTTCGAATAAAACCTTTAAAGATCGATTGAAACGTGGTGGATATGGAAAATATATTAAGCACTTAATTGCTAGCTACAAGTTAGAAGATAAAATAGTATTTAAAGGATTTTTAGATGAACAGGCTATATGTAATCAATATTTGCAGTCTAATCTTTTTGTTTGTCCTTCATCTATAGAGAATAGCCCTAATTCATTAGGCGAAGCTCAATTATTAGGTGTGCCATGCATTGCTTCATATGTTGGAGGAGTACCTGATATGATGAAAGGATCAGAAAATAATATGTACCGTTTTGAAGAAACCGAAATGTTAGCTGATAAGATATGTAATATATTTAATGAAAAAGATTGGGATAATAGTTACATTATTCAAAAAGCATCGGAAAGACATAATCGTGAAAAAAATGCAATTCAAATAATTCGTATATATAATAAAATCACTTCAGATTAATGTTTCTTTAAAGAATGTATGTTTTATGATTTCAACTTTTTTTATAGGATTATTTGCGGTAAAGCTAGCAAATGTAAATGTTAAAAACATTTTAAAACATGGATTAGAGATAGCTTTTGCATTGTATATTTTTATAGCCATTCGTTATTATTGGGTAAATGATTATCCTGAATATTTAGCAATGTTTGAAGATTATAATAATGAAAATTTAGAACTATTAGATAAACAAGCTATATGTAATCAATATTTGCAGTCTATTCTTTTTGTTTGTCCTTCATCTATTGAAAACATTCCGTATTTTTTAAGAAAAACGCAATTATTAACGTTGCCTTTTTTAGCTTCATAAGTTGGTGGTGTTCCATATATGATGAAAGGGAAATAGAAAAATATGTATTGCTTTGAAGAATTTGAAATGTTAGCTAGTAAAGTCTAGGAAATTTTTAAATTAAAAGATAACGTTAATACGGATTTAATAAAAATTCAATCTTTAATAAGGCATGATTCTATTAAAAACGCATATCAATTATATTATATATAATATAATTATAATTAATGGTTGATTTTGATAAGGTTGTATTTAAATATTAGCGTGTTGGATTCGATTAATATAACAATAAAAAAAAGATAATGTTTTTATTAAAAATAAATAAATATTCACTTTATTATTTTCTTTTATTTCTTTTAATATATACTTCTAATGATACATTGTTGTTTGGTACAAATAACAACAAAGTATATATTTTAATAAAGTATATACTATTATTAATTTCTTCTTTGATTTTGACAATAAAAAATAAAAAGCTATTAAAAAAAGATTTAAAGATACTGTTTATATTAACAGCTTTGTTTTTTATTAATTCATGTTTCAGTAATTTTAATTTTGGATATTTATATTTGATTTTAATTCTATTTACAGCAACAACTTTTACTTGGAATGTCCCATTTGATAAATTTTTAATAATTTTTAATAAGATTATTTTTATTTTAGCCATTAGTTCAATTTTTATTTACTTTATAAATTTATTATCCGAAAGATTTGTTTCTTTTTTCCCTTTAGAATATAATACAAAACATAATAGTTTCTATAATATATATTTATCTATGATTTTTGTAGGTAAAGAATTTAGAAATTTTGGAATATTTAGAGAACCAGGTGTCTTTATGATTTATCTGAATTTAGCTTATTTTTTTGAGTTGTTCTCTTTTGAAAAATCAAAAAAAAGATTAGTCTCTTATTTTATAGCTATAATTTTAACGTTATCAACGTCGGGTTATTTAATATTATTTTTGATATCTGTGTTTTATTTAGTCAAAAAGCGCAAAGTTAAATATCACTTATTATTCATCGTTATATTATTAGCTATATCATTTGTTTTATTTAAATATGAAAGTATATATAATATTTTGTTTTATAAAATAGAAAACAAAACTGGAAGTTATTATGCTCGTTTAGCATCTTTAACAGTTCCATTAGAAATGTTTAAGAATAATATTTTTGGCATTGGACCTGAACAATATGATAAAATGTTTCCACAAATTTCTCAAAGTCTTTATGGTATGCGTATAAATTCTGATATATCTACTAATACATATTTGAAATTTTTGGCCGTATATGGTATTTTTATTTTCTCTTTTTTTATTCATTATAGTATTAAATTTACTACATACTATTCTAGAGACAAAATGTTAAATTTGTTCCTTTTTTTTATTTTGTGTTTATGTTTAAGTAATGAAGATTGTAGAAATTCATTTTTCTTTCTTTTATTAATAGCTTATGGATTTAATAGAAATAGTAGCAATGTTAATATTAGTTATTCTAAATTAAACAAATAGTTGGATTTAACATAAACGTAATTGTCTTTTTATCAAGATAATATGTATATAATAGTAATATGAAAATTCTTAATGTTAGTTCTTTTTGCAGTGATAAAACGTTTAATGATTTATTTATAAAATTAAAAAAGAAACCACAAACATCGATACAAAAATTTTATAATCTTTTCATTAATGGGTTAATATTAAATGGAAATGAAGTCTATTCATTAACCAACAGGCAAATATACACAGATGAAAAAAAACTTTTTTTTAAGAGTTATAAGGAGAGTATATCAAACGTTTGTACTTTTTTATATTTACCTGTTATTACTATCTCATTAATTAATCAACTTTGCCTGTCCCTTTGTACAATTATATTTATGATTTTATATTTTATAAAAAATAAACGTGAGGTTATTGTTTTTTGTGATATGATGAGATTTTGGATTTCAATTCCAACTCTTTTAATTGCAAAATTATTTAGAATAAAAGTTTATGTTATAGTTGCCGATATCCCTCAGATGTATAATATGCATAAAAAAGGAAATATTTCTTTTTTGAGAAGAATTTCAAAATTAATTTACAGTAAATTTTCTCACTATTATGATGGATATATATTATTTTCTAAGTTTATGAATGATAAAGTAAATATAAAAAAGAAACCATACATAGTAATAGAAGGAATGGTCGATTTTAATGATAAAATTGAAAAAAATAAGATACAAAATAAAATTGAAAAAAATATATTTATGTACTCTGGAGGATTATATGAAAAATTTGGAGTTAAATGTTTAGTTGATTCTTTTATTTATCTGAAAAACGAAAACATTGAATTATGGCTTTGTGGTCAGGGAGAATTAGAGGAATATATTTTATCTTTAAAGGTAAAGAATATTAAATATCTTGGATATTTATCAAATAAAAAAGTTATTAGATTACAAAAAAAAGCTGATTTTCTAGTAAATCCAAGATTTAGCGATGAAGAATATACAAAATATTCATTCCCTTCTAAAATATTGGAATATATGTTGTCAGGTACACCTGTTATTTCAACTAAATTAAAAGGGATTCCTGATGAATATTTTGATTTTTTAATAACTATTGATAAGGAAAACATAGAGGGTTTTATTGAAATTATAAATAGGGTTTGTGAATTCTCTATTGAAAAGCGAAGAAAAATAGGTAGTAAATCAAGATCTTTTGTTTTGAATGAAAAAAATAATAAATATCAATCTAAGAAAATAATTGATTGGATTTTTTCAATTAATCAAATTGGTAGATAAATATATTAATATTGAGTATCCATAATAATTCGTGATTTCTTTATATAATTTCATTGTATGTTACAGGTAGATATTCCAGTAATAATGAATTATTTTTAATTTTCTTATAAAATATACGATATTAACATTTTATTATTAAACTTTCACATTTAATTCAAAACATATGGATTTATGGAAAATTATTATGATTTAAATGAAGAGTATATAAAATTGGAAAAAATAAAAGTATTAAAAAAAATAAAATAATGAGCATTTTTAAAAACAAAACCCTTCTGATTACAGGAGGAACGGGATCATTCGGTAACGCTGTGTTACGTCGTTTTCTTGATTCAGATATCAAAGAGATTCGTATTTTTTCTCGTGATGAAAAGAAACAAGACGATATGCGCCATATGCTTCAAAATCCTAAGGTGAAGTTTTACATAGGAAATGTGCGTGATCGTTCAAGTGTGGATGGAGTTATGGCAGGAGTGGATTATGTGTTTTCTGCAGCAGCATTAAAACAAGTTCCTTCATGTGAATTCTTTCCTATGGAGGCAGTACGTACTAATGTAGAGGGTACTAATAATGTTTTGGATTCTGCTATTGCACATGGTGTAAAAAATTTAGTGGTTCTTTCTACAGATAAAGCAGCTTATCCTATTAATGCAATGGGAATTAGTAAAGCTATGATGGAGAAAGTAGCTATTGCTAAAGGTCGTGCTTTGGGTAAAGATGCTAAAACGACTATTTGCTGTACTCGTTATGGTAATGTGATGGCCAGTCGTGGTTCAGTTATTCCATTATGGATAGAGCAGATTAAAAATAAAGAAGTTATTACCATCACAGATCCTAATATGAGTCGTTTTATGATGACTTTGGATGATGCTGTTGATTTGGTTATGTTTGCTTTTGAGCATGGTAGTAATGGTGATTTATTTGTTCAAAAAGCTCCGGCAGCAACTTTGAATGTTTTAGCTAATTCATTAAAGGAATTATATAAGAGCGATGAGGAAGTAAAAGTAATAGGTACCCGTCACGGAGAGAAATTATATGAGACATTAGTAACACGTGAGGAAATGGCTAAGGCTATTGATATGGGTGATTATTTCCGTATACCATGTGATACCAGAGATTTAAATTATGATAAGTTTTTTATTGAGGGAGATGAAAAGATTTCTCGTACAGAGGATTATAATTCTGATAATACAAAAGCTCTTAGTATGGATGAAATGAAAAAGTTATTATTAAAACTAAGTATTGTTAGAGACGACGTATTATAAGCATTGTAAGTATTAAAACTATTCGTAATGAAGATATTAATTACAGGAGCTAAAGGATTTGTAGGTAAAAATTTAGTTTCTCAGCTTAAGAATATAAAAGAAGGTAAAGAGAAGACATTTGCTCTTAATCCTAACCTTGAACTTTTTGAGTATGATATGGATACTGATCCTGCTTTATTAGAAAAGTATTGTTCTGAGGCTGATTTCGTATTTAATCTGGCAGGAGTAAATCGTCCAAAGGATGAAAAAGATTTTATGTCAGGGAATTTTGGTTTTGCTACTACTTTGCTTAATACTTTAAAAAAATATCATAACTCATGTCCTGTTATGATATCATCATCTATACAAGCAGCTCTTGAGAATCCTTATGGTCGTTCGAAGAAGGCTGGTGAAGAACTTATGTTTAGCTATGCTAAGGAGACTGGAGCTAAGATTTTAGTGTATAGATTCCCAAACGTGTTTGGGAAATGGTGCCGTCCTAACTATAATAGTGCTGTGGCTACATTTTGCTATAATATAGCTCATGATTTGCCTATTCAGGTTAATGATCCTGCACATGAAATGTCTCTGGTTTATATAGATGATGTGGTCTCTGAATTGATTAATGCCTTAATGGGGGAAGAAAATATGAATGGTATTTACGCTAAAGTACCAATAGATTATCATACCACGCTTGGCGAAATATCTGATTTATTAAAGAGCTTTAAGGAGAGTCGAGTAAATCTTTCTATTCCAAATATGGCTGATCCTTTTACAAAAAAACTTTATTCTACTTATTTGTCTTATTTGCCGGAAGATAAATTCAGTTATCCTCTTAAGATGAATATTGATGACCGTGGTAGTTTTACTGAGATTCTTCGTACTATGGATAGAGGTCAGTTTTCAGTTAATATTTCAAAACCTCATATTACTAAAGGACAACATTGGCATCATACTAAAAATGAAAAGTTTGTTGTAGTCAGTGGTAAGGGTGTTATACGTTTTCGTAATATGAATAAACCTGATGCTAAAGTTATAGAATATTTTGTATCCGGAGATAAGATTGAGGTGGTAGATATCCCTACCGGATATACACATAATATAGAGAATACCGGGGATACAGATATGATTACCTTTATGTGGTGTAACGAGTGTTTTAACACTGATAAACCAGATACCTTTTTTGAAGAGGTTTGATGTTATAAAATATTATATAAAATGGCGAAATTAAGACTTATGACTATAATTGGGACAAGACCGGAGATTATCCGCTTGTCTGAAGTCATTAAAAAATGTGATACTTATTTTGATCAAACAATAGTTCATACCGGACAGAATTATGATTAT
>Ga0172377_10007964_pt1 | contig 10873 bp, 9 predicted proteins | sample Pumphouse3metaG_FD_119749 | JGI IMG/M metagenome (GOLD analysis project Ga0172377, IMG submission 119749) | Leachate microbial communities from a municipal landfill in Southern Ontario, Canada - Pumphouse #3 metaG | ecosystem: Engineered > Solid waste > Landfill > Unclassified | place: Canada... | reverse complement strand
TAGGATAATAAAAATCATATGAAAAAAGTTTTTAGTGCTATTAGACCAACAGGAAATATACATATAGGAAACTATTTGGGCGCTATAAATCAATGGATTGATCTTCAAAAAAAAGAAGATTGCGTCTTTTGTATTGCTGATTGGCATGCAATAACTACTCCTTATGATGAAAAAACTCTTCAAGATACTATCCTTGAAGTAACTTCTATATATCTAGCCTCTGGGCTTAATCCTAAGAAGTGCACTCTTTTTGTTCAATCAAAAGTCAAGCAACACACAGAATTAGCTTGGCTTTTGGGAACAATCACTCCCTTAGGAGAACTTCAAAGAATGACTCAATTTAAGGATAAGTCAAAAAAACACAAAGAATATATAAATGCAGGATTATTAAACTACCCTATCTTAATGGCCTCTGACATACTTCTTTACGATGCTGAAGTTGTTCCCGTAGGAAAAGATCAGGTTCAACACGTAGAATTAACTAGAAACATTGCCCAAAAATTCAACAACAAATATGGAGAGACTTTTAAAATGCCCGAAGCCATGCTTTCAAAGGAGGGCGCTACCATAATGTCACTTCAAAATCCAGAGAAAAAGATGTCAAAAACTGATGATTCAAAAGGATGCATTAATTTATTCGATAAGCCAGAAGATATAAGAAAAAAAATAATGAGTGCTACGACTGATTCTGAAAATGAAATAAGGTTTGATATAATTAAAAAGAAAGGAGTATCTAACTTATTAAACATCTATTCCCTATTTTCAAAAAAGACGATTAAAGAGATTGAAAAAGAATTTGAGGGAAAAGGATATGGAGATCTTAAAAAATCTCTAGCTGAATTATTGATTGAAGGGCTTAAACCAATTAATGAAAAAAGGAAGGAACTGGGCAATGAAGATATAAAAAAAATCCTTGAAAAAGGAGCAAAAAAGGCAGAACTATTAGCCGAAGAAAAAATGAAAGTTGTTAGGAAAAGAATGGGAATATAGTTTCTTTTATTTCTTTAACTTTTTTTTCAAGAAGATCTTTATTTTTAGCTTCAACAATAAGCCTTAAAACAGGCTCTGTATTTGATGCTCTTAATAAAAACCACCAATCTTCATAATCAACTCTTAATCCGTCCATTCGATTTATCTTTCCATTTTTATATTTATCTTCTACTGCTTTTATAGCACCATCTTTATTTTCTACTTCAAAATTAATTTCTCCAGAATGAAAATATTTTTTAAATGGTAAAATAAGGTCAGATATCTTTTTGCCATTAATAGCTCTCAATATCTCAAATATAACAAAATAAGGAGATTCAAAATAACTTTCGCCTTGTTTCAAATAGTAATGACCCGAATATTCTCCACCAAATAATATATCCTCATCTTTCATCAATGATTTTATAAAAGAATGGCCAACTCTTGTAGGAACAGCAATCCCCGATAGTCCTTCTATGGTCTCCTTAACAATGTTACTACAACGAATGTCATATAAAATCTTGCCCTTATTTTCTAAAATCAGTGATGAAACTAATGCTAAAATCAAATCTGAGGTTATAATCTCACCCTTCTCATCAACAAAAAAGACCCTATCTCCATCTCCATCAAAAGCAACCCCTAAATCAGCTCCCTCTTCAATAACTTTTTCTTGAAGCATTTTTAAGTTTTCTTCTTTTAATGGGTTCGGCTCATGATTAGGAAAATTACCATCAAGGTCTTTAAATATGTGGACAAGATTAACTCCCTTGAACATTTCTGGAACAATTAACCCAGAAACGCTATTAGCAGTATCAACAACAACCTTAATATTCTTATATTCTTCCCTCTTAAAAGAATCTATATATTCATTAGAAATATCTTTTGTGGTACTACTTCCCTTTTCTTTAGGAGAATTAAAATTATCATCCAAAACCATTTTCTTAATTTCCTCCATTCCATCCTCTCCACTTAAAGGAAAAGCATGCTTTTTAATCATTTTAAAACCATTATATTGGGAAGGATTATGGCTTGCTGTCACCATTACCCCACCATCGCAACTTAAGTACTCGTTAGCGAAATAAAGCATGGGCGAAGTAGATAGTCCGATATCTATAACATTTCCACCCTGATCAATTATTCCCCTCTTTAAAGAATTAAATAAAGATTCTGATGATTTTCTATTGTCTCTGCCTAAAACTATTTTAGACCCTTCTCCTATATAAAAAGCAAAGGCTCTTCCAACCTTATACGCAATATCTTCTGTTATTTCATTAGGATAAACACCTCTAATGTCGTATGCTTTAAATATCATAAATATATTATACCCTAATTAACGAATAAGTAAATATATAATTTAAGGAATATTTGTGATAATAATAAAGTGGTAATTGGGATGGCAAACATGACATTGTCAGCAAAATTAATTACTGAAATGGAGAAAGTCCTTTCAATGATGGACGAAGAAGAGTTAAACTTCGTAAAATGTCTCGTTGAATACGAGATGGAAAGAAAGAAAATCCTAAAAGCAAGGGTGGTTCAAAAAGAATCACCCTAATCCTTGACCAAAAGTGCTAAAGTTGATATAGTATGAATACCTTAAATGCCTTCGCAAGCTAAGTAAGGAATAATAATTGAATTAAAAAGATGATTTTTTACGAAATAAATTTGTTAGTTTCCCCTAATTTAAGCGAAACTGACGTTTCTTCATTTGTTGAAAAATTTGAAGAAGAATTGCAAAGCTACGGAAAAATTGTTAGCGAAGCAAAACCAGAGAGAAGAAAATTAGAATATACTATTTCAGAACAAAATGAGGCTTGGCTTTACTTTTTCAATCTATACATAGATGAAGATAAAGACAAGAAAGAAGTTTTGGACTCAGTAGAAAAGAAAATAAAAGAAAACCAGAACATTCTTCGTTCCCTATTTATTAAAAAAGATTCTAAACCTAAAAAGGTTAGAGCTGAAAGACTTCCAAAAGAAGAAGGAGAAACTACTAAAGTTAAAATAGACCTAGAAAAGATTGATGAAAATCTTGATGAAATTTTAGGAAAATAAAAGCTAGATAATAATAATTAGCAAAAAAAATGAACCTAAACAAAGTTTTCTTAATCGGAAGAGTGACAACAGATATAGAAATGCGCTCTACTCCATCTGGTCAAAGCGTTTGCACATTCTCATTGGCTACCAATAGAACTTGGAAGGATAAAAATGGCCAAAAACAAGAAGATTCTCAATTTCATAGAATTGTTCTATGGCAAAAATTAGCTGAAATAGCTTCACAATTTCTTACTAAGGGTTCCCTTGTTATGATTGAAGGAAGAATCCAAAATAGAAGCTGGGAAGATAAAAACGGTGTTAAAAGATATACTACTGAGATTATAGGAGAAACAATGCAAATGGGTCCAAAAGTTCAAGGAGGAATGGAACACAAGGCTCCCGCACAAAAAGAAGACGATGACATCCCTATCATTGAAGACGGAGATGAAATAGATGTTAAGGATATTCCATTTTAATAATTAATAAAAATATGTACTGTTACTTTTGCAAAAGAAATATTGAGGAAATAAATTTCCGAGACACAGAAAGCCTTTCAAGATATGTTTCTAAGTCAGGAAAAATAAAGCCAAAAACAAAAACAGGTGCTTGCTCAAAGCATCAAAGAGAAATAACTACCGCAATCAAAAGAGCTAGAATAATGGGATTATTACCATTCGTAGCAAAATAAAAGACCCTTTAAGGGTTTTTTATTTATTCTTATCAAGTATTGCCTTTTGTATTTCTTTTAGTATTTTAGGATTTTCCTTCAAAAATTCCTTTGCTTTTTCAATCCCTGCTCCTAATTTTATATCTCCATAGCTAAAGTGTGCTCCAGATTTTTTAACAATATCTTCCTTAACACCTAAGTTAACTGCTTCAGAATATCTTGATATACCTTCGTTATAATAAATATCAAATTCAGCTGTTTTGAATGGAGCAGCCACTTTGTTTTTAACAATTTTAGCTTTAACCCTGTTTCCTATAATACTCTCTCCCTGCTTAATTTGAGCTATTCTTCTCAATTCAATTCTAACTGAGCTATAAAACTTTAAAGCAAGGCCTCCTGGGGTTGTTTCTGGATTACCAAACATTATTCCTATCTTCATTCTTGTCTGATTTATAAATATAACTATTGTTTTTGTTTTTGAAACAATTCCCGACAATTTCCTTAGAGCTTGAGACATTATTCTTGCTTGAAGACCGATTTGTAATTCTCCCATATCCCCTGCAACCTCAGCCTTAGGAACTAAAGCCGCTACAGAGTCAACGACAATAACATCAACTTCTCCAGACCTTACAAGACTTTCTACAATTTGAAGTCCTTGTTCTGCAGAGTCAGGTTGAGAAATTAAAAGCTCGTCAACATTAACCCCTATCCTTTGTGCATAATCAGGATCTAAGGCATGCTCTGCATCAATAAAAGCTGCTACTCCTCCCATCTTTTGGGCTTCAGCCAAAATACTTAAAGAAAGAGTGGTTTTGCCTGTGCTCTCTCCTCCATATATTTCAACAATTCTTCCCCTTGGGACGCCCATAACACCTAGAGCTAAGTCTATAGAAAGAGAACCTGTTGGAACAACATCAACATTGGCTTTTTGAGCATCTTTAAGCTTCATTATCGCCCCCTCTCCGTACTTTTCTTGAATTTCAGAAATTGCTTCAGCAAGGTTTATTTTTTCGTTTTCTTTTTCTTTTTTCTTAGCCATATGTTAATTATATCTTTTAGATAATTAAAAGCAAGGGATTAACCCTTACTTTTCTGAACGATTTTTTGTCTCGTATTCCTTAATTCCTGGATTCATTATTCTTTTTCCAAATTCATTTATTGGCAATGGAGGATAAGGCTTTCTTTCCTCAACTATTTTTGTTTTAGGATTTTTAATTCCTAGTTTTTCAGCTAATTCCTTCATTCTTCTAAAAGCATCTGATGTTCTTTCTTCTTTTAAGTGATCAGCCCCTTCGTTTTTTTCTCCTTCAGGAAAATTGTTGAAAGGAACATTGTTTTCTTCTTTGTCATTCCCTCCCATAAATGGATTTTCTTTGCTCATATTTTTTTATTATATTAATTATTATTCTTGAGAATCATCATTAACATATACCTCTCTAGGTTTTGCTCCCTCCTGAGGGCCAACAATACCTCTTTCTTCTAAAATATCCATTAACCTTGCAGCTCTAGCATAACCTATTCCTAGCCTTCTTTGCAATAGAGAAGTTGAAGCCTTTTTAGAAGAGATGACTGTTCTTTTAGCTTCTTCATACATAGGATCTTCTTTGGAGAAAAAAGAATCCATTTGAGCCTCTGGGGTTTCAGAAGATTTAGTTAGCTCAGCCATTAAGGAATTATCCTCTTCTGCTGGATTATCTTCTATTAAGGAGCCTTCCTCTGGGGTTTCTTTTATTGTAAGGTTTGCATCGGTAATCCAGTTTATAACTTTCTTTATTTCATTTTCTGAAATATACGGGCTTTGTATTCTTTTAGGTTTAGAAAATTCTTTAGATAAAACAAGCATATCTCCTTTTCCCAATAATTTCTCAGCTCCTGATCCGTCAAGAATAGTCCTAGAATCAACCAATGATCCAACCTTAAGAGCAATTCTAGATGTAATATTAGCTTTAATTAAACCTGTAATAACTTCCACAGATGGTCTTTGAGTAGCTAAAATTAAGTGTATTCCAGTAGCTCTAGACATTTGAGCAAGCCTTACGACATAAGACTCAATTTCTTTTCCTTTAACACTCATTAAGTCTGCTAACTCATCTATAATTAAAACAATATAAGGAAGTTTATCTTCTCCTTTCTTTTCCATTTTTTGATTATAGGAACCTATGTCCCTGCTGTGCCCTTCTGCTAGAACAGTAAATCTTCTTTCCATTTCCCCCACCAACCACTTTAAAGCTACAAGAGTCTGATTTGCATCATAAATAACTGGGCAAAGCAAATGCTCTAAATTAGCATAGACTGGAAACTCCACTCTTTTAGGATCAACCAAAACAAGTTTCATTTCATCAGGACTATTTCTATACAAAAGACTTAAGATTATAGAATTTAAACAAATAGTTTTTCCCGAACCGGTTGTTCCTCCAACTAATAAGTGAGGCATCTCAGCTAGGTCAGCAAATGATGGAGCACCTTTTACATCCTTTCCCAAAGCCATTAAAAGGGGTGCAGGAGAGTTTTTAAACTCATCTGTGTCTAATGACTCCCTTAGCCCAACAACGGCCCTTTTTCTATTTCCAATTTCAATTCCAACAAGAGATCTTCCAGGGATAGGAGCCTCGATTCTAATCGTAGGACTAGCTAATGCCAAAGCTAAATCATTTTGCAAAGTTGTTATTTTTGAAAGTTTAATTCCTTCTGCCGGTTTAAGAGTATATTGCGTAACAGTTGGTCCAATATTTATTTCTGACATTTCGACAGGAATACCAAAAGTCTGCAATGTTCTCTTTATAATAGAAGAGTTGTAAGAGATGTCTCCTCCTTCAGGAGCTCCTCCTTTTTTAGCGAGCAAATCAAGTGGAGGATATTTATACTCTTTGTTCTCGTTCCTCTTCTGTTCGAAAGTTTTAAGATTTTTATCTTCCTTCTTTTCTTCAACTTTAACCTCTTCTCTCCTTGGAATAATTTTCTCTAAGCTAAAAGATGGAAAGTTTTTCTTTTTAACTTCAACTTTAACCTCCTCTTTTTGTTTAACTTTAACTTCTTCTTCCTCTTCTTCCTCATCTTCCTCTTCTTCGTACTCCTCAATAGCTCTTCTAAAAGGCTGCGCTATTATCCATAAAGAAACGCCTATGGCGATAATAAACAAAGAAAAAGAAACAATATAGTCAAAACCTTTTAATATAGGCCAAGAAATTAAGTATCCAATCCACCCCCCTTCTCCAGAAGCATTCCATTTAAAAATCTCTGATAACTGAGAATCAGCTTTAAATTCAAGCAAACTGAAAAGGCCAGATAATCCTAAGATAAGAATTAATGTTGAAATAATAAGAGAGTTTTTGTTTTCCTTAAAAGCCTCTTGACCTTTTAAGAGAACAATTCCAAAAATAGAGAAAATAATGGGAAGTATGTATATAACATTTCCTACTAAAAAATCAAATATATTACTTAATAACTCCCCCACTACTCCCGCTTTACCTGAAAAAGAGAAAAGAAAAACAATTGCCAAAAGAAAAAACGATGATGAAAATAAATATCTTTTTGTTTTGTCTGGTAAGGAAAAACTAAAATTCTCTAAAATATTCTTTTCAACTTTTTTGATTTTCTTAGTGTTTTTTTTCTTCTTCATAACTACTTGTCCTTATTGTAGCTCAATCCTGTTCCAATTGGAAGTAGTTTACCTATAATTACGTTTTCTTTTAGTCCCCTAAGCTTATCCTCCTCTCCTCTCAAAGAAGATTCTATCAAAACTCTTGATGTTTCTTGGAATGATGCTGCTGAAAGGAAGCTGTCTGTATTTAATGCAACCTTTGATACTCCTAAAAGCAATTCATCGGCTTCAATTATTTTCTTTCCTTCTTTTTCAAGAGCTTCATTTTCTTCAAGCATTAAGGCTCTGGAAATTATTTCGCCCTGACTAAAGCGACTATCTCCAGAATCTTTAATTTTTACCCTTGAGAACATTTGTCTTACAATTAACTCAATGTGTTTATCGTGAATACCTACACCTTGAGAAATGTATACTTTTTGTATTTCTTTAATGATATAGTCTTGAACTGCTTTGACTCCTAAAAGTTTAAATAACTTCTTAAGGTCAATTGATCCAGCACATAGAGGATCTCCTTTTTTAATGACGTCCCCTTCTTTTACAAGCATTTCTATTGAAGAAGATACTGGATATTCAATAACATCATCTTCTTTAGCTTTGCCACCATTCTTAATAGTTAAGACCTTAACAATTCCTTTCTTTTCATCAATCTCGACTACCTTTCCATCTTTAAGAGCAATCTCTGCTTCTCCTTTCGGAGGTCTTCTTTCAAAAACCTCTTCAACTCTTGGCAAACCTCTTGTAATATCTGCTTCTCCAGCTACACCTCCAGTATGGAAGGTTCTCATTGTTAATTGGGTTCCTGGTTCTCCAATAGCTTGGGCAGCGATAACACCAACAGCTTCACCGACATTAACCATTCCTTTCCATCCCAAGTCTAAACCATAACATTTTTGACAGATACCCCTTACACATTTACATGTTAATGGAGATCTTACTTTTACGGTTTCAACTGTTGGCATCTCCTTAATCTTTTGAGCAATTTTCAATGTAATAACTTCTCCCGATTTAAGAATAACCTCTTTTGTTTCTGGATCTTCAATTTTCTCTAGTGAAACTCTTCCAAATATTTTGTTTACAAAATCTTGGTTAATTTCGTTTGCATCTTTTTTGCTAACAACAAGACCTTCTTTGTCTCCACAATCTTCTTCGTTAATAATAACGTCATGTCCAACATCAACAAGTCTTCTTGTTAAGTATCCTGAAGTTGAGGTTCTTAAGGCAGTATCAGCGGTACCTTTTCTAGCTCCATGAGTAGAAATAAAGTATTCTAGTACATCAAAACCTTCCTTAAATGAACTCTTTACAGGAAGTTCAATAATCTTTCCTGAAGGACTAGCAACAAGACCTTTCATACCAGCCATTTGTACAGGTTGAGACCATGAACCTCTAGAACCAGAATCAACGATACTAAATACAGGACTAGATGATGATATTGCTTGTGGAACTAATTTCTCTATTTCATTCTTTACCTTTTTCCAAACCTCAATAACTTGAGCTGTTTTCTCGTCTCTAGATAAAAGACCTTTTTCGTAAAATCCTTCAATGTTCTTTATCTTTTTCTCAGCTTCTTCCATTAATGCTGGCTTTTCTTTTGGAACTATTAAGTCTCCCATACCCCAAGTGATTCCTGATCTTGTAGCAAAAAGGAATCCTAGTTCTTTTATTTTGTCTAAAGTTGTAACAGCTTCGGATCCGTATTTATCAATAACCTTGTTTATCATTCTCTTTATTGCCTTTGAATCCATTGTTTCGTTTTGGTATTCAAAATCTTCTGGCAAAACATTGTTAAAGATAATTCTTCCTGCACTAGTTTCAACAATTTCTTCCCCCATTCTAACCTTAACTTGTGCCTTTATGTTAATTTTCTTTAGATTGTAAGCAATTAAAACTTCTTCTTTGGAACCAAATATTTTACCTTCTCCTTCTAGCCCTGGAACAATTTTAGTTAAATAATAACAACCCAAAATCATATCTTTGGTTGGAATCATAATTGGATCTCCTGTAGAAGGTTTAAGTAGGTTAGCACTAGAAAGTATTCTTTCTTTAGCTTCCCTCTGGGCTTCATCAGACAAAGGAACATGTATAGCCATTTGATCTCCATCAAAGTCAGCATTAAAAGCTGTACAAACTAAAGGATGCAATCTTATAGCTTCTCCTTCGATCAAAATAGGATGAAAAGCTTGAACACCTAGCCTATGTAGAGTTGGGGCTCTGTTTAGTAAAACATACTTTTCCTTTACGACTTCTTCCAAAGACTCCCAAACTTCATTTGTTTCTTCTTCGATTAATCTTGAAGCTCCTCTTACGTTAAAGGCAAGCTCTTTTTCCAAAATCTTTTTAATTACAAAAGGTTTAAATAACTCAAGAGCCATCTTCTTTGGAACTCCACACTCACTTAGCTTTAATTGAGGACCAACAACGATAACACTTCTTCCTGAATAATCAACTCTTTTTCCTAAAAGATTTTGCCTAAACCTTCCGCTCTTTCCTTGTAACATATCCGCTAAACTCTTTAGAAGTCTCCTTCCTCCAGTAGATGCTTGAGTAGTTGTACTCTTACGCATTTTGTTATCTATCAAAGCATCAACCGCTTCTTGAAGCATTCTTTTTTCGTTTCTAACAATAACGTCAGGTGCATTTATCTCTAATAAATACTTAAGCCTGTTATTCCTATTAATAACTCTTCTGTATAGATCATTTAAATCAGAAGAAGCATATCTTCCCCCATCTAATTGAACCATCGGTCTTAAATCAGGTGGCAAAACTGGTAAAACATCGATAAACATCCATTCTGGCCTAACGTTAGCGTGAATCATATCTTTAAAAAGTTTTAACCTTCTTAAGATAATTTTTTTGTCTTCAGCCGACTTCTTCTCTTCCATTAACTTCTCAATTTTAACGATTTCTTTACTTAAGTCTAACTTAGAAAATAAGTCTCTTAAAACCTCTGCTCCCGTACCAGCTTCGAAAATCTCTCCATATTTCAAAGATAATCTGTGATAATCATTTTCACTTAAAACCTCTAATGGCCTTATTGAAGACAACTCTTGTTTAGCTTTATCTTTAGCTTTTTTAAGTTCTTCTAGTGCTGTTGCCTGTTGCTTCTCATTCTCAATATTTTTCTTTATATCCTTAGTTTTTGCTTTGAATTCTTCTTCAATTTCATTTAATATTCCTTCTTTCAAGTTGTCATCAACTTTTGTAATGATATAGGAAACAAAGTAAACAATTTTTTCTATTTTGTGTAAAGGAACACCTAAAACCATTCCAATTCTTGAAGGAATACCTTTTAAAAACCAGATATGAGAAACTGGGGTAGCCAATTTAATGTGCCCCATTCTTTCTCTTCTGACAGATGATTTAGTAACTTCAACTCCACACCTGTCACAAACTATTCCTTTATATCTGATTCTCTTATATTTGCCACAATAACATTCATAATCCTTAGTTGGTCCAAATATCTTTTCACAGAACAAACCATCCTTCTCAGGTCTTTGAGTCCTGTAGTTGATAGTTTCTGGTTTAGTAACCTCTCCATGGGACCAGCTCAATATATCCTGAGGAGAAGCTATTTTTATTTTGATTGATTCTAAATTAGAGAC
>Ga0172377_10007963_pt1 | contig 10873 bp, 12 predicted proteins | sample Pumphouse3metaG_FD_119749 | JGI IMG/M metagenome (GOLD analysis project Ga0172377, IMG submission 119749) | Leachate microbial communities from a municipal landfill in Southern Ontario, Canada - Pumphouse #3 metaG | ecosystem: Engineered > Solid waste > Landfill > Unclassified | place: Canada... | reverse complement strand
ATTGAAAGTTATGAGATTAAGGAAGATAATTTACTTGATTTTTAAGCAGTAATTTGATTTTTTAATAAAACTATGGTATAATTATATTATAAAAAGAGAAAGGAAATGCTGGTATGACATACGAAGAAATAAAAGAAAAATATCCTATTGGGAAGATTCTTTGTAGTAGAACCATGGATACCCATCACACAAGAGCTTGGTATACACAGGAAGATATAATAATGTATAAACAAAAATACCATAAAGTAGAAGTGTTTCCCAACAATACCTGCGAATGCTATCAAACAGATATCTATGAAACAAAAGTAGAGGGTTGGTTGTTTGATGGAGAAGAGTGGCGGGTTGTCCAAGATACTTGGGATGGATGGTTACCTTATTCTGAAAAAGCATTAGAACAATTTGAAATCAATAGACTTAAAAGAGAATATTTGGAAGCACATATTCTTGAATTTTAAAGGAGATTATTATGAGTGAAATGTTGGAAAAAATGATGCAAGATGCAAGAAATTGGGAAGCTATAGAAAAAGGGTTAAAAGAACAATTAAACCAACCAGTCCAAATTGTAGCAATAACAAAAGCAGATATCCACTTAAAAGGATATATCTTCGATAGCCTTGTGTTTAGGTATATGAAGGCTCGAGATGCAGAAGCCGAACTAGAAAGGATTACGCAGGAGATACCTTATGAGACTTCAGTTAACCACGCCAATAGAGATAAGAGGCGATTCATGGAAATTTTAAACGAGGTGATTGGGGAACATGACTAAAAGTGATTGTGTAAAAATGTGGAGTGATTATGTAAAATTCCTACTTATATATAGAACAAATAAGGAGGAATAATTATGACAGGTATTTATAAAATTTCAAATAAAATTAGCGGTAATGCGTATATTGGATATGCACAAAACATAGAAGAACGATGGAAAGAGCATATTCGAGCAAGTAAAAATGATTCTAGGCAATCAAATAAAATATTATATTTAGCATTTAATAAATATGATATTGAAAATTTTAATTTTGAAGTTTTAGAAGAGTGTGATAAATCTTTACTACAAAAACGTGAAATATATTGGATTGAATATTATAATACCTTTAAAAATGGATATAATATGACCCCAGGTGGAGATGGCGCATACTCAGTAGGTGAAAACAATGTTTTTGCTAAATTAACTGAACAAGATATAATTTTTATTCGTCAATGTTATCTAGATGAGAAACCAAAAATTGATATATATCGTAAATATTATGAAGATAAAATATCATTCTCTGGTTTTGAAGCAATATGGCAAGGAAAAAATTGGAAACATATAATGCCAGAGATTTATACCCAAGAAGAAAAAGAAAAACATATTCATCGAAAATTAAAAGGTAGAGTTAATATTGGTGAAGCTAATCCAAAAAGTAAATTGACAGAAGAACAAATTTATGATATAATAAATTTATTAGAAAAAAGTAAAAAGTCCCAAACACAGATTGCTAAGGATTTTGGTGTTTCATATAATACTATTAATTTTATTAATCGATGTTTGACTTGGACTCACTTACATAATTATACTTATAATATAAGACAGGAATATGTTAAAAGAAAGGGAGGTGATGCCTAATGTTTATGAAGAATGATAAAATCCAATACCCTGGATCTCTTCATAATCACTAGCTATACCCAGTATTCAAATCTTCGTCTGCGTGATTGTATTATGAAAGAAAATGAATTAATTGATTACGCAATCGAACTCGGACATGAAGTCGTCGCCATTACAGACCACGACTGTGTCAGCAATGCTGTAAAAGTTGAGAAATATTATAAAAAGATAAAAGAAAAGAACCCGAATTTTAAAGTTATATTAGGTAATGAAATTTATCTTTGTAGAAATGGATTAAATAGAGATAATTATGATAGTAAAAATGATAGATACTATCACTTTCTGCTCATTGCCAAAGATAAAGTAGGCCATCAACAGATTCGTGAGATTTCAACAAGAGCATGGAAACGTTCTTATATGGCGCGCGGCATGCGTCGAGTTCCTACTTATTATCAAGACTTGTTCGATATTATTGCGGCAAATCCTGGCCATGTTATTGGAAGCACTGCTTGTTTAGGTGGCGCGCTTCCTACTCAATTAATGAAATATAAAGAAACAAAAGATGAAACACTTTATCAGAAAATTCTGTTATGGTGTAATCAGATGGTTAAGATTTTTGGGGAAGAAAATTTCTTCCTCGAACTTCAGCCGTCTAAAAATAAAGACCAAATTTATGTTAACCGAGCGTTAGTAGATATTTGTAAGAATCATGGCTACCAATATATTATTACAACCGACTCACATTATTTAAAGAAGTCAGAAGCGCCAATTCACAAGGCTTTCTTGAACGCACAAAATGGTGATAGAGAAGTTGATAGCTTCTATGCCACAACATATATGATGGGCACTGAAGAATTGGAAAGTTATCTGAAATTGTCTGAGGAGGAAACACAGCGTGGATATCATAACATATTAAAAATTAAAGATATGTGCGAAGATTATTCGCTGTTAAAACCGTTAAAAATTCCTCAACTTCTTTGGAAAAAAAGTAAAATAGGTTATATCAGAAATCGTTGGTATGAAGATATACCTTATATCAAAGAATTTGATAATTCTGAGTATGAGGGCGATCGACTTCTAGCAAAAATGATTATTGAAGCTCTTGAAGATAATCCGAATATTTCAAATGATAAGGAGACTTTTGACGCCGTTAATGAATGTTTAATGATGACTTGGGTTTCCTCGGAAAAAAATAAGACAAAGTGGAGTGCTTATTATCTGAATCTTCAAAAAATTATTGAAGAATGTTGGAAAGCAGGCACAATCATTGGTGCGGGCCGTGGTTCAGGTGTTGGTTTTATTCTATTATATTTACTTGAAATCACACAGATTAATCCGTTGTGGGAAAATACAAAAACTTTTCCATGGAGGTTTTTGAATCCAGACCGAGCCTCTGTATTGGATATTGATATAGATATTGAAGGCGGCCGCCGTGATCAAGTTCTTGAACATCTAAGAAAAGTATATGGTGAAGATAACGTCGCAAATGTAACTACTTTTAGGCAAGAAAAACCGAAAAGTGCCATTCAAACTGCGTGTCGTGGACTTGGTATTGATGTAGATATTGCACAGTATCTTAGTTCCATGATAACCTCAGATCGTGGTATTCCAAGAACACTAGACCAGACTTTTTATGGTGATGAAGAAAATAGTATAACTCCGAATAAACAATTTGTATTTGAAATGACTAACAACCATCCAGAGGTTTGGGCAGTTGCGAAAAAGATTGAGGGTTTGATTTGCGGATATGGTACCCACGCAGGTGGAGTAATCTTCGTTGACGAGCCTTTTACAAACTCAACTGGACTTATGAGGGCGCCCGATGGTACAATTATCACAGCATTTGACCTTCACGATTGTGAAGATGTAAGTCTTATTAAGTATGACCTACTTTCTGTTGAAGCATTAGATAAGATTCATATTTGTCTTGATTTATTGATTGAACAGGGTTTTATTGAATATAATGGAGATTTGAAAGAAACCTACGAAAATGTAGTTGGTGTTTATAACTTAGAGAGAAATGCCAAAGATATGTGGGAAATGGTTTGGGAACATAAGATTCAATCTTTATTCCAAATGGAACAACAAAGCGGCATTCAAGGTATCGCATTGACCAAACCAGAAAGCGTTGATGACTTGGCAACTTTAAACTCTGTTATTCGGCTAATGGCACAAGAGAAAGGTGCAGAACAACCATTAAGTAAGTTCGCTCGTTTCAAAGAGGATATCAATCTTTGGTATCAAGAAATGGAGCATTATGGATTAACAGAAGAAGAACAGAAGGTTCTTGAGCCAATCATTAAAATCTCATATGGTATTTGTGAATCACAGGAAGGCTTTATGCAGTTAGTTCAGATGCCTGAGTGTGGTGGTTTTGACCTGACCTGGGCGGATAGGCTTCGTAAGTCTATTGCAAAGAAGAATCCTGCTGATTATGAAAAACTTCAGAAGGAATATTTCGCACAGGTAGAAGCGAAGGGTTTAAGTAAAAGGCTTTGTAATTATGTTTGGAGCGTTCTTGTTGCAACGAGCCGTGGTTATGGTTTTAATAAGAGCCATACACTTGCGTATTCATTGATTGCATTACAAGAAATGAATCTTGCATATAAATATCCTACAATGTTTTGGAATTGTGCTTGTCTTATTGCTGATAGTGGTGGCGCGAAAAGTGATGAAGATGAAATTGAGAACGATGACGCTGATGATTTTATTGAGGAAATCGTCTATGATGATGATGTCGAAGAATTCGGTGATGACGATGATGACGACGAAAATGATGAAGACGAAGAAGTAACCACTAAAAAAGAAAAGAAAAAGAAGAAAGCAAAAGCCAACAACTATGGTAAAATTGCGGCAGCTATTGGTAAAATTCAAGCCAGTGGTATCCCAGTAACTCCTCCAAACATTAATAAATCTTCTATGACCTTCTCACCAGATATTGAAAATAATACAATTCGTTATGGATTTAGTGGTATAACAAGAATTAGTGAGGAATTAATTAAAGAGATTATTGCAAACCGTCCATATAGTTCTATGAAAGATTTTCTTAATAGAATTAAACTAACGAAGCCACAAATTATCAATCTAATTAAGTCTGGCGCGCTTGATGAGTTTGGTGATAGAATGGATATTATGCAAGCATATGTTGACTCTATCTGTGGTAAGAAAGATACAGTAAACTTGAGAAATCTTCAGATGATTATTACTTATAAACTACTTCCCGATAAATTTGAGTTTCCGATTAAGTGCTTCAACTATAATAAGTATTTGAGGAAATTGAAAGTTGTATCGAATGGCGTAGAGTACTTCGCGCTGGATAATATTGCGATTAAGTTTTTTGAAGCGAATTTTGATGTTGACCAACTTATCCCAAATGAGTCATCAGAAAGTGGTTTCGTAGTTAAGAAAGCTGTTTGGGAAAAAATTTATAAGAAACAGCAAGACCTCATCAGACCATATGTAAAAGAACATTGTGATGAAATCGTTGCGGCGATTAATAAACGTTTATTTAATGAAATGTGGATTAAATATTGTGAGGGTAGTGTAAGCAAATGGGAAATGGATTCAATTTCATTCTATTCACATGAACATGAATTGGCGAACGTCAATCTTAAGAGATGTGGGTTTGATGATTTCAATGAATTACCAGATAACCCCGAAATTGATAAAGTAATCTTTATCAAAGGTAAACAAGTTCCTTTATTTAAGATAGCTCGAATCTGTGGTACTGTTCTTGATAGAGATAAGAATAAAAAGATTATTACATTACTTACAACAAGTGGTGTAGTAACAGTCCGGCTCTTCGGCGACATCTTTACTCATTATGACCGTCAGATTTCAGAAATTGGCGCTGATGGAAAGAAACACATTAAAGAAAAGAGTATTTTTACTCGCGGTAATAAAATCGTCGTAAGTGGAGTAAAGAGAGAAGATACATTCACCGGTAAGAAGTATTCGCGCACACCCTGGCATATGGTTGAATTAATAGTCGGAGTTAATGAAGATGGTACAGTAATAACAAGAGAAAGAGAGGGAGTTGATTAATGGGAACAATAGGTATTTTCGATTATACAGTTTGTTACAGACTTGAGGAGGTGGTTAGCCGTGGGAACTATCGGCATATTTTGATTATGATTATATGAACTATGCGCCCATAATCCCCAATCTTGAGTGCGCGAAACTCTGTGCCTATTATAGAAAGAAAAGAGAGATAACTGTGTTAGCTCCGACAATGGAGCCAACACGGTATACTCGTTTCATCATTAGGAAAGACTACGATGATGAAATTTATGATAAAACAATTTTCGAAAAAAATGTTGAATATGGAGGGCTAGCTTTTTCTAAGAATCATTATCAACCATTACCAATAGAAATAGAGTCTACCATCCCAGACTTTCATATATATGAAAGATATAAAGATAAATTTGGAACTACCGTGAAGGCGCGAGAAAACTTTAAGAAACTGATGAATGGCGCGCACATGAGATTATCTCTTGATGGAAAAACAATTTGGAAAGATTATATGAAACCCGTGGAATTAGCACAACATACGAATTCAATCTTTCTACATGACTATAATCTTGGCGCCATACCCGAAAGTATCGACGTTATAAAAGAACTAACATCAAGATATACTCTTACAAAAGGAGAGTTTGACCCGCGACTTGTTGGAATGAAATTTCCAGTTCAAGTCAATAATGATGAAATATTTCATAAATGGTTTGATATTGCACCATCCTTTTCATTATTCTTCTTACAATATAATGGTTTAATGCAAGATAGTTCTATTTTTGAATTATGTGAAACGAATCCATCAATTGCAAAACAATTTTATTATAATATCGGCCTGTCACGGTTCACAGAGAATGATTTTATGGAACTTTATCTACCACAAATTTTTAAGCAAGTTTTATTTTTGAGGAGCAATAACATAAGAATTTCACTTAAGTATGAAGATGATTTCTTTGTAGACAAAAGGGTGAAGAATCTTATTAGATTGTTTAATAATTACCTTGGAAGAGAAAAACTGGCAGAAGGTAGTAGACCATTTGCGGGAACGCTATATAAATTTGTTTCATCAAAAAAAATGAAGCAATTCCAATATGTAAAACATACAATGAAACTTCAAGATATAAGAGATTGTTTTCAATATGTTCGAGAAAAAAATTATGATGTCTTCAAAATGTTCTATGAATGTGAGAGGGCTGAATACAAGGGAGGAGAATTTTATGTCTAAATTAGGATTAGATGTTAAAGACCAAATTGATAGGAATAATAAAATAATTCAAGAATTTTTGACGCCAAACTTTTTTACTCTGAACAACACGGTTGCTCAGTTGTTAAAAGAAAACGAAGGGTTACAAAAGCAATGTCCTCATGAATTTAGTGAAGGTTATTGTATCTATTGTTATAAATCTGAGGAGGATAATTAATGATAGTATACAGTCTGCCCACTTGCGGGCAATGCAAAGTTCTAAAAAAGAAACTTGAAAACAAAAATATTAGTTTTACAGTAGTTGAAGACATCGAGAAAATGCTAGAGTTAGGAATCCAAGGTGTTCCTGTACTCCAACTCGATGATGGCACAAAATTAACACAAATGAGTGCCATTAAATGGGTCGACGCACAGGAGGAAAAATGAACGTAAATATTAGGTTAAATAAGAATTTTACTACTGCATTTAATAAGATGCAAGAAGCTTTTGGTGAAGAACTCTCAAAAATTAATGGGTTCGCTGATGGGCAGTTAAGTTATACAGATTTTATTGATAACTTTGTTGATACTGAGACAGTTGCTGATGCATCTGTTGACGGAAATGCCAATGTTGGACAAAAAGATATTGTAACATTAGTTAATGAGATGCCAAAACCACATCAAAAACTTTTGGCATTTAATAAGATTTATTATGAAATTAATAAGAAATATGGGTTTAAAGTAGCCAATAGATGGCTTGAAAAAGAATGGGATGGACATCTCTATCTTCATGATGCAAACACAACTTCTTTTGTCCATTATTGTTTTGCTTATGATTTAAAGGATTTGGCAGAAAAGGGTTTATTTTTTATTGAAAATTTTAATTCTGAACCACCAAAGCACCTTGGCACTTTTGTTGATTTTATTAAAGAATTTGTAAGTTATGCCTGTAATAGAAGTTCTGGCGCAGTTGGACTCCCAAATCTAATCCCTTATATGTATTATTTCTGGGATAGGGATATCAAACAAAATTATTATACCGTATCGCCTGAAAAGTACGCAGAACAACAAATACAAAGACTTATTTATGCTTTAAATCAACCGTTCTTGCGTGGTGGAATTCAAAGCGCATTTACAAACACTTCTGTTTTTGACCATCCATATCTTGAGGCACTTTTCGGTGGGTCAGAGTTCCCAGATGGAAAGTTCATGATTGACGAAATTGAAGGTATTATGGAATTTCAAAAAATCTATCTCACAACAATGAGTAAGATTCGCGCGAAGAATATGATGACTTTCCCAGTAAATACTATTTCTCTTTTGAAGCAAAATGGTAAATTTATTGATGAAGATTTTGCAATTTATGCTATTAAACATAATATGAAGTGGAATGACTCGAATATCTTCGCCGATTCAAGCGTTAATAGTTTATCAAATTGTTGCCGGTTAAAAAGCAATATTGAAGATTTAGGGTAAATACAAATGCCCGATAACTTATTTACCTACGAATCGGTAGGGGTACGAAGTAAAAACGTGCTAACGAGGAAAGCTAACCCGTAAACCGGTATGCCAATCTCGTGGAAGGAGGATTAGCATGAAAGCAATCTATAAAATTACGAATAAATTAAACAATAAATGTTACATTGGACAATCCAATAATCCAATGGAACGATGGAAGCAACATAAATTCCGTGCGATAAAAGCAGAGGATAAAGGTAAAAGTGCAATTCATGATGCTTTACGCGAAGTAGGAATTGATAACTTTATTTTTGAAATTATTGGCTGGTTTAAAAATTATAATGAAAAAGAAAAATATTTTATTAATTATTATAATTCTTTAATTCCTAATGGGTATAATATTCTAAAAGGTGGAGAAGAACCACCACATAAATATGGAGAAGAGCATCATAATTCAGTCCATTCTCAATCATTAGTAGATAAAATTATTGATGACTTGCTTTCTCATAAATATACCCAAAAAGAAATTGAAAATAAATATCAGACAAATCAACCACTTATAACTTCAATAAACCGTGGGATAACACATCGACGCCCAGGTATTGAATATCCTATTATCAAAACAAGTAAATATAATTGTGATGATAAGGTCTTTGAGCAAATTATTTATTTATTGAAAAATTCTCAATGTACCAGCGCCGAAATTGGGCAGTACTTTGGTTTTAGTGGTTCAACTATTAAAGCAATTAATACTGGGCGAAATCATCATTCGGAAAATATAAATTATCCTATTCGTAATTTTAGAGGAAAAGCTAATTCTCAGTCTGTAGAGGCCATCCTCGCTAAGAGGAGTACAGAGACTATTGATACGTCTCCGGAAATGTAAGTTTGCGTGAAAGCGCATAAGAAATGGTCCAAGCCACATGAAAATGTGGAATAACTTGATTTTAATTCAATTGGTGGTACAGCATTAAAAGTTGGTTCTGTAAAAGTAAGTACAATTAACCTCGCGCGCCTTGCTCTTGAAAATCACACAGAGAAAGATTATCTTGTGGCACTAAAAGATATTGTTGAGCTTGACCTAATGGCTCTTGATAGAGTCCGTCATATTATTAAACGAAATGTGGAAAAAGGATTACTGAAAAACTTTAGTCTCGGCCTAGTAGACTTTGAACATCTTTATAATACAATCGGTTTTATTGGTATTTATGAAACAATGAAATTATTTGGTTATACAAAGAAAGATGATTTTGGTAATACTTTCTATACAGAAGAAGCTGAAAAGTTCGGGAAAAAGATTTTCGAGGTTATTCATAGTGTAAAAAATACCTTTATTCTTGATAAAGATTATATGGTAAATACAGAACAAATTCCGGGTGAAACTGCGGCAGTTAAATTAATGAAGAAAGATAAATTCTTCTTTGATGGAGCCGTTGTTGATGATTTGCCGCTTTATGGTAATCAGTTTATTCCTCTTGGAATTAAAACAACTCTCCAAGAGAGAATCCGAATCGCCGCTCTATTTGATAGCTTCTGTAATGGTGGTTCAATTCTCCATGTTAATGTTGAGACACCATTTAAGACATTTGAACAGGCTTGGGATATGTTAAATTATATCACAGACCAGGGTGTTACGTACTTCGCTTTTAATACAAAGATTCAATCATGTAAACATAATCATGCCTTCTTTGGAAAAGTTTGTCCAGATTGCGGAGAGCCGGTTTATGCTGAATATAGTAGAATTGTTGGTTTCTATGTGCCAATCACAGTTACTGGTTCAAAAGAAAGAAAGGCTGAATATAAAATGAGGGAGTGGGAACAAAATGAATAAGGTTATAACGAAACTTGGACAATTAAGAAAGATTGTTAAAAAATTAAATAAACTTGATGACAATGCGGATATTACTTTTGAATTTCTATTAACTGCTCTCTTCCCTTCTGTGTGGAGTAGTATTCAAGAAGAAATGCGTAAACAGTATACTCGGGGATATCTCCAAGGAAAAGAGGATAGTAAAAATGAGCAAAATAAGTCTTAAGGGTTTAGTCGATGAAGATTTAGCAAATTATAAAAAGCCTTCTATGTATATTATCTTTCCAAATTGTACTTTCAAGTGCGGGCGCGCAAACTGTCAAAATAGTGCGCTTGCCCGTGAGGAGAAAGTTGAAGTTGATATAGAATATTTAGTTCAGCGATATTTAAACAACCCAATAACCAAAGCAATTGTTTGCGGCGGACTTGAGCCTATGGACTCTTTTGAAGAGCTGTTCTCTTTAATACAAGAAATCCGAAAGTATTCTAATGATGATATTATAATTTATAGTGGTTATAAAGAAGATGAAGTTTTAGATAAGATTAACCAACTTATAGGATTCTCTAATATTATTATTAAATTTGGGAGATATATTCCAGAAGAAGAACCTTACTTTAATGAGGAATTGGGTGTTACATTAATCGGTAAAAACCAATATACGGTGAGATATAAATGAAGATAAAGATTAATCCTGATAAAGAGCAAGTTGATAAAATAAGAGAAGAAATAGTAAAAAATGATGGATATTGTACGTGCCAAGTTGAAAAAAGTGAAAATACAAGGTGTGTCTGCCGTAATTTTTTAGATAGCCCCGAAATTGGCTGGTGTT
>Ga0172377_10007961_pt1 | contig 10874 bp, 5 predicted proteins | sample Pumphouse3metaG_FD_119749 | JGI IMG/M metagenome (GOLD analysis project Ga0172377, IMG submission 119749) | Leachate microbial communities from a municipal landfill in Southern Ontario, Canada - Pumphouse #3 metaG | ecosystem: Engineered > Solid waste > Landfill > Unclassified | place: Canada... | reverse complement strand
TATTTAGCTTATAATAGCTCAGAAACTGTTGCAGGTTTACAAATGCTACGCAATCTCTTTAATGATGAAGTTCTTGGTGTTCCCAAACTTTGGGAAGAATCTAAATATTCCTCAGGTCCATTTAAGGATGTTATGGCTGTTATGGCCATCGGCTCGACGGCCGGCGTTCAAAATAACGCTCCAGCCGGAAATAAGTTTACACTTAGTGCTGCACCTATTCCTTATTCCAATGCGAATCGCAAGTATGTTATTTCGCAAGGCACAAACCTCGCTTTACTGGATCGGGGAACCGAGCAAGAACGCGTTGCCGCTTGGCGATTGTTACAATACTTATCAAAATATGCTAATGCTGAATTCGTGCAACGCAGTGGTTATTTCCCATCTTGCGAATATGCCGAAAACGATGCTAATTATCAAGACTTTCTTGCCAATCCTGGCTTTAGTACAACTGAAAAGATTAAGGCCGAAGTCGCCAAGGTCAACAGCAATGTTTACATTGATGACGAAGAAAATTGGATTAAGTTCGTCGATGCTCCTTTTGTCGGATCGGCTTATGTCCGCAATGAAGTAGCTGCCATTCCTGAAGCATTGTTCTTCACGGATGCCAGCATTCAATCGATTCTCGATCAATCATATGCCAACATGCCTGAATATGTCAGGTCATAGTAAAGGAGGAAATAATGAATAAGCTAACAAAATTAATTCTTGGTTTAGCAGCCTTCGTCCTGTTGCCTCTTAGTGGCTGTGACGATCCTATTTCCACATGTGTTGTACTAGATAATCCCGATGAGTTATTAACGACGCCCGTTACCGACTCGTTTAAACTCTCACAGGAAAGTCTATATGCTACCCGTCAATTTACCACTGCTGATGGCGATGGGATGATGCTCGGTGCTGCAACGCTTAAATCAACGACAGATGGCGATACTGCCAATTTTGAAGTCGCTGGTTATTCTGAAACTGTTCGCTTAAGATTTTTGGGTATTAATACTCCAGAATCAACCGCGAAAGTTGAACCATGGGGTAAAAAAGCCTCTTTGTTCGTCAAACATATTCTCGAAACAGCTCACACTATTGTTTTAATTAACGATGTTAATGTCTTTGAAGAAAGAGATAGTTCTGGTAATCGCCACCTTGGATTTATTTGGTATAAATCAGCTGCTGACGCCGATTTCCGTCTTCTCAATCTTGAAATTGTGGAGCAATGTTATTCGCGTAATTTCTTATTTACTGATTCAACCATCGCCCCTTATCGCGAGAAGTTTGAACAAGCGGAAGCGCGTGGTGTTGAATGTGGGTATCGCGTTCATGGAACAGATGACCCCGGATATGACTACAGCGAAGATGTAGAAGAGCCAACCATCCGTTACCTTCGTGATCACTATGACGAATTCGGTATTACCGAAGGCGGTAGCAGTGGCAAACAACTCATCATTTCTGGTCTTGTCATTGGTCAGATGGGTGATAGCATGGTCCTCCGCGATATTACCGATATTGATGATGTAACTGGAGAATATTGTTCAATGTACGCCTATGCCGGATATAATACTTCATTAGCTTCTGTTGTTAGTGTTGGCGATGTTATAAAGATTTATGCTCGCGCGACAATGTACAATAACAACATTCAACTTTCCGACTTAAAAACAAATACGACGGGAAAGCAAAAAATCGAGTGGTTAGCGATTAGTCCCACTTCTCCGATTCTCGAACAAGTTTATCCATCCGCTCAATATCCGGATGGCGATCCTCGCTATGTCAATTACCCAACCGATATTTCCCCATATGAAATGGATAGCGCAGCCTTCGATTCTTACCAAGACTTTGCCCCATTCTCCGGCTATGTTGTCTCCACGCTTATAACTATTCGCTTGGTCACACCATTTACTGATGATGAAGTTGAAGAAGGTTCTGGTACCGGAGACGAGTATTATTTCAAAAAAGATGACAACCGCAATATGACGGTTTATGCAAAGTCCGAGGGTGTCGATAGCGAAAGCAAGCCCTTATATTTGAATTTACGGGTTAGTGGTGATTGTAGTCCTTACCCTGACGAAACTCTTTTTGAAGTTGGACACACATACTTAGTTGTCGGTTACTTAGCTGCTTACTTTGAGCGTTATCAAGTTCAGCTTTTTAATAACACACCAGGACGTAATTACATCGTTGATGTAACAGACGCATAATGTTTAAGAAAGGAAAAAACATATGAAATTATTCAAATTATTAGTTCCAGTCCTCGCTCTTGGATTGCTTGCCGGCTGTGGTGAAGCAAAACTTGAGCAATCTATCGTTGATGCCGTTAGTGAAATTGGCGCGCTTCTAACTAGTGGCGCCACAGGTACTCCTTATAGTGATCGTTCCATGACTATCAATATCAAATCGGGCGACACACTAGTTGGCACGACTTCCATTAAAATCAATCAAGAAACGTTAAAGGTTGACATGACCAATGGTGTCGAAGTCACCATCTCCTATGCAATTGATACTGAGTCATCTGCCAACTGGGTGATTGCTCCAGGCAAACCCGATGCTGCGCATGCCCGTATTGCTCCGAAAATTTATGATTTTGAGGACTATACTTCCGTTTTAACCGCGACCATCGCTTATGGCGAAACAACGAAGGCCGTCTCTTGGAATATTTCAGTTGCTCAACGCGGTTATGAATTGGTTGTTGTCGCTCTTGGCAATGTCCGTGAAGAAGTTGCAATTAATACCGATTTCACAACGCGTGGATATTTGACTGGTTTCTTTAAAGATCCGACCCATGTTTACGCCGGTGCCGTTATTGCTGATGGAGAAAGCGCCATTAACCTTAACCGCGGCCAACTCGGAAATTTATGGGCCCAAGATAGTTATCAAATTGGTGATCTTGTTCTCGTTACCGGAAAGCACACAACCTATAACGGCGTGCATCAATTAGTCCCGACCGAAATGGTTATGGACTATGCTTATGCCGAAGTAAGTGATCCTGTTGATCTTGTTATTAATTCCGAAGCGGAATTTTCTGCTGAAGCCTTAGATGGCATGGACAGCCGCGTTATTAGAATGAATAACCTCGTTTATGTTTCTGGTAAGGAAGGCGTGACCGTTAATGGCTCACACGCTTCAATAATAATGAAGTTTGGCACTCTTAATATTACTTTATATGTGAACTATCACATTTCTCCAGTCGGACAACAAGAATTCATCGATGTCATGGCTGATTGGGTCGCTAACGAAACAACCGTCAATTACCACGGCCACTTAGGCTGGTATACGACTGGCCCGCAACTGACCCCGTTTGACGCTAACGTTTTCCCAACATCTTAATGATTACTATCATTCACCAATTATTGGCATAGGAGGAATCAATGGAAAAAACTTTGAAAGATAAAGCCTTTGATGGCGTTAAAGTTGCCTTAGAATATGTTAAGAAGAATTATATGAGTTTTGTTGGCTTTTTGCTGACGATCTTGCTCTTCATTTTCTTGGCTCTTCCGGCCGCAACCGTAACAGTAAGCAATATTAATTATTCTTCGATTCAAGAATCATATACGCTTATCAACATCATAAATGGTACTACCACTTATCGTTTATCCGATATTCTCTTTGGCCGTATTATTCAGTCGATTACAGGAATGTTTAACTATGTTAGCAATGCAAATCCCGCTGAAAGCGATCCTTCATTATTGGCAACTTTTAAAGCAGTATTCTTTCCAAACAACGTTTTCGTCGGCGGAGGGTTGATACTATTTATTATTGCGACGATATTAATGTTTTTCCCGAAAATCATTGTTCGGACAGTTGGAGCTTCGCTGGCTCTGGTTGGGGCATTCTTTATGATTTTCATCTACTTCCAAGTAATGTATGACATTCCGATTACTCAAGCTTTCCTCAGCCTCGAGTATGGTGTTGAATTTCTTGCTGGACCTATCGTATTAATTATTAATGGTTTTGCGATTGCCGGCGTGTATGTTTATATCACTGTCATGGATTACGTTGCTGACTACAAATATCGGCAAAGTGAAAGCCAACGCTATTTGCGTGGTGGTATCTAATCGTTTCTTAAACGTTATAGGGCAGTCCTAAGGATTGCCCTTTTCTATAAGAAAATGTATCGAAGTTCTTGAATATGACTTTAAAATCATTTACTATTATTTGGCATTAATGCACCGTTAGCTCAGTTGGTAGAGCAGCTGACTCTTAATCAGCGGGTCACAGGTTCGATCCCTGCACGGTGTACCATGAATAAAAAGCCGCACCTTGGTGCGGTTTCTTCTTTATTGTTGATAGTAAATTTGAAGTATATAATTAATAAAAGGAGATTAACTATGAACGGACCAAGTTTAAGCAACGTTCGCAAATACATCACGGCCATTAAGAAGAGCCCGCGTAAGTATTTAACGTCTGAACACCTTTCCAAGGAGCTCGGCCTTTTTCCTGATGTAATTAACCGAACACTCTCCTATTTCGATCCTCTTGTTAATATGGATTTTACTTATGATATTCGAAGTCTTTTACCTTTAATGGAAGAATATGCTTCCGCACTTGCCCTTGAAAAGAAAAAAGTTAGCAAGCCACGGATTATTGTTTCCAAAAAAGACGTTGGCGAATTCGAATCCCTGAATGAGTTTATTCTCAAAAAATATGTTTTTGAAAGTAGCGGATTATTCAATCGAACCGCTGAACTAAGCGATGTTGACTTACGTATTCTGAAAAAGCTTGTCACTCTCGAACAAAATGAGCGGAAAAGCAAAAAAGGTAAAAAATAGAATTTTGGAAGCCCTATCATAAGTGGCTTCCTTTTTTATATTTATATAACCTTGAAAAAATTCGTCCTTTCTCATATAATATAGCAGGTATTTTTAAGGAGATATTACATGGCAATCAAAAAAAGATTCTTATCGGTCGATGGTAATACGGCCGCTGCGCTCGCTAGTTATAATTTTACGGAAGTAGCCGGTATTTATCCGATTACTCCTAGTTCCAACATGGCTGAACTCGTTGACGTTTATGCTTCTCAAGGTAAACTCAACTTCTTCGGTAACGTATGTAAAGTTGTGGAAATGCAATCAGAAGGCGGAGCCGCAGCTGCGGTTCATGGTGCTTTACAAGGCGGAGCGTTTGCCTCCTCTTATACCGCCAGCCAAGGTCTTTTATTAATGGTGCCGAATATTTATAAATGGTGTGGTGAACTTCTACCAGCCGTCTTGCACGTCTCAGCGCGTAGTATCGCTACTCGGGCTTTGTCGATTTTTGGTGATCATCAAGATATTTATGCGGTTCGCCAAACCGGGATTAGTATTATTTCCTCGCATAGCGTTCAAGAAGTTGCTGATTTGGCCCCGATCGCCCATTTGGTAGCGATTGATGCCGAAGCGCCTGTTTTACACTTCTTTGATGGTTTTAGAACTTCTCACGAGATTCAAAATATCGAATTAGTTGATGATGAAGAATGGAAGAAGTTACTTCCTCTTGATAAAGTCGAAAAGTTTAAGGCCCGGGCTTTAAATCCTCACACTCATCCTGTAACTCGTGGCGGTGCTGAAAACGAAGACATTTATTTCCAAGGTCGTGAAGCCCAAAACGCTCACTACGCTCAAGTCCTCGACTATGCCGAGAAGTATTTTAAAGAAGCGACACGCTTAACGGGCCGTTTCTATGCTCCTTTTACTTATTATGGTGACGATAATGCCGAAAACATTATTGTGGCCATGGGTTCTGTTACGGAAACAACGATTGAAGTTATCGACGAACTTCGTAAACAAGGTCAAAAAGCTGGCTTAGTCAAAGTCCACCTATATCGTCCTTTCTCGGCCAAGCATCTTGTCAGTGTCATTCCTCAAAGCGTTAAACGGATTGCGGTTTTAGATCGCACTAAAGAAATCGGCGCTCCAGGAGAACCACTTTATCTCGATGTTGTTACTGCTCTTCGTCAAGAAGGACGCGATATCGCCGTCTATGGCGGTCGTTATGGTCTTTCAAGTAAAGATGTTCCACCACGGGACATTAAAGCTGTCTACGACATGCTCAACGCCAAACCCTTCCATGATTTCACAATCGGAATTGTTGATGATGTTACTAATCGTTCCCTTCCCGCTGAAGAAGAATTCCATACGAGCAATGACTACACCTCTTGCCTCTTTTATGGATTAGGTAGTGATGGTACGGTTTCGGCTAATAAATCGTCAATTAAAATTATTGGTGATGCAACAGGACAATATGCTCAAGCCTATTTCCAATATGACTCTCGTAAAGCTGGTGGCGTAACGCGTTCACACCTGCGTTTTGGCAAGTCGCCGATTCGCTCTACTTATTTTATTCATAACGCCGACTTTATTAGCTGCTCACTTGACACTTATGTCGTTAAATACGATATGATTAAGAATTTAAAAAACGGCGGCACATTCCTCTTAAATACTGACATGGATGATGAAGCCATTATCAAAATGCTTCCTAATCGTGTTAAGCATCAACTCGCAAAACGAAAGGCGAAGTTTTATGTTATCGACGCTAATAAAATCGCTCGCGAAGTCGGTCTTGGCCGGCACACTAATACGATTTTACAGGCTAGTTTCTTCTATCTTAATCAAACAATTATGCCTTATGAAGAGGCCGTTACTTGGATGAAAAAACTCGTCCTCAAGGCTTATGGCAAAAAAGGTCAAGAAGTTGTTGATATGAACAACAAAGCAATTGATGCCGGCACACAAGGTCTTCGCGAAGTCAAAGTTGATTCAAAATGGCTTGAACTTCCTTATAAGCGCGTCAATTTAAAAACGGGCGATGATTATTTTGATAATTATGTTGATATCGTCGGTTCACTAGATGGCGATACAATCCCCGTCAGTAAATTCACGGAACACGAACTTCTCGATGGAACGATGGATAACAATATCACCTTTAAAGAAAAACGTAGTATTGCTGATATGGTTCCCCGTTGGATTAAAGAAAATTGTATTCAATGTAATACTTGTTCGTTTGTTTGTCCACACGCTACTATTCGCCCATTCCTCATTAATGAGGAAGAACTTGCTAATGCTCCAGATATCGTCAAAAACGATGTTCGTGATGCGGTTGGCGGTCCAGCAGTGGCCGGTCTTAAATTCCGAATTCAAGTTTCAACACAAAACTGTGTCGGATGCGGAGTTTGCGTGGCCGAATGTTTAGCGAATAAATCAGGCCGTATCGCTCTTGAGATGGTCGAGGCCAAAGGCCAATTCCATCAAGAAGAAGGTGCTGACTATTTATACAAACGCACATCTTATAAGAGTGATAAGTTCCCACTTACAACTGTTAAAGGCGTTGGTTTCTTAATGCCATACATGGAAGTTTCTGGTGCTTGCGCTGGCTGTGGCGAAACGCCATATTATCGTTTAGCGACTCAACTCTTTGGTCGTGACATGCTAATCGCAAACGCGACAGGCTGTACGTCAATTTATTGTGGTTCGACACCCCTAACACCATTTGTCAAAGATAGTAATGGTGAAGGTGTGGCCTGGGCCAACTCCTTATTTGAAGACAATGCTGAATTTGGTTTTGGCATGAGATTAGCGACTGATTACAAACTAAGCTTAATCGCCAAGATTGTCGATGATGCTTTGGCAAGTGACAAAGTTGAAGAAGAACTTAAAGAAGTTGCCCGCAAATATCTCGAAAATATTAAAAACAAACCTGAAAGCCGCAAGATTGTTCCAGAACTCGTTCGCCTGGTTAAAGCTAGCAAAGACGAGCAAGTTAAACGTTTGCTCGCTCATGAACGTGATTTGATTGATAAATCAGTGTGGATTGTCGGTGGCGATGGTTGGGCATACGATATTGGTTACGGCGGTTTAGACCACGTCTTAGCGAATAACGATGACGTTAATGTCTTAGTGCTTGACACCGAAGTTTATTCTAATACCGGTGGTCAATCCTCAAAATCGTCACAAGTCGGTTCAATTGCTAAATTTACCGCAAGTGGTAAATCAGTGGCTAAAAAGAATTTAGCCTTACAAGCCATGACCTATGGCCATGTCTATGTCGCTCAAATTGCATTAGGCGCAAATTCGATGAAAGCTATCCAAGCTCTTAAAGAAGCAGAAAGTTATGATGGTCCATCTCTCATCATCGCTTATTCACCATGCGTTAACCATGGGATTAAAGGTGGTATGACCAATTCGATCAAAACCGAAAAAGCGGCAGTGGAATGCGGATACTTTACTACCTTCCGTTATGACCCACGTAATGAGGCTAAAGGATTACCCGCATTGACGCTTGACTGTAAAGAACCTGATTTCAACAAATTTAGAGACTTTGTGATGAACGAAACTCGTTTCTCACAACTTCCAAACATTAATCCTGAAAACGCTGAGGCTTTACTAGCAAAATCTGCTGAAGATGCCAAGAAACGTTGGGAAAAGATCAAGAAATTCGGTCTATAAAATACCAGTTTTCTAAATAACTAAGCAAAAACCCGGTGAATCTTGTATTTCCTCGGGTTTTTTAAATAAAAAAATAAAAAAATGGTCGGAACGGAGGGATTTGAACCCTCGACCCCTACCACCCCAAGGTAGTGCGCTACCAAGCTGCGCTACGTCCCGCCATATAAAGCAATACTATTATAATCTATTCGCTCATATTTGCCAGTAGATTAATGCCTTGTTTTTCTAGGAAAAATTTTCAGCTTTTTATTGTGTCTTCGTAGAATGAAGACGCTATTAATGGTAAAATTATCTTTTGAGGTCATTCATGGAACGTAAAACGATTTTTATTAAAGGGGCTCGCGAGAACAACTTAAAAAACATTGATCTAGAAATTCCCAAAAACGCTTTGGTTGTTTTTACTGGTCTTTCAGGAAGTGGGAAAACAACCTTGGCTTTCGATACTATTTATAGTGAAGGACAACGTCGCTATGTCGAAAGTCTATCAAGTTACGCTCGTCAATTTCTTGGTAATGTTGATAAACCAGACGTTGATTCCATCGAAGGACTTTCGCCCGCTATTTCCATTGACCAAAAAACAACATCCCACAATCCCCGTTCGACTGTTGGAACGGTTACGGAAATATATGACTATTTACGTTTACTTTTTGCTCGGATTGGTGTGCCTTATTGCCCAACTCATAACGAACCAATCATTTCCTTTTCTCCTTCTAAAATGGTTGATATCGCTTTAAGCCTTGAAGAAGGGACTCGTCTTCAGATTTTAGCGCCAATCGTTCGCAATGAAAAAGGAACGCATGTTGATACATTAACTAAGATCAAAGCCCAAGGATTTGAACGTTTAAGAGTTGATGGCCAGCTTCTTCGCATTGACGAAGTACCGGAATTAGAAAAGAACAAACGTCATAATATCGATATTGTTATCGACCGCCTTGTAGTTAAAAGCGATGTGCGGACTCGTATTTTTGATGCTATCGAGTTGGCTCTTGACTGGTCTCACGGTTATGTCATTTTGCTTAGTGATAAAGAAGAGCGACTTTTAAGCCAACATCACAGCTGTAAATATTGTGGTTTTTCTGTTCCGAAACTCGAACCACGTTTTTTTTCCTTTAACGCGCCACTAGGAGCTTGTCCAAAATGCAAGGGTTTAGGAATTAACCGTGAAGCGGCTTTTGATTTACTCATCCCTAATGAAAATCTTTCCATTATGCAAGGAGCGATTCGCTACTACAAAAATGTCGTCCATAGCAAGAATATTGATTGGCAAGAATTTAAATTTTTATGCGAACAATACAAAATCGATTTAAACGTTCCTTTTAAAAGTTTAAGTGATTATCAAAAAAAGATTATTCTTTATGGCAGCGATAAACCATTTACTTATGCAATTACCTCAGTCAGTGGGAATAAAAACCATCGCTCAGGATATATCGAAGGTATAAAAAGCAAAATCGATCGCCTTTACATGGAGACAAATAGTTCGATGATGCGCGATTATTATGAAATTTACATGCGAGACAGTGAATGCACGGTTTGTCATGGTTCGCGATTAAATGAGCAAGTTCTTGCGGTTCGGATTAATAAACTCAATATTTACGAAGTAACCCTTTTGCCGATAAAAAAACTTTTGAAATACATCGCGGAATTAGACGAAGTTTTAACTCCTACAGAAAAGGAAATTGGCCAATTGGTCATTAAAGAAATTCGCAACCGTACACAGTTTTTAAGTGATGTGGGACTTGATTATTTAACCTTGGCCCGAATGTCAATGACCTTAAGTGGTGGTGAAGCTCAGCGAATTCGCTTAGCGACCCAAATTGGAAGTCGTCTTTCTGGCGTTTTATATGTTCTTGACGAGCCGAGTATTGGTCTTCATCAAAAAGATAATGCAAAACTTTTAGCGACCTTAAAATCGATGCGTGATTTAGGAAATTCCTTAATCGTTGTTGAACACGACGAGGAAACGATTCGCGCTGCCGATCATATCGTTGATATTGGTCCTGGGGCGGGCGTTCATGGGGGTTATATCGTCGTTCAAGGAACTTTAAATGATATTATCAAATCCAAAAACTCGATTACTGGTGATTATCTTTCAGGTCGGAAATCGATTAGTATTCCTCAGTCAAGACGAAAGGGCAATGGCCGCTATATTACAATCAAAGGAGCGCGTTGCAACAACTTAAAAAATATCGATGTCGAATTTCCTTTAGGAACCTTCATGGCCGTGACTGGTGTCTCGGGCAGCGGTAAATCTTCCTTGGTCACGCAAACCCTATATCGCGCCATCGAAAAAAGATTAACGGGAAACGATAATTTCCCTGGCGAACACGATGATATTTTGGGATTAGAGAACATTGATAAAGTCGTTAATGTTTCACAAGAACCAATTGGTCGCACCCCACGAAGCAATCCGGCGACTTACACCAAAGTTTTTGATGATATTCGCTCATTATTCGCCGAAACAATTGAAGCACG
>Ga0172377_10007959_pt1 | contig 10874 bp, 9 predicted proteins | sample Pumphouse3metaG_FD_119749 | JGI IMG/M metagenome (GOLD analysis project Ga0172377, IMG submission 119749) | Leachate microbial communities from a municipal landfill in Southern Ontario, Canada - Pumphouse #3 metaG | ecosystem: Engineered > Solid waste > Landfill > Unclassified | place: Canada... | reverse complement strand
TTGATATTGTCTGTGCTGGAAGAAAATACTATAGCGTTAGAATTGTTGGATGTCAACATAACTTTTTAATTGTTGAAACTAAACAAGATAATAAAATGCTTGTTAATGTTGACTCTATTTCAACTATAACACCTGCAAAGGACTTTGCATATGGAACTATAGTTAAAAATATTAGATTATAATATAAACATAGTATATAAAAATAGTTCCTTTAGCTTAAAGCTAAAGGAACTATTTTTTATTTTTATTAATCGAGATTGAATCCATTACTTATTTATCATTTTAAAAAAATTAATCTTTTCTTTTTACAAAGTTTCATTAAAACTTTGAAGTCTTGTTTTTATTTGTTCAAAAGATGTCATTTCTAAATCTATTTCTATCATAATATTTCTTATATCATTATCATTTAATTCTTTATAGTATATTGGGTAATCAAATTCTTCTGGGTCACAGAATTTCATCATACATACTATAACTGCATCTGCCTCATATTTTTTATACATATCTATTAACATTTTTCCTCTTATCTTTTTAGGATCTGTTGCTAGAGCACATCCATCAAAATCTTGCCACCATTTTGCTAATCTTTCTAGAGGAGTTTTTCCTTCAGGTACATCAATTCTAAATTGACGAGATTCTTGAGCTAAATCATCTGCAACAACTGCAAAATTTTCTGATTTCATTATTTCTAAGACTTCTTTTGGTTCTGCCATTATTCCAGTTAAAATAACTTTTTTACCTTTCCAAGGTTCTACTTTTAATTTTTTAATTTCATTTATAAAATTTCTAACATATTCTGTATGTTGTTTTTTAGTTATAAACCATCTTGATTTAATAACATTATGCCTAACTATTGGATCTATTATTTGAGGATATTTTGCTGCTATTTCAGTAAATTCTCTCATAACTTTTCTGTTTTCATTATAAATTTCTATACTGTTATTTATAGCTTCATCTGTAATTTTAACATCTAATATTTCTTCTAATTTTCTACGAACTATTTTATATTCTTCTTCTAAAAATAAATTAGCTGCTTTTATTTTTCTATTTTGAGGATGAGTAAATACTATAGTTTGACATTTTCCATGCCATTTTTGACTGAAACATTTTAAAGTATCACAAGGAACAGACATTAATACTGCAGATAGATTGTCAAAAGCTCCTTCTAATTCCATTTCCATAATTGATTGCATAATTGAGCAAGCAAAAGCTGGTAAATATGTTCTTGCTTTTGATATTTCATGATGTCCACCCCAAATACCTACTGGTAAATACCCTGCTGCATCTATTAATTCTTCTGGTGCATATACTGGTAAAACTCCCACTGCCCCTTTTCCTGTTTCTTTTTTATGATTTTTTATTGCTTCCACTGGATTTGATGATATATGTTCAAATAAATCAATAAATTTTTTTAAATTTCCTTCCATATCTTTAACCTCCACTTAGTTTTCTTCATTCATTATTTCATCTAATGCTTGTACACGAGTTTCATATTGAGCTGGTGAATAATTTCTAGGATCTGTTTGGTCTCCATCGAAACTAGTAAATGGTAATCCTGTTTTTTCTTGAACTATTGCAGCTGTTTCAGAGTTCAAGAAACTCATTAATTTACAACTTCTATTTGTATGATAAAGAACTCCATCACATTTTCCATCTTGTACTACATCTGTTAATACTTTAGCTCTATTATCTAAACAAGTATTAATATATATTCTAGTATAAGCATCTGCCATTGAACTCATATCACCTGGAGTATATTCTAGATTCCATAACCCTGGGTAAGCTGATCCTGTCATTATAATTCCTAAATTTTTAAGTGTCTTAAATGTATGTCCTAAATTAGGCCAAACAGCAATTCCTTCCCAAGTAATTCTTTTCTTTTCATTTCCTTTTAAAGCGTATTGTTTATTTTCTAATTTTTCTTCTAATTCATCTGCAAATTTCTTAAATGTTATTTCTGCATAGTCTCTACTTCTTGCACAAACTATTAAAGCCATATAGTTAAACATATCAAAACAATTTAATGGAGATGGTTTGTACTGAGACATTTTAGCAAGTCTATTCCATTGGGCTACTGAACGTTGAGTTTGTTTTTGAACCTCTAAGAATTTATCATAGTCAAATTTCTTTCCTGTAACTTCTTCTAATTGACTTATAGCTTCTTCAAATTGAGATGCTATATAATCTTTAGCGTATTGAGGAATTGGCATTGTATGATTAAATGGCACATCTATAATAATACATGGTATATTTAATTCCTTTGCTAAATTTTCATACCATTTCAATAAAGTATTACAAATATTGTTACAAGTAATAACTAAATCAGGTAAAGGTACATCTGCTGCTGGGGAATTTTTTAATTTTTCTGGAACTTTTCCTGTTAAAGCTTTTTCTTTTAATAATTCCATATACCCTAAATTTACCCTAGCATAAGAACATATATCTAGTGAGTAACCTTTTTGATCAGCTACTTCTAACATGTCAAGTGATCCTTTTCTTGCCCCTATTCCTGCTGCATGAGTTTCAGGATAAACCATAGCTATATCCATTGCTACACAAAATTCTGGTGGTGCCACTGAAGCTGACCAACAAACTAAACGTCCTTCTTTTTTAGCTTGTCTTGCTTCTTCATCCAATGTTCCTTGATAATAAGCTAGTAATTCTTTAGAGCTCATATTCTTTATATCTTTCTTCTCATCCATACCTTAATCATCTCTCCTTTTTTTTAAAATTTCTTCATATGCATATATTGCTGCTCCTAAAGCTCCAGTTAATTGAGGATTTGAAGCAACTATCACATTTCTATTTAAAGTTTCCTTTAATGCACGAACAACTCCTGTATTTTTAGCAACTCCTCCACACATAACTATGTCATCTTCTAGTGGAGTCCTTTTAGCTAGACCACTAACTTTATGAGCTACTGAATTATGAACACCTGCTATTATATTTTCTGTTGTTGCCCCTTTAGATAGTTGAGATATAACTTCTGATTCTGCAAAAACTGTGCATGTACTGCTTACAGTAACTGGAGCCTCTGCTTTTTCATCATAATCCTTCATTTCATCCAAAGGAATTTCTAAAATTTTTGACATAACAGTTATAAACCTTCCTGTTCCTGCAGCACATTTATCATTCATAAAAAATTTATCTATTTTACCTTTAGGATTTAAACTGATTGCCTTTGCATCCTGACCACCAATGTCTATAATAGTTCTTGCTTTTGGAACTAAAAAGTGAATACCTTTAGCATGACAACTTATTTCACTTATCTGTTTATCTGCTTCAGAAAAACCAAATCTACCATATCCAGTTACAACAATTTGCTCTACATCTTTTCTTTCTAGTTTAGATTTTTTCAAAACATTTTCTAATATTATTTTAGGTCCTTTGCTTCCTATCCCCACTTGCAAAACATCTGTTGCTATAATTTCTTTTCCATTTTTCAAAATAACTGCCTTAGAAGATGATGATCCAATATCTACTCCAGCTGTATAATGCATGTTTCCTCCTAACTAATTTGTGTTAATCTCTTTTTATTGGTCCTATTGTTTGAACAAATTCAGTAAGTATCCCTTGTGAATATTTAGGTCTCATAAAGTTAACTATTATATCATCTGTTCCTGTAACAGCCTTTTTCTCCAACATTTCTAATCCTTTTTCTTCCATTTCTTTTCTAACTGCCTCTACATCTTCAACCTCAAAAGCTAAATGAGCTATTCCTCCTTTTCCTTTATTATATTCTTTTAGTACTCCAGCTCTAGGAATTATAAACTCTATAGGACTACTATTATCAGGATATTTTGTAAAAATTAAATCAGCTTGGTAAGCTTCTACATATCCGCTGTAGTCTATTTCTAACCCCATTGTTTCAATATATGAATGGGCTTTTTCTAAAGTTGGTAAGACTATTCCTACATGATGCATCCTCATTGGTTTCATTATAAATCTCCTCCTTAAACTTGTAAATTTTAATGTATTTCATTAGAACAAATAAACTATTTTCTATATCTATATGATACTCTTTGTACACTAATTTTGAAAATGATTTCTCTTGACTTTAGTTGACTTTTATTTTATCAACTAGTTATTTGCTATAGATTAAGTTGACTATTCTAATTTTTTAATATATGATAGAAGTAATGTTATTAGTTTTCAGCGATGCATTAAATAATTAATACAAAATTGGAGGAGAGATATTATGGAGAAAAAAAATTATGGAAATACTCTTAGGAATCTATTAACTTTTTCTGAAATTAAATTTTTAATACTAGGTAATCACTTGGGCTATGATGTATCTTATATTAGCAAGTGGTGTAGTGGGGTTAAACTTCCAAGTCCTAAATCAATTAAAGAAATAAATGAAAAAATTTCTGATTTAGTTTCTTCTGAAATAATCAGTTTAAATAAAGAAAATGAATTTTTTAATAAATTTAATATTGAAAAACCAAGAAAAAATATTTCAATAAATTCTAAAATACTTGTAGAAAAAGTTTATAATTTATTAAATAGTTCTTATTTAGAATGTTCATCTTACGAAGAAAAAGAAACTCCTGATCTTTTTTTAATTGAAAACACACAAATTAAATCACTTTTAAATACAATATTGAGGCAACAAATAAACGAAGCTGATCTTAGTCTCAAATTTTATATGACTCTAGATATTACAACAGTTGACTGTCTTTATATAATTTCTCTACTTTCTAAAATGAAACCTGAAAATTTAAAGATAAAGATATATCTTGGAATTCATCTTTTAGATGATGATAATAAATCTATTGAAAATATAAAACAGATATATATGATTTTAAATCAATTTGTGAATATAAATTTTGAGCTTTATAATAGCTCCTATTTTGAACATTTAAACACTATAGTTATTAAGGGTAAAATAGCTTTTATTTATTCTCTTAACAACGATGGAAAGTTTGAAACTTTAATTTCTACAACCAATAAATATAAAATAAAAAAACTTTTATCTACTCTTAATAAATCTATGAATTCTTTAAATAGAGTATTTTCAATAAAAGATCATACTTGTTTAATAAAAAAAGCTTATAGAACTAACTTTTACACTCATGATAATTTTAACTTTTTACTTACAACTGGATTTGAATTTTTGATATCACAAAACATTATTCAAAATATACTAAATTATGCTTTGAAAAAAAACTTCTCAAAAAGCGAATTAATAAGTATGCAAGACTTGATGATTACTTGGAATGAAATGTTTGAGAAAGCTTCTATTAATTTCTTTGTATTTAAATCTTCTATTTTAAAATATTTCCAAGAAAAAACAATTTATTTTATGAACGTGGAATATAAAATGACTCCTGATGAAATATTAGAGCATTACAATTATTTTATAAGTGCTCTTAAAAATAATCCTAAAATAAAAATTTACGTTATTGATGATAATCTATTAAATTTAGACTATCTGGACTTTAAAATTTCTGTATTTTGTAATAAAGATAGTGTCTTTTTAAAAAATGTTGTCTTACTTTCAGAAAACAAAGATGATTTTTTAAGTACTGTTAACAATTATTCTACAGTTAGACACATTAACCTTGTGTTTGATAAATTAAAAAATTCTAAATTTTGTAACGAATTTTCTGTAGAAGAAATCGAAAATTCATGGGAAAAATATAATCATATGATATTAAAAATAATGAATTTGCACTCTTAAACAAAAAGACATATAGGTTTTGAAACCTATGTGTCTTTTTTTATTCATTTATATTCATATTTATTCACTTGAATAACTCTTTTAAAACATATACTATTTTATGTAGAGACGCTTTAAAACTTTTAAAGCTATATTTTAAAAATTAAATATAAAAGGGGTGTTATTTATGTACAGTTTAAAATTCACTGAAGAACAAGAACGTATTTGTCAAATGGTCAAAGATTTTTCTTTAAATGAAGTTGCTCCAGGAGCTAAAGAAAGAGATATTAATGGAGACTTCTTAGGAACTAGAGATTTATTAAAAAAAATGGGTAAACTAGGTTTAATGGGAATTCCTTATGACAAAAAATATGGAGGAGCTGGACTTGGATATCTTGAATATGCCTTAGCTGGTTTCGAACTTAATAAAGTAGATGCTTCACTTGGTATTTCTTACTCAGTTCATATCTCTTTAGGAACTGGACCTATATATAATTTTGGTAACGAAGAACAAAAACAAAAATATCTTCCTAAATTATGTTCTGGAGAATATATTGCAGCTTTTGGTCTAACTGAACCTTGTGCTGGTAGTGATGCTAGTGCTAGTCAATGTACTGCTGTTAAAAAAGGAGATAAATATATATTAAATGGTACTAAATGTTTTACTACCAATGGAGAATTTGCAGATGTTATTGTTGTATTTGCAATGACTAATCCTGAATTAGGAACAAAAGGAATTAGTGCATTTATAGTTGAACCTAAAAATTATCCTGGAATTAAATTTATAAAAAGAGAAGCTAAAATGGGAATAAGAGCTTCTGTTCAAAATGTTATTGAAATGGAAAATTTAGAAGTTCCAGTTGAAAACTTATTAGGGCAAGAAGGAAAAGGTTTCAAAATAGCTATGGCTACTCTTGATTGTGGAAGAATTGGAGTTGCTGCTCATGCAGTTGGTATTGCTAAAGGAGCTTATGAATATGCTTTAAATTATTCTAAAGAAAGAGTTCAATTTGGAAAACCTATTTCTAAACTTCAAGTTATTGCTTTTAAATTAGCTGATATGTACAATAAAATTGAGGCTGCTGAAGCAGTTACACTAAAAGCTGCTTGGACTAAGGATGAACATGCACCTTATTCTATTCCTGCTGCTGTTGCTAAATTAACTGCTACAAATGTAGCTATGGAAGTTACTACAGAAGCTGTTCAAGTTTTAGGTGGTACAGGATTTACTATGGATCACCCTGTTGAAAGAATGATGAGAGATGCTAAAATCACTCAAATTTATGAAGGAACTAATGAAATTCAAAAATTAGTTATCTCTGGAGCTATTTTAAGATAATTTAATTTTCAAAGAGAAATAGTTTTACTATTTCTCTTTGATTTTATGGAAGGAGTTCTTATGAAAATTATTGTTATTGCAAATGAAACTTTTCCCACAGATCAAAATTTAACACTAGAAAACATTAATGAAAAAAAAATTTTAAATCCTTATGATGAATTTGCCATACAAAAAGCTTCTGAAATAAAAAATCATAAAAATGATGAAATTATTATTTTTATGATTTCAAAATCTGATAATTTATATTGTTTGAAAACTTGTTTAGGACTAGGGGGTACTTCTGGTAATCTCATTATTTTTAAAGGAAATAATCCTAAAGATCTTGCAGCTATTCTTGTTAAAGAGATTAAAAAACAGGGAACCTTTGATTTGATCTTAACAGGAGAACAAGATGTTAATAATCCTAGAGGAGATATTCCTTATATGATAAATAGCTTGTTAGATGTTCCTTTAATTAGTCATTGCTTAGATATCCACTATTCTAATAATAAACTAATTTGTAAAAAGGAAACTGATGATTTTTTAGAGGAAATTTCAATAAACTTACCTTGTATAATATCTTTTAGAAAAAATGTTTATGAACCTAAATACCCATCAATTAATGACATTATGTCTATTAACGAGAAACCTATTTTTTTAAATTATTATAATAAAAGTGAAAATAATCTTTATTTAAAACTAAAAATTTATAATGTTAAACGTCAAAATAAAATTTATAAAAATATTGATTCTGATAAAGCTGTTAAAAAAATATCAACTTATTTAGATGAGTGGGGTTTAAACGGAGGATTATATGAATATATTAATTTATTTAAATCAAAAAAATAATTATTTAAGTGACTATTCTAAAGAACTTTTGAATATAGCTTCTAATTTGACAAAAAATAAAGATTTTAATATTTATTTAGTTTCCCTTTATTCTGAATCATTAAAAAATTTAAAAGACGATTTAAAAAACTGGAATATAAAAAAAATTTTTTTTATATTAAATAAAGATAATTATTATATCTATCCTACAAAAATATCACATATATTAACCTCTCTGAAAAAAGATTTAGATATTGATATCATTATTATGGGAAATAGTCTTTTTGAATTGGATATTGCTCCTTATTTATCTATGAGACTAGAATTTGACTATATTCCAAACATTTCATCCTTTTTTTTGGAAAATAATCAAATCATTTTTGATAGATTAATTTATGGAACTAAAGCCTTAGAAAAAAGCACATATAATTTAAAAAATCTTGTTTGTATTTTCAATAATAATATAAATAAAAATCAACCTTGGAAAATTCATGCTAACAAGTATAATAATATACCAATTGATTTTATAAACTATAAATCAAATGAAAATATTTTATATGAATTGAAGAACCAAGTTTTAAAAAAACAGAAAAAACATCCTTTAGAAACTTCTAAAATTGTTATTGGAGTTGGAAAAGGGATTCAAAATCCTGAAAATTTTCAATTAATTGAAAATTTAGCTAATATTTTAGGAGCAGGTATAGGGGTAACTAGATCTGTAGTAGATCACGGATGGAGACCAGAGTATGAAAAAATTGGGCAAACTGGAAAGATTATAAAACCTGATCTTTACATTGCTATTGGACTATCTGGAGCTATGCAACATGTAGCTGGAGTTAAACAAGCTAGACATATTCTTTCTATCAATAATAACCCTAATGCTGAAATCTTCAAATACTCTGACTTAGGTATTGTTGGAGATTTATTTGAAATAATTCCTAAATTAATTACTTATCTTAATCATTTATAAAGCGGGGGTAATTTATGAAATTATTTTTATCTTTAACACCCTTACTAATTATATTAATTGGTATTGTCGGTCTTAAAAAACCAGCTAAATGGGTTTCTATTTTTGCAATTATTTACACATTAATAATATCTTATTTTCTTTTTAATACAGCAAATGAAATTCTTTTTACTCAAACAAAAAAAGGTATTGTAGATGGTTTTAAAATGGTTTATATGATTTGGTCTGCCTTTTTAGTATTGAGTATGCTAATTAGAACTGGAGCAATGAATAAAATTAAAGAATGTATCGCAAATTTAACTACAGATAAACGAAAACAAGTTATTATTATTGGATTTTGTTTTGGTGGATTCTTAGAAGGAGTTGCTGGAGCTGGAACTCCTGCTGCTATTGCTGCTCCTTTTCTAATGATTTTAGGGATACCTGCTTTAGATGCAGCTATTGCTTCACTAATTTTCAATGGAATAGCTGCATCCTTAGGAGCTGCTGGTTTTACAACTATTGGAGGTTTTACTCCTTTTTTATCTAACATAGGAATAGATGAAATTAAAAATCTTATTGTCCGTATTCCTTATCTTATAACTAATATACCTCCAACTTCAGTAGATGTACATGCTACTATACTAAATATCTCCATGATCACAGGTTTAATACATTTTTGGGGAGCTTTAATAGCTCCTTTCATAGTACTTTCTGTTCTTTGGGGAAAAAAATGTTTTGATAAAGATATCTGTTACTTTTCATTAATAGTTGGATTTTGTTATGGAATTTCTTTAGTGATAATAGGTTCTTTCGTTGGAGCTGAATTTCCTACTATATGTGCTGGTATTTTCTCACTATTTGGAGCTATCTTTTACATTAAATATTTTAATAAGGAAACTATCATTCCAGATTTATTTAAAATAAATATTAACAAAGAAATAGAAAAAAATAATATGAAACCTATAACTGCAATGAGTACATATTTACTTCTTCTAATTTTGCTTCCTTTAGTTCGTTTTTTTGCTCCAAGTTGGTTTTTAAGTTTGGGTTTTTCAATTTGGATTGGAACTACCATTTTATTTGTTTGTTTCCTTGGATCTATAATTTTAAAATCCACTAATAATTTTTTATTATACGCAAAGGAAGCATTTAACAATGTTTCTGGGGCTTTAATTGCTATGTCAGCTTTACTATCTATAGCTAATTTAATGAAAGTGACTGGAATGCTTAATATTATTGCAACTTTCTTGGCACTTCATACTGGAATGCTTTATCCAGGAATAGCTGTTTTTATTGGATCTTTAGGATCTTTTGTTACTGGTACTACAACAGGATCAAATATAATGTTTGCTCCAATGCATTATGAAGCTGTTAAAATTTTAAATATTAATTTACCTGCAGTTCTTGGTGCTCAAAATGCAGGAGGAGCTCTTGGAAATATGATTTGTCCTAATAATGTTGTTGCTGTATGTGCAACTGTTAATATGCAAAATTCTGAAGGATTAGTTATGAGAAGAGTTTTTAAGCCAATTGTTTTTCTTTGGATAGTTTATGCATCTCTTGCACTAATTTACTCTTATATTTTATTCCCACTGTTACCTGTTATACTTAAATAAAAGGAGGAAGTTTTATGATTACAAATTTTGTTTCTCTTAGAGAAGCTATAAATGTAATAAAAAATAATGATACAATTGTTACTTCTGGTTTTGTTGGATGTAGTAATCCAGAAGGTCTAGAAGTTGCTTTGGAAGAAAGATTTTTAGAAACAAATACACCAATGGGTTTAACTTTATTCTATGCTGCTGGACAAGGGGATGGAAAAGATAGATCTGTCAATCATATTGCTCATGAAGGCTTGCTAAAAAAAGTAGTTGCTGGACATTTTAATAAAGCTCCAAAATTAGGAGAGTTAATTATAAATAATAAAATTCAAGCATATAATGTTCCTCAAGGAGCCCTTTGTCACATGTTAAGAGATGTTGCTGGAGGTAAAATAGGGACTTTTACACATGTTGGACTAAATACCTTTGCCGACCCTAGAATAGAAGGTGGTCGATTAAATGACATCACTACAGAGGATATAGTAGAACTTGTTAATATTAATGGGAAAGAAAATC
>Ga0172377_10007958_pt1 | contig 10875 bp, 3 predicted proteins | sample Pumphouse3metaG_FD_119749 | JGI IMG/M metagenome (GOLD analysis project Ga0172377, IMG submission 119749) | Leachate microbial communities from a municipal landfill in Southern Ontario, Canada - Pumphouse #3 metaG | ecosystem: Engineered > Solid waste > Landfill > Unclassified | place: Canada... | reverse complement strand
GGAATAGGCGTTCGGTTGCGCGACAACTTTGTCCATACAGGACACGGACGCGAGCGGGAGCAGGAACGCCACGAAAATCAAGGCGTACGGGACCGCGATCAGGCGTTGGAACAGTTTGTATTGCTTCAGTTCATTCAGCATAAATTTCCTTTTTACTTTTTAGCGTTCTGAGCCGGGTTCACGGCAGTCAAAGAATCCGCGGCGACGGCCTTTGAATCCGGCGGCAGGGCGATACCGCGCATTTTCAGGTATCTGACCGCGGCAGGCAAATCTACCTTTTGATGCGCCGGGAATGCGCAGCGGAAACCAATATAGTCGCTCCAATAGCGCGGATCCTCGTCTTCGCTATCCGTAAGGTCCAGATCATCCTTGTCATCGCGCCACGAGCCGCCCTTGTACACGCGGCTGTAACCGAGCACAGAACCGCTCGGATTCGACGCCTCCACATAGAACGAAAGCGCAGAATGTGAGTCCAACGTCCATTCGGCGACATTCCCCGCCATATCGAACAAGCCCCAGGAATTCGGCTTCAGCGAGCCGGCTTCGTGCGGACCGTACATCGGGCTTTTCTTCCCGAGGTCTTCCGAATTCTTCTCAAACACGGCGCATTCTTCCGGGGCGAGCATCTTTTCATCCCATACATAGCCGCCGTTACCGCCCACGCGCGCGGCATATTCCCATTGCGCTTCCGTCGGGAGCGTGCCGCCCACGGCCTCGCAATAAGTCTTCGCCTGGAACCACGTGACATTGTGCACCGGCTTTTTCTCATTCTTGAACGTCGCGGAATCGATGCCGATGATCCGGTGATACTGCGCCTGAGTCACTTCGGTCACATTCAAGGCGAACGGCGACATCGAAACAACCTTCCCCTTATAGCGGAAACTTCCGGAATCTATCTCTGCGACATCGCCGCGGAAATAGCGGATAACGGGATCGGCATAAGGGACGGTGTCCTTTTTCACCGGAGCGGCAACCGCAGGGACTTCGGTTTTGACCGGCTCCGGAGGAGGCGGGTTGAGCCACGCCTGGACTTCCGGTTCGCGCAGAATATAATCCGGAAGGATAAATTTTCCGATGCCTTCGTACAACTTTCCATGGAATGAAAACTCAAGACGCATATAGCGGTAATGATGGCGCGATGCGACGATATACTTATCCATAAGCCACACGGGTTTATTCTGGAATGTCACGAACACCTGCACGGAATCTGGATTCATCGCCTGGGCGCAGATGGCTGCGAACGCCGTCGTATCGCTGATCTTTCCCGACCAAGAGACATCGTAACGACGATTCGGCCCTTCGAATTTCAAGAGGACATCCCCGCTGCCGGGGACCTGAGACACGGACACCGGGCGCAGGATTCCCCGCAGCGTCTCCTTTTCCTGCTCTTCGAGCTTTTTGCGGAGCGCATCATTCAGCGCGAGAATATCGCGCATCTTCATTTCGCGCCATTGCGATTTCGCGCGGGCATGCGTCGCCTCGAATTCCGCCGCATAAGACAGATACATCGGATCGCGGTCAGACATTCCCATAGGCGGTTTTTTCATCGCCGGATAGGTTGATTCAAACTGGGCGGAGTTACTCTCCAGCGGAGACGCCGTGACGTCAGTGATGAACGTGTCGTACAATTTTTCCGTTTCCTCAAGGGACTTCGCATTCACAATGGCTTCGAAAGTCACCGCGGTTTTTATTTCATAAGGAACGGTGTCCAGCGGCACAAGCAAGGCCTTTAATGACGCGACCTTCCCTGAGCGGACCTGTACGCCGGAAGTCACCGGCAAATAGCCGGAAAGCGAAGCCGTCGCAAAAAACAATCCCGGATTCACCGGAGAAAGGGTCATCGGCGCATAGCCGAGCGACGTTGAATTCACGGTAAAAGCCGTGCCCGCGGGAGCGTCCATGGTGACAGCTCCAGGAAGCTCAACCGCCTTCAATTGCTGCCAGCGGCAATTGCGGAAGAAATACAACTCCCCGACACGCGCGGAATAAAGATAGCGCTTGTCAAAATAAATGTCCGCCTCATCCTGATAAGAAAAGAAACGGGGATTCGCATAAAAACGGAGGAGCGACGCCTCATAAACGGAAAGCCTGTTTTCCTTCAAGTCAAAAGCATGCATTTCATTCATTTTTTCCGGAGAGGGCTGACCAGCGAACCAGCTATAAGCATTGCCGCCGATTTTATGACGCAAATACATCTTATTCTGCTCAAGCGGAAACACCGGTTTTACGGAAGTGAAAAAATTGGAGGACGCCTGCAAATAGATAAGACGATTTGGCTGCAGCAGTTCTCCCTGCTTGTAATCTTCCGAAGAAACATTGAAATTACAAGCATCCTTGGCCGCCGCAAAGGCAAAGCAAAAGAGCAAAGACATCAAAAACCGCGCGAAAAATGACATAGAACCTCCTTAACCGTGCCGATAAGCAGAATTTCGGACTCCTAAATTAAAAATAACTTATCTGCGGCATTATTCGGAACGGGGAGCCCCCTCATAGAGTAGAAAACCGCCGCCGTCGCCCCCTTCGGGACCGAGTTCGACGATCCAGTCCGAAAGCCGGATGACATCGGGCTGATGTTCGATGACGACGACCGTGTTTCCGCGGGAGGAAAGCCGACGGAGAAGATTCCAGAGAAGCTGAATGTCTTTGAGGTGGAGGCCTGTCGTCGGTTCGTCAAGAAGATAGAGTACGCCAGAATTGCGGGGCGAGGCGAGTTCCGTGGCAAGCTTGAGCCGCTGCGCCTCGCCGCCGGAGAGCGTCGTCACGGACTGTCCGAGCCGGAGATATCCGAGGCCGACCTCGGCAAGCACGGAAAGCGGGCGGTATATCTTTTCCTGATCCTTGAAGAATTCGCAGGCTTCCGCGATAGGCATGTCCAGCACGTCCGCGATATTCTTCCCTTTGAATTCCACGGCGAGCGTTTCTTTGTTGTAGCGTCTACCCTTGCATTCGTCGCAGACTTCCCACACATCGGAAAGGAAGTGCATTTCCACGGAAATGGCGCCACGGCCTTCGCACTTGGGGCAGCGGCCCTTCGCGCTGTTATAGCTAAAGCGCCCCGCGTCGTAACCTTTCATTTTTGAAAGGTCCATTTTAGCAAAGAGCTTGCGGATCGAATCGAGAACGCCCGTGTAGCTCGCCGGAGTGGAGCGCGGCGTCCCGGAAATAGGTTCCTGCGTCACAAGTTCCACGGACTTAACGGATTCCGGGAAATCCGCGCGGGCGCGCGCCTTTTTGCGTTTGTCCCCGCGGCCGAACGCATTGCGCATCAGGGGATAGATCTCCCCCATCACGAGCGAGCTCTTGCCCGAACCGGAAACGCCGCAGACCGTCGTGATCCGGTTCTCCGGAATGCGGACGGAGATGTCCTTCAGATTGTGATTTTTAAGATGCGAGAATTTGAGGAACGGAGCTGATTTTTCAACGGGAGAGGAATCTTCCGGATTGTACAGAGGAACGCTTCCGGTGAGATACTTTACGGTCTCGCTCCGCGGGAACGCCTTGAGCGCAGCCTTGCGGGAGAGTTCCTTCGGGGTTCCTTCCGCGACGATTTCACCGCCGAACTCCCCCGCGCCCGGCCCGAGATCCAGGATGTGATCGGCGGCGCGCATCATTTCCATGTCATGTTCCACGACGACGAGCGTATTCCCAAGGTCGCGCAGGCGGTACAGCGATTCTATTAATTTATGCGTATCGCTCTGATGGAGCCCCACCGTCGGTTCATCAAGCACGTACATCACGCCGGTGAGCCCGCTGCCGATCTGGCTCGCGAGCCGGATGCGCTGGGATTCCCCCCCGGAAAGCGTATCGCCCGTGCGTGAAAGTCCGATGTACCCGAGGCCCACGCTCTTTAAGAAGTCGAGGCGTCCGAGAATTTCAAGCAGCAGCGGCTTCGCGACCGTCGCCGCACCCGCCTTGAATTCCAATTTAGAGAACCATTCGTGCGCGCCGTCGATGCTTTTATCGCACGCCTCGACGATACTCAGGCCGTTGATCTTCACCGAGCGGAATTCCGGCTTCAGGCGTTCCCCGCCGCAGTCCGGGCAGACTTCGCCGTCGTCCGTGACGCCGAGTCCGTAGCAGGTTTCGCAGGCGCCCCAGTGCGTATTGAAGCTGAAACATTTCGGGTCGAGCACGCGGTCCATATACCAATGGCAGTCCGGGCAGCCCGGAGCTTCGGAATAGGTGCGCACCGGCTTCCCCTGCAAAAGAATTCCGAGCACGCCGTTCCCGTCGCGGTAGGCGCGTTCAACGGCTTCGCCCAGACGGTTCGCATTCTTCGCGAAGACGGAAAGGTAATCCACCGCCGCATAGACTTCGTGCGCTTTCGCCGTGGAATTCCTGAGCGGCAAATCCGCAAAGGCTCCGTCAAGGAACACCTTGCGGTAACCCATTTCGCACAAACGGTCCGAAAGTTGCTTCACCTTGTCCGCGGATGCGGCCATCCAAGTCTTGTTGGAGCCGGAAATCCAGACCGGGGCGAGAACCGTAATTTCTTTTTTCGCATATTCCGAAAGCGCAGAGCGCACCACGGACGACACGTCGCCCGATTCGATTTTGCGACCGCAATGGATGCAGTGCGCCTCCCCGGCGCGCGCCCAGAGAATGCGGAAGTAATCGTAAATCTCCGTGAGGGTCGCGACCGTGCTGCGCGGACTCCGCGAGGTGCTTCCCTGATCGATGGCGATCGCCGGAGCGAGCCCGTGAATGCTGTCCACGGAACCGCGGTCGAGGCGTCCGAGGAACCGCCGCGCGTAAGTGCTGAGCGTCTCCACGAAGCGGCGCTGACCTTCGGCGAAAAGCGTATGGAACGCGAGACTTGATTTTCCGGAGCCCGAGACGCCCGTGATGACGGTCATCTTGTGCCGGGGAATGGTCACGTTGAAATTTTTCAGATTGTGCTTGCGCGCGCCCGCGACTTCGATGTCGAGCGAAAAATTTTCATCCGGCGGAAGGCGTTTTATTTGCGTCACGTTCCGCCGCGGTGCAAGCATTTCCGCGAGAAACTTCCCAGTGATGGAATTCTTATCCGCCGCGATGGCTTCCGGAGTTCCCGTCGCGACGATACGTCCGCCGCCCTCGCCCGCTTCCGGCCCGAGGTCGATGATCCAGTCCGCGCACTTGACCACGTCGAGATTATGTTCGATGATCACCATGCTGTTGCCGAGTTTGCGGAGGCGCGCAAGGCAGTCCAGAAGCCGGCGGATGTCTTCGAAATGGAGGCCCGTCGTCGGTTCATCGAGCAGGTAAAGCGTATGCCCCGTTCCCGGGCGCCGCAGTTCCGTCGCTATTTTGATGCGCTGCGCCTCGCCGCCGGAAAGCGTCGTCGAAGGCTGACCGAGCGTAAGGTAACCAAGGCCGACTTCCTTCAGAAGCGCCAGCGGTTCCGCGATGCGGGGAATATTTTCAAAGAACTTGCAGGCGTCTTCGACTGTCAGGTTCAGGACATCCGTGATGGTGAGCCCGCGGTAATGGATTTCGAGCGTCGCATCGTTGAAACGCTTGCCGTCGCAGGCTTCGCAGGTCACCTGGACGTTCGGAAGAATCTGCATTTCCACTTCATTCACGCCCGCGCCTTCGCAGGCCTCGCAGCGGCCACCGCGCACGTTGAAACTGAAGCGGCTCTTGGAATAGCCGCGCGCCTTGCTTTCGGGGAGGCTCGCGAAAAGATCGCGGATGTCATCAAAAATTTTCGTATAAGTCGCGGGGTTCGAACGCGGAGTGCGCCCGATCGGCGTCTGGTCGATTTCTATTACTTTATCTATAAATTCAAGGCCTTCGATGCGATCGAATTTTCCGGGAACGTCCTCCGCACCGTAAAAGCGGCGCGCGAGCTCCCGCCGCAGAATCTGATTCACAAGCGTGCTTTTGCCGGAGCCCGAAACGCCCGTGACGACAGTGAGCGTCCCATCCAAGGGAATCTGCACGTCGATATTCTTCAGATTATTTTCCGCCGCGCCGAAGATTTTCAGGAAATGCGTTTCCGGAGTCACCGGTTTGCGCACTTCGGGAATCTCGATTTTGCGCGCGCCGCTCAGATACTGGCCCGTCAGGGACTTCGGATTTTTCTTCAGGTCCTCGACGGTACCCATCGCAATGACCTTGCCGCCCTCGACGCCCGCGCCGGGGCCGATGTCCACTACACAATCCGCGTAGCGCATCGTCTCTTCGTCGTGTTCCACAACGATGAGGCTGTTCCCCTGAGAACGCAGACGTTCCAGGATCGAAAGAAGCATCTCATTATCGCGTGCATGCAGGCCGATGCTCGGTTCATCGAGCACATAAAGCACACCCTGAAGCCCGGCGCCCACCGCGGCGGCCAGGCGGATCCGCTGTGCTTCGCCGCCGGAAAGCGTCGCCGCTCCGCGGGAAAGCGTCAGGTAGCCGAGCCCGACGGACTTCAAAAAGCCGAGACGGTTGCGGATTTCCTTGAAAATCTCACGACCAATGCGGTCCTCGTGCGGCGTAAGCACCAATTCGCGGAAAAATTTTTCCGAACGGTCCACGGACCAATCGCACATCGCCTGGATTCCGTAACCATGGAACTGCACCGCGTTCGCCACCGGGTGCAGACGCGAACCCTTGCATTCCGGGCAGATTTCATCGTGCATGAACTTCTTGAAATGCACGATATGCCACCGGTCCCACAGTTCCTGGAGAATGGGAACGATGCCGCGCCCCGTCGCCGGAGTTCCGTACAGAACGGCGTTCCGCGCAAATTCAGGCAAGTCCTTCCACGGAGTCGAAAGCGAGAAGTTCGCCGTGTGCGCTATCTCCCGCAGTTCACGCCAGCCGAAATCCGTGAACATCATATTTCCCGAACGGTTATCTTTCTTCTGACAAAGCAACGCCCCGTCCTCGATTGAAAGCTCCGGATTCACCATCAGTGCGGGGTCGAACTGATACAGGCGTCCGAGACCCTTGCACAACGGGCAGCGTCCTTGATAATCGTTGAAGGAAAAAAACCGCGGCTCAAGTTCCGGGATGGATACGCGGCAATTCACGCAGGCGAGTTCCGTCCCCTGCAGCACGTAATCCTTCTCATCCAGCAGAAACGCGACGAGCTTGCCGTCCGTAAGGCGAAGCGCCGCCTCGATCGCTTCCCGCACGCGGGAGACGTTCTTCCGCTCGAGCGTGACGCGGTCCATCACCACTTCGATCGTGTGCTTCTCGTACCGGACGAGCGCCGGGACCTCCTGGATGCGGTACAGTGCGCCATCCACGCGGACGCGGGAAAACCCTTTCTGCGCAAGGTCCGTGAATTCCTTGCGGTATTCGCCCTTGCGTTCCTGCACGATCGGCGCGAGCACGATGAGCGAGCGCCCCTCGCTCATTACATACAAATTATCAATAATCTGGTCAGGAGTCTGCGCCTCGATTTTTTTCCCGCACTTTGGGCAATGCGGCTCGCCGAGACGCGCGAAAAGCAGGCGGTAATAATCCAGGATTTCAACCGTCGTCCCCACCGTGGAACGCGGATTCCTATTCACCGTCTTCTGATCGATGGAAATTGTCGGGGAAATGCCGCGCACGCTTTCCACTTCGGGGCGCTTCATGCTTCCGATGAAACGACGCGCATACGCAGAAAGCGAATCCACGAAGCGGCGCTGCCCTTCCTGAAAAATCGTATCGAACGCGAGGCTGGATTTTCCGGAGCCCGAGACTCCGGTGACGACGACGATCGCGTCCCTGGGGAGCGTCACGCTCACGTGCTTCAGATTATGTTCATGCGCATCTTTGACGACTAGGGAACGAACCATAATGCGATAAATATAGTGAACAAATGTACATTAAACAAGGGAGGCAAGCAAAAGAAAAGCCCCGGCACGGACCGGAGCTTTGAATGTGTTTCTGAACGGAACTTATTTGCCGATGCGGCGGTAACCGCGGGTCATCGACTTGTAAGTGCGATTGTACTGGCCGAGCATATATGTCTGCGAGCCATTCACATTTACGCAGTGATCCATCGGCTTCTGAATGATGGACACTTGATAGATGTACGGTCCCGTGGCGAGCTTGTGCCCGGTCTGGGAAACGGGATACATTTTCACGGTGGCAAGGACGAAGCCGCTCTTCACTGCCGGCGAAGACTTCGCGACGCCATTGACGGTAGCGGAGCAAGTACCGGAAGAACCGTCCGAAATAGCAGCGGCGAACGCGCTTTCGTTCAGGGTTTCCTGATACTGGCTGATAAAGTGCCCGAGATTATCAAATACGCGGACGCTTACCTGGAACGGTTCTTCAGCAACGAAAGCGATGCTCATACAACTTTCCGCGCCCTTCTGATTGTAGCACTTGGACGAAGCCGTAGAAGAAAGGAGGTAAGTCGAATGCCCATTCAACGAATTCGCCGTACCGCCGGCGACAATCGCAGAACCGACAGAAGGAGAAGTGGTCCAAGTCGAAAGGTTGCTCTTAAGCCATTCAGACTGAGCTATCGTGAATTCCATGGGAAGCGGGGAAACCAGGATTTCGCCAGTCGCATTATTCGGAAGCGTAGAACCGTCTCCGATGGGTTCGAAAACAGGGCGGTCAATCGTCGAATCCGTCGGAAGCGTCTGCGAGATGATCTTGACCGTGGACTTCGTGATCGCGCCCCAGGTCAGGCCAGTCACCGCCTTGCCCGTGACGGACGCAATCTGAAGGTTCGCATCCGAATAATTGAACCTGTTGTAATCACTGAACGAAGACGGATCAACGATTGTCGTAGGATAATTGAACGTGAGGGAATCGCCCACGGCCGGAACCGCGGTCACGGAGCAGCTCATATCCTTGCAAAGGTTGCCGGTGAGGGTATAGACATAGCCCTCGGAAGTATGCGTGCCGGTGTAAGAAAATCCCGTGACCTTGTAAGCCATGGTATCCAGCTTCGCCCCGTTCTTGCGGATGTCGAGAATCGGGAAATACGAAGAGGAAGTGCCGCTGTTTACAATATTATCGACAGAAGGTTGGCTCAGCTGAGAGCTTACAAAGAGAGCAGTAGTGAACGAGCCGTTATCGTTCATGGTGAGTTCCCCATGGAGGATGCGCGGCTGACCGAACGTAGTCGCGGCCATTTCAGCGATGGAAGTGCGGATGTAAAGGTTGGAGCCATCAGTCTGGCGGTCCGCATAGAAGAAGTGCAGATAGTGCCAGGAGTTGTCCTTCCACACGCCGCCGGAGCAGCGTCCGTCCGTTTCCGCAGTCGCGGCAAGAGGGCCTTCCGCGCAACCGTGGCCATTATCGGCGAGAGTCTTGACATTCACCTTGCCCGGAGCGGAAAGGTGCGTGCCGCCGAGATCCACGGCGAGGACGCCGTCCACGAAGATCCACATGTCATCATCACCCGCGAAGTCGAAGACTTCGCCGCCGTTCGCCTGATTCGCGGCACGGTACTTGAACTTGGCGAAACCCATCATCGTAAAATTGTAATTGCGGAGGTGCTGCAGACCAAGCGTGCCGCTTGCACCGGCCACGACCTGAGCCGCACCCGGATTGCGGGGCCCGCCGTTTCCGAGCCACAAGTTGCAGAGCGAATAGGTATTCTGCCCCAGATAATCGGTCTGATCCGATGCATACTCATAGTCATAGGGAGGGCAGAAAATAGATAAGCTCTGCGGTCCGAACTGAGTGCTTTCCGAGTTCGCTTTGTAACCGACGCGGATGCCCGTCGCCGGATCAATGGAATCCAGCGGGAAGTAACCGCCGTTGCTATAGTTGTAATTCAGTTCATAATAGCCAATCTGTCCCGTGACGGCAGGAATGTCCAGCGTCGTTTCCGTGCGCTTATTCACGCCATCCACATCCTCGAACCACTGGGTGAAGTTGGAATTATCGCACCTCTCGTTCGCCTTGAGAATGTGGACGCCGTTCAGGTAGTCCCCTGTGGCGATATTATCGAAAGTCAAATATCTCTGAACCATGCCCGGAGTATAAATCACCGGATTAGACCAACGGGCTCCGGACAGACAAGTACTGTTCATCCCGCTTTCAAAAGTTCCCCCGACTTTATTCGCATAACCACGATAAGTGATACTACCCAGTTTATCGCTGCATTCACCGTATTTAAGAGTGTCCCCTACCGCGGCGCTCGCCTGCAGATAAGCAGGCAGATAGGGATTCGCGACCATCGGGTTTCCCGATGTATTGATCGCCACGCCCGGATAACCGGCATTCAATCCCTTGCGGAACAATGCGTCAGAGGCTTTATTCCCGCACCAGTTATGATAGGCGGCTTTAGTCTGATACCAGTCCACGGCATCATACCCTACGCAGGTCGTTCCGCCGCAGGCCGTCGTATAAGGACCCATCTTCGTCATTTTAGCGACACCGGTTTTATCTTCATACCCGGCATATTCCTCGGAGAAGTTTTCGAAATCCGAATGCCCCGGCTGGAAATCGCGGACGATGACGTCCAAGGAGGCGATCGTTCCGCTCTGCGCAAACGCGCTAGATACGCCGATAACACCTAGAAGAACGGAAACTGCCGCTGTCGCTATTTTACCTTGCTGATTCATTTATAGTCTCCACCGATGATGGGTAGGAATATTCCACTCCAAATATAAACCTTTTCGCTTTTATCGTGACGTTTGATTTCAGCTTTTTTACGAAATTTTAACTTTTTGCAACTTCTCGTGACCCCTGACATAAAAATTTTTCAATGAAATATCCCGCTTTTGATTATTTTTGATCCCGGCGGTGGTGAGAAGACATCTTGTTTACGTTTACGGGAGTGTATATGTTCTGGACCATTCTTTTCTCGATTCTCATCGCGCTTATCGTTTTGCGCGCCGCCGTTCTGCACCGCCGGGAAAACAGCACCGGCACAGACGAATTCACGCGGCTTCCGCCCGAAGTCAAACTCGCCGTACTCAAGGAACGCTTGCTCGAGACCCCTTC
>Ga0172377_10007957_pt1 | contig 10875 bp, 15 predicted proteins | sample Pumphouse3metaG_FD_119749 | JGI IMG/M metagenome (GOLD analysis project Ga0172377, IMG submission 119749) | Leachate microbial communities from a municipal landfill in Southern Ontario, Canada - Pumphouse #3 metaG | ecosystem: Engineered > Solid waste > Landfill > Unclassified | place: Canada... | reverse complement strand
GATTAAGACTCATGCAACAAAGATATTGGTTAAACTGTTTTCTGTTACAACAAAAAAATTTTTCAGATGGAGGACCTTTTATTACTACTTACAGAGTTGTTAAAGAAGTTGGTGTTTGGAGAATATAACATATATATAAAGGTTCTCCTGAAGGAATTATGGAAATGGCTGGTTGGCATTATAGTTGGCTAGGTCCTAAAGAGTATGTATTGGATAAATTATATGTCAATGTAGACCAAAATTATAATAAACCAGAAATGTTTAATTATGACTATATACAAAATGTTTTAGACACTGGTGGTGATATTTTACAAGAAAGTAGATTGTTACCAAACCATAAATGGATAGGAACTGGTTTTTTTAATCCAAATAATAAAATAGTTTCTAATTATTTATTGCCTAAATATGTTTTGGATAACTATAACAAATTTAAACATTTAATAAAAATTAAAGAAAATTATGAGATAGGTTAAAATGTCAAAAGTTTTATTGGTCACGCCAAAATGGTTTAATTCATATCCCGAGCAACCCCCACTCGGCCTTTAAGAAATCAAAGAGTAATATTAAAGTGTGATAAAGAATGAAAATTGGAGGGTAAATAATGGGAAATCCAACAATTAGAAGAAAACATGATAAAACAATTTGTAAGTTTTGTAAAAAAGAATTTGAATATACTTATGGAAAAAATGAAAACCCAATAAGAAAATTTTGTAGTACTAAATGTCATAATATGTTTATTTATAATCCTAATAATCACAGAACGTTTATGTGTGATACTTGTAAAAAGGAATTTTCAATGGATAATAGGCGTAAAGTTTATAATCATCATTTTTGTAGTAGAGAATGTTATTATAAATGGTTTGGAAAGGCACACAAAGGAAAAAATAATCCATTTTTTGGAAAAAAACACAGTATAGATACAAAAATAAAAATTATGAAAGGACGATTAAAAATTCCTAATGCTTATTTTAAATATGGATATGATACAGAAAAACATAAAAAACTAAAACTACAAGTTGGAGCATTTTTAGAGAGTAAGGGATATGAAGTTTTTTATGAAGTATGTATTTTTAACATTTTTTTTAGGATTGCAGATGTAGTAGGCCTTAAAGGGCAAGAAAAAGTTGTAGTAGAATGTGGAACAGTAGATAAGAAAAAATTTAAAGAATACTCCGATATTTTTCAATGGATTATACATGTTCCATATAAAGGTGAAATAAAATTAATTAAGGGGTTGTTTTAATGACAAGTATACTTTTAGCAAATCCACACGTTTTATTATATGGTGGAGCGGAAAGACAAATAGTTGAATTATCTAACTATTTAACGCAAAAAAATCACAAAGTAACTATTATGACAACTGTTGCTTGTGAAGAATTTAAGAAAAATCTTAAAGAAGCTCGTATTTATGAAACTGGTGGTAACGAACGAAATTTAATGGAATCTATAAATAAAGTTGCTCATAAATTTCAAATATATAATTGTCACAATCATCCTTGTGAATTAATGATGTATTATAATCAAAAAGTTCCAACTGTGTGGCAATGTAACGAACCTCCAGGATATGTTCTTGAAGGCAACCCAGTAAATCCTAACGAACGGGCTTACGTGGAAAGAACATGTTCCAAAGTTATGGTAATAACAGATTTTGATAAAGCGCGGTTTAGAAGTTTATATGGATTTGACCCAGTGGTTAATTATCCAGGCATTCGTTATGATTATTTTGCCGAGGATGTAAAAGTTCGGAACACTCTGAATATGAAGGACAATTTTGTGATAACTCAAGCAGGGTACTTCACTTGGACTAAACAACAGGATAAGACAGTTGAAATCTTTGCAGAAGTCAAAAAGGAGATTAAAAACGCTAAACTAGTTTTAGTAGGGTATAATGCTTGGGCTAAACAATATCCTTATGTAGCTAAAGTTCATAAAAAGATTGAAGAGTTAGGGCTGGAAGATGATGTTTTTGTTAATGACTATTTGAGTGGCGATGAAAATCTTAGAAATATTTACAAGCAGTCATCTATCTTTTTGAATCCATGTTTAAGCCAAGGCGCTTACGCTACTAGTTTTGAGGCTATTTGTGCAGGCGTGCCAACTATTGTCAGTAATGATTTCGTTGCTAGTTCATTGATTTCTGATAATAAACTGGGCTTTGTTAGTTCTCAAACTACGGGGGAGTATATCAACAAAATAATGTATATATATGAGAACCAAAACAAAGTAAAAGACGATACTTTAGCCAACAGAGGTTGGATTAAGGAAAACCTCACTTGGAAAAAGTTCGGAGAAAAATACGAAAAAATATTGGAGGAAGTAATAAATAAATGATTGAATTCATTTTACAACTACTCTTTGGAGTAGTTTGGGGCGCAGGTGAAAACAGAGTTTACCGAGAAAAAGGAGACGCTTTAGTACAACAGCACTTCAAACTTTATCACGTTTGGATGTTTACGATTTTTGCTATTGCTATGTATACGCCTAACATCTTGACTTGGATTTGGCTTATGATTTGGTCAGTTCTGATTTTAGATGTAGTTTGGTGGCTTATACGATACTATGATTTTTGCAGAGATTATGTAAAAGCAGTAAAAATGTATGGCGAACCTAATCCATGGCATTTAAGAACAGACTGGGACAACTATTTAGGACTGCCACTATGGCATGGAGTCTATTGGTGGTGGTGGGTGTTCAGTGCAATCTTAGCGATTTTAGGAGTTGTCATTATTGCGATTGGTTAAATTAGTATTTTTTTCCTCCCTTTTTTGGGCAAGTTATACGTTGGCACTGTTAGCATTTTTTGAGCAGTGCTTAGATAGTGGAAATCCGATATGGAGTTCTGTTTTTGGCTTTCCATTTTTACATCATGGATATTATGGTTTCATTGGGCTTTTTATAGCCTGGCTGATATTAGTAATTCCTTATAGAAAATTTTGGGAAAATTTAGAGGCATAAACAAATGAACATTAGTTTAGTTACAACTACGATAAACCTTCCAATTTTTTTGAAGTCGTTTAAACCTGAGTTTCCTAGCGATTGTAATGTAAATGTGATAATCGTAGGTGATAATGGAACACCTGAAACTATAGAATGTTTTTGTGAAGAATTGAATAAAGATAGCAAAACTTTTTACAAAGTAGATTATTGGTCGCCTGAACTTCAGGATGTTTATATCAGAAATTATTTAGGTGATATTGATAAGATAAGAAAAGTTATTCCTGAACGTGATATACGAAGGAGAAACTTTGGATTTTTGATAGCACTGGAAGAAGGTGCTGATTACATAGTAAGTTTGGACGATGATAACTATCCGACTGCAGGCTGGGAACAATATTTATTAGATTTTGTCACTAACCACGATAATTGCACAACTGACAGTACTCTTGGAATAATAAATCCAACTGAGTTTTTAGATAATAATATCCGAAATCCGTATATATATTCTAGGGGCTATCCTTTGAGATTGTGGTATAAAAGTAATGTTTATGAAGATATACCAATAAAGAAAAAAATAAATCCAGTTATGCACCAGATGTTATGGAGTAACAAGCCTGATGTTGACGCTATTACTAATTTAGTTTATCCAGAACTTAAAACTGGAGAAGGAATGAATTTTCCTTTCAATAAATCAATAATAGCACATAAAGATAATTATTTTCCGATTGATACACAAAGCCTAGTTTTTAGTAAAGAGTTATCTATTTTTCACGCAATATATCAAGAACCTTTATATAGTCTGCCTTCGCACAGATTTGATGATATTTGGGCGGGAATTTTCTGTCAAAAGATAGCTAATACATTAGGTGATAGTTATAGTTTTGGTTTTCCGATTATGGAACACAAAAGGAATTCACATAATTTCCAGAAAGATTTACAGATGGAATTTGCAGGAATGATATTGAATACACATATGTGGGATAGTGTTATCGACTGCGATTTGACTAGTAAAAATTATAAAGATTGCTTCTTGGAGTTGGCTGATAAGTTGCCTGATTTCTTTAAATATTATAACAACGTCGATGTCGAAGTTTTGATGTATGGAATAAGAGATTCCATGAGATTGTGGGTTGATTTATTAGATAAAGTAGGGGTATAAGAAATGGAAAAGAAAACTGTTGTATGTCTTGAATGTGAAACTGTGCTGGACATTACAGGCTATGAGACTGGAGATATTATGACCTGTAATTGTTGCGGTGAAGAATATATAGTTGTCAAAGACAAAATAGAATATTTGTATTACGAAGGAGAAGATTGGGGAGAATAAGAAAGTGGCTAGAAATAATTGCCTTGTGATAGGTTCCAAAGGTTTTATTGGCTCCGCTATAAAAACTAGGCTTGAATCTTTGGAATACAATGTTTTAGATTTGGATATTCGTGAAGATTTAGAAAAGCCTGAATTTTATGATGTGGAATACACTTCGTCTATTGTCAGGTTTTTAGACGCAAATATAGATTATATTTTTCACTTTGGCTCTCCGTGTTCAGTTTTACAGTTTAATGAGAATCCTAATAAAATGGTTCAGAACACTATTTTAGGTTTTCAGAATGTTTTAAAGTTGGCTAGGTTAAGTAAAGCTAAATTGATTTATCCTAGTTCTGGAAATATTTATGGAGAATTGCCAACACCACATTCAGAGATTGCAGTTGTAAAGCCAAATAATCTGTATGGAACTTGTAAGAATATATGCGAACATATGGCACAAAATGAAAATAAAGTGGTATCGTGCGGTCTTAGGATTTTTACAGGCTATGGTCCTGGAGAAGAAAAGAAAGGCAAATTGGCTTCGGTGGTTTATCACTTTTTAAATGATATGATGAATGATAAAAAACCTGTAATTTGGGGAGATGGAAACCAAGAAAGGGATTGTGTATACATAGATGATGTTGTAGACGCGGCTGTAAAGGCTATGAAAACTAAATATTCGTCAGTGTGTAATGTTGGGACTGGGATAACTTATACTTATAATGATATTATAGGCGAGATTAATAGTGTTTTAAATAAAAATATCGAGCCTATTTATATAAAAAAGCCTAAGAATTATGTAGATAGGGCAGTTGCAGATGTAACTTGGATGAGGCAATTTTTAGGGATAAGACCTATTTGCTTGTATAGAGGCTTACAAAAATTCAAGGAGTATCTGGAAACTAATGAAAATTGAAGATAGGATTGGCGCACTCGTTTCATGTGCTATCTTTGATTCTTATAATTCTACTTTGAAGAAGGTTTACAAAGACGTTAGGAAAGAGCGTACTATGGTTTGGTTTACTTCGCAAAAAAGAAGTGTTTGTGAAGAATGTAAAACTAATCATGGAGTAGAATTTGATATAGATGAAACTGAGGATATTTTGCCACTTCATCCATTTTGTGAATGTTTTTGGGTGTCAAAAGGGGAGTTAGAAAAATGAATATAGTTATAACTGTTGATAGTAGTCAAGTAGATTCATACGTAGAAAAAACTTTAAGAAACTTAGAACTTATGCCTGATTATCTGGCAAGGGTTTTGGGAAAAGATATGCAGATAGCTTTGGGTTATGCTCAAATTTATGCGCCAGTGGATACAGGAAGATTGAGGGATAACTTACATTTAGAACTTGAAGGGGAAAATTCTATTGCGTTAGTTAGTAACGTTATTAATGATTATGGAGCGCCTTATGCAATTTATAATGAGGCTAGAGAATCTTACGTACGAAGGGCGGTTGATGATATGTTGCCTGAACTAGTTGCAGATTTGAAAGGTACAGTTATGGATTTATTTAAAGTATAATTTTTTACTATAATATTATAGTATTCTTAGATAAAAATGTTATATTATGATTAAAGTGGGTGTTTAATTGTTTAGCCAAAGTATGAATCCAGTTGTTCAACCAGGAATGATTTATCCTAGTTTTGCTACACCTACTTCTAGGGATATGACATGTCCTAATTGTCATAGTAATAACAAGACAAATATTATTAGTATCCTTTTTTCAGAAAAGGAAATAAAAGGGCTGGAAAAGGGATTGAATGATTGGAACAAGTGGGCATTCAAACAAGGCGTGAACGGATTAAACAAAGGTAATAACAAACTTGAGGGATATAAATTTTCGTGCGGATGGTGTGGTAAAAGTTGGTTTGTTTCGTCAGAGATGATACTGAACAATGTTATGGCGGACCAAATAGAAAGGATTTGGAAATTTACTAGACAAACTAATAAAGAGTTTGGCGCATTAATAGTTAGAAGTTCTCGTGGCATATATTTGGATATGATACAAGTTGGAGAAGAACTTTCAGTAAAATTTGAGATAACTAGAGAACTTCAAGATGACGAAGAAATTTTAGGAAGTTTTCACACTCATCCTTACACAGATATTTTTTCAAAGTGGGACATAGCTACCTTTTTGTGCAACGATTGGGAAAAGGTTTCTATGTTGGGTGGAAGAGAAAAGACTATTTATCTGATGGCAAAAACCGAAGAAACTGCAAAGATTTCTAATATACATATAGATTGTGAAATCAAGAAATGGGAAGAAAAAGAAGTTTCAGATATGGAACTATCTAAGAAATATAAATATTTATTGTATAAAGGCAATCCAATGGAACTTATTTTACTTTCGGGAGAATCTAATTTTTCATCTTTGGAAGACCTTTTTTCGGGTATTGAAGGCTCAAAAACACTTTAACATCCTAAAAAATGTTATATTATGATAAGTGCTAATTGTTTATAATATTTTTTTAATAAAAGGAGTTTATGTGGATGTCTGAAGGTTTTGATTCTAGGTTAGCAAGAATAGAAGAAAGACTTATAGCTTTTGGCGATAAGATAGATGAAAGACATGAACAATTAACCAGTAAAATAACTTCACTATGCACAACTATTAATACAAAACAAGAAGGTTATGATAAGAGGTTAGTTAACGTAGAAAATGAAATTTTGTCCGAAAAGAGTATGTATAAAGGTAGGATTCAATTTCTGAAATGGCTTAGTTTGGCTTTGACTTTGATTGGTGGAACAACTGGTTTAATTAGTTGGATTATGGGATTATGGTGTTGAAAATGAAAGAAGAATTACAATTTAATTGGTACGCAAGTATCTTAGAAAGTTCACAAAAAATGGAAGTGGATGGTAAGAGTCTGCTTATCAAAGGGACACTGCTTGATACTTCTGTTAACGCTAATGGTTGGTCAGTTCCCCAGGAAGAATTGGAAAATATTGCATCTCAACTAAGGGCAGGTGTACAGCTTAGACTTGACCACAGTAGGAATGTTAGAGATGTAGTTGGAGGAACAACTGATGGTAGCGTTTCAGGCAATCTTGTTCTATTTTCTGCCGAGATAGACGAGCCTGATATTATCCGTAGAGTTATTAAAGGCAGGATTAAAGGTATTTCCATAGGAGCAAAGGCGAAGGCTGTTTGTTCTGTTTGTGGAGAATCTATAAAACCTGTCAAGAAATGTAAATGTGAAAGTACACATTTTTTGATTAAAGAAGCTAAAGTAGACGAGATTAGTTTAACCTCAGACCCAGCGTATGGTGGGGTTAGTTCATTCAAGCCTGTAAATTTTGTAGCTTCTTTGGAACAGGCGTTAGACTTACAAAGTGAAAAAGTTCTAGAAGAACCCAAAGTAGAATCTTTGGAAAATAAAGAAAAAATATTGGAGGAAAAAATAATGACTGATGAAATGAAAACTGAGAACGCAAATGTAGCAACTATCGACCCTGAAATTTTGAAAGCACTAGCCAGCATTGGTCCAGCAGTACAGAAACTAGAAGAATGTTCAAACGCTATTAAAAAGAAAGCAGAGATGGACGAAGAGGAACAGAAGAAAAAAGAAAGCGACGAAGCAAAGAAAGCAGAAGCCTTAAAGATGGAAGAATTCGTAAGAAACATAGTTAAAGAAGAAATCGAAAAAGTAAAGAAAGAATTTGAGAAAGAGAAAGAAAAACCTGCCGAAGAAAAGAAAGAAGTAGAAGAGGAAGAGGAAAAGGAACCAGAGGAAGAGGAAAAGGCTAGTAAAACAAAGAAAGCAGAAACTGTAGGTGCTTCTGTAAAGGGAGAACCAAAAACCGCTACTGAGGAAAAGCCAGGAAATCTATACGAGGCTATGTTAGCTGACATAAAGAAAGCTTCTAAAGATTTTTCTATCGTTAGTTAAGGAGGATATGAAAAATGTCATACTATGTTTTTGAAGGTAAAAACGACTATATTGCAGTCTATCCAGCTTTGATTGCTTCATTCAAAGCAAGTGGAAGTATCACAGCAGGACGAGGAGTAGCTTTTGATGCAGGCGGAACTTCTTATGTATATCAACCAACAACCGCAGTTGCAGGTGTAGAGCCAGCAGGATTAGCTTTGAATACAGCCGCAGATGGTGGAAAAACTTCAGTGCTTGTTTGGGGATTCGCAAAGAATGTTCCAGCAGTAAGCGGATATACGCCAGCAACAGGAGACAGAATAGCTCTATCAGGTTCAGGCCAATTTACAAGTTTAGACACAGGTAGTTTCTTGACCAATCCATATGCAGTTGCAGGCAAAGTTGTTTCAGGTTCAGGTGCAGGTGCCGCGTTCTTAGCGTTTATAGACTGTATGAAATAAATAAACCCTTTTTTTTAATTTTTTATGAAAAAAGTTAGGCTTCTTTAAAAAGTCAAAAAAATTTAAAATAAAAAAACTTATTGGAGGAAAAATAATAAATGTCACTTCAAACTGAAATTATGTCACCAGTAACTACTGCAGGTATGATGTACCCAGCGTTGCACAATATGATTATCCAGACTATTATGCCAAACATGGTAGGCAGGAACTTCTATATGCCTTATTCTATGACTTCAGGAAATGCTGTAACTTTCGCTAAACAATCAGGTAGTCCAGGTGCTGTTGCAGACGAAATTTCCGAAGGCGCTGAAATTCCTTTGGATGTCACTTCTTATAGTCAAGTAGTTGTCGTGCCTAAAAAAGTAGGACAAGGTCTTATTATAACTCGTGAAACTATTGAGGACGCACAGCTTCCTGTACAAGCGGACCAACTTATGCGTAAAGCTCTTATCGTTGCTAACAAGATTGACAAAGATTGTATCGACACTCTTGACGCAGGTGCATCTGGTTCAGTTACCGCCTCTGGAAAGTCTTTGGCTCTTGACGGAACAGAATTTGTACTGTCAGGCTCAGGTGGACCAGGCATTGGTTACTATGACATTGTTGACGCACAATCTTTAGTTGAGAATAACAACTTCAAGCCAGATTCATTACTTATTCACCCAAGAGCACTTAAATATCTGAAAAGATTGCCTCATTTCACAGCCGCGTTCAGCGTGGGCGGAAATGGCAGAATGAGTTCAGGTATGCCAGCTGTTCCAGGTGTTGTAGGAGAAGTCTTAGGCTTAGATGTATTCGTATCAACTAATTGTCCAACAGGTTCAGCTTACGTCATTTGTAGAGGAGCAAACCCAACTATCACAGGCCAGTATAGTCCTCTTGGATTCTTCGTTGAAAGACGACCAATCACAACCGAGGTACAAGCTATGCCAAGCCGAGACAGCATGGGAATCTTTATCACTACAAGATATGGTGTAACCGTAACTGTTGGAGACGCCGCGTGCAAGATTGCAAGTATAAACGTTACTTAAAATCTCTCTTTTTTTAGGGCTAACTGCCCTTATTTTTTATTATAATTATCCCAAAGGTGTTTTATTATGAGTTATGCTAATAAATTACAAGTTAATGCAATATATAGTGCCCCCTTCATTCGTATTAGGGGCTTCGGGTTCTACAGGCAGTGGTTTGATAAATGTTACTAGATTCAAGACTAAAACTGCTTGTGCGAATATTTATCCAAGCCTTTTAGGCAGTGGTTCTCTTAGAGTTTCTGGTTCCTTCGATGGAACAAATATGATTTATGTTTACACAGGTTCTGTTTTTCTAAGTGGAAGCCAAGGTCAGTATACTACAATAACAGATGCCTTTCCATATATGCAAATTTATCTGTTCAATGAATATACAGGTTCTTCGATTTCAGGAAGTTTATATTTAACTGGGTATTAATTTTTCTTAAATAAAAATGTTATTAATGAGGACTGAGTAAGTCTTCATTTAAAATTTATCAAAGATTTCACCTGAGGAAGGGCGAAATAATAGTTAGTATTTAATTCTCCCCTTATGACTCTGTACAATCTTTAATTTGGTGTTTAATATGTATAGTGTTAATGAAACTATAGAAGCTAAATTTTTGTTATTACACCCCACTACTGGTTTGCCTGTAACAGGTGCTACAGTTGTCTCCACGTTATATGATGAAACTGATACTATACATAGTTACCCCACAGTAACTGAAATTGGAAATGGGCTATATACTACATCTTTTGTTCCTGACACTGCAGGAGAATGGACAATAATTTTTGGATGTTCTACCCCCGTACAAAGTGGAGGTTTAACTTTTCCTGTAGGTCTTGGAATATGTAAAGATGTAGAAGATAAAGTAGATATAGTAGACGCAAACGTCGACAGCGTTTTAGCTGATACAAATGAACTTCAAACTGATTGGACAAATGGTGGAAGACTTGACCTTTTACTTGATGGAGTAAAAACAAAAACCGATTTGATTGGCGCGTCAGTAGCACCGTCGAATGAATACGATACCGAAATGGCACGTATAACAGGTAACGTTGCACTCGAAGCAAGTTTAACAGCTATTAAAGGTTCAGGTTGGACAACTGAAACTTTAAAGGCGATTTATGATTCTATAAGTGGATTAAATGATATTACAGCCGCTTCAGTTTGGGCTGTTTCTACACGGAGTTTAACTGATAAATCCGATTTTACTCTTTCTACAACTGGAATAGATGCTATTAGAAAAAGTGTTTGTTTAACAGGAGATACAGCAAATTCGATAGGGAAAAT
>Ga0172377_10007955_pt1 | contig 10877 bp, 7 predicted proteins | sample Pumphouse3metaG_FD_119749 | JGI IMG/M metagenome (GOLD analysis project Ga0172377, IMG submission 119749) | Leachate microbial communities from a municipal landfill in Southern Ontario, Canada - Pumphouse #3 metaG | ecosystem: Engineered > Solid waste > Landfill > Unclassified | place: Canada... | reverse complement strand
ATTGACCATTCCGCTGACCATAGCAATCTTGATCGTGGTTCCGTTGATGGAAAGAGTGGCTTCCTTGACCTTGTCGAGTCCACGGCACGGAGTGAAAGTGATCGGCTCCATCTCGGCTCCGGTCAGGATGTGGTAGGCCGTACGGACAGCCGCTTCCATGACACCGCCTGTGACACCGAAGATGACGCCTGCACCGGAATTCTCGCCGATGAGATCATGATCGAAGTCTTCCTTCGGGAGACGGTTCCAGATGATGCCGCTTCTGCGGACAAGCTGGCCCAGCTCTCTGGTGGTAAGGACGACATCGATATCCTCGAGTTCGTCGGTCTTCATTTCCGGGCGCTTGCGCTCAAACTTCTTCGCAGTGCACGGAACGATGCTGACAACGGCAATCTTGGAGCGGTCGATGCCGGTTTTTTCGGCATAATAGCTCTTGAGGATGGCGCCCATCATCTGCTGCGGAGACTTGCAGCTGGAAAGGTGCGGAACAAGTTCCGGATAATTCAGTTCGATGTAGTTGATCCATCCCGGGCAGCAGGAGGTCAGCATCGGGTTGGCGGAGTTGGAAGAGAAGCGGCGGACGAATTCATTCGCCTCTTCCATGATGGTAAGGTCGGCGCCGAAGTTGTTATCGAAGACCTTGGCAAATCCAAGGCGGTGGAGGCAGGCGGCAAGCTTGCCCGTCGAATTGGTTCCGATCTTGTCTCCGAATTCCTCACCGATAGAGGTGCGGACAGCCGGAGCAACGATGGCAATGACTGTCTTTCCGGCAGCGAAAGCTTCATCCAGCTCCGGAAGGGAGTTACGTTCCATCAAAGCACCGGTCGGGCAGACCAGCGTGCACTGGCCGCACTGGATGCAAGGAACATTGGCGAAGGAACGGTTGGCACTCGGGCCGACGATAGTCTTGAATCCTCTCTTCTCGAATCCGAGGATTCCGATGCCCTGAGCCTTCTTGCAGGCTTCGATGCAGCGCCCGCAGAGGATGCACTTGCTCGAATCCCGGACAATGCCAGGAGCGATTTCGTCTAAGGTAGTCTGAGTCCTGGTGCCGGCATACTGCTCCGGACGGGCGCCGACTTCACGGGCTGCTTCCAAAAGTTCGCAGTGTCCGTTCTTACGGCAGCTCTGGCAGTTGTAATAGTGGTTGGAAAGAAGAAGCTCGACAGAGGTTCTTCTGGCGGCAACGGCAGCCGGATCATTGATGGAGACATGGAGTCCGTCGCGGACCGGATAGGCGCAGCTCGGAATAAGACGTCTTTCCCCGTCGACATGGACGAGGCAGACACGGCAGGAAGCCAGAGAGCAGTCATGGTCTCTCCAGTTGCAGAGGTTAGGAATGCTGTATCCGCAGCCTTTTGCGGCTTCGAGAATCGTCTGGCCGTCATCGACCAGATACGGTTTGTTCTCGATGAAGATCGTTACTTTTTTATTGGACATGTTATTAATCCTTCTTCACGGCCTTGAAATGGCAGACCGTGATGCAGGTGCCGCACTTGATGCACTTGGTAGGATCGATGTGGAAAACTTCCTTCCCGACAACGCCGGTAATGGCGCCGACCGGGCAGTTCCTAGCGCAAAGAGAGCACTTGTGGCAGAGGTTCGGATCGATAGAGAAAGTCGTCAGCGTCTTGCAGACGCCGGCATCGCACTTCTTATCGACGACATGACGGATATAGACATCGTGGAACTTATTGAGAGTGGAAAGAATCGGGTTTGCAGCGGTCTGTCCGAGTCCGCAGAGGGCTCCGACCTTGATCGACTCGGCAAGCTCCTTGATCTTATCCAGATCTTCGAGGGTTGCTCTGCCTTCCGTAATCTTATCCATATACTCGAGAAGTCTCTTCGTGCCGATACGGCACTGCGAGCACTTGCCACAGGATTCATCGCAGATGAACTGCATATAGAACTTGGCGACATCGACCATGCAGTTGTCCTCATCCATGACGATGGCACCGCCGGATCCCATCATGGAACCAGCAGCAATCAAGGAATCGTAATCGATCGGGACATCGAGTTCGGAAGTAGTCAGGCATCCGCCGCTCGGGCCTCCGGTCTGAATGGCCTGGAACTTCTTGCCATTCGGAATTCCTCCGCCGATATCGAAGATAAGGGTTCTTAAGGTCGTTCCCATCGGAACTTCGACAAGACCGACATTGTTGATCTTTCCGCCGAGGGCGAAGACCTTCGTACCCTTCGACTTCTCGGTACCGATCTTGGCGTATTCCGCAGCGCCGACACGGAGAATGTACGGGACATTGGCAAGAGTCTCGACGTTGTTGATAATCGTCGGCTTGCCCCAAAGACCCTTGACTGCCGGGAACGGCGGCTTCGGACGAGGCATACCTCTCTTGCCTTCGATGGAATTCATCAAGGCAGTCTCTTCGCCGCAGACGAAGGCACCAGCACCATAACGTAATCCGATACGGAACGAGAAACCCGATCCGAGGATGTTGTCACCAAGAAGTCCTAAAGCTTCCATCTCCTGAAGGGCCTTTTCGACTCTCTTGCAGGCGATAGGATATTCGGCACGGATATAGAAGTAACCCTGATGGGCGCCGATAGCATAACCGGCGATCATCATACCTTCGATGACGTTGACAGGGTTGCCTTCGAGGATGGAACGATCCATGAAAGCTCCCGGATCGCCTTCATCGCCGTTGCAGATGACGTACTTCACGTCGGACTGCTGGTTATAGGCAAACTGCCACTTTCTTCCCGTCGGGAATCCAGCTCCGCCTCTTCCGCGGAGACCGGAAGCAGACATGACATCGATGATTTCCTGAGGCTTCATCGTGAGGGCCTTAGCAAAGGCGCTCATTCCGTCAAAGCCTAAGGCTTCGTCGAAATCGCTCGGATCGATGATGGAGCAGCCGTGGAGAGCAATACGGATCTGCTTCTTGTAGAAGTTGATATCCTTCTGCTTCTGGACCTTTTCATGGGTCTTCGGATCGACATAAAGAAGACGCTCGACAATTTCATGCTTGCCGATATCCTTCTCCATGATCTCTTCGACATCTTCCGGCTTGACGGCATGATAGAAGGTATCTTCCGGATAGATCTTGACGAAAGGACCCTGCGAGCAGAATCCGAAGCATCCGGTCTGGTTGACCGTGACCTTGTCGGAGAGCTTGTGATCCTTGATGTACTTCTCGATATTCTCATAAATCTTCTGGGAGTTGCTGGAAAGGCAGGAAGTACCGCCGCAGACGACGATGTGTCTCTTCCCGTCCTTGCCCGAGAACTTGTCGCCAAGAGTCAGGGTATCCTTCTTGATCCGCTTCTCGAGGTCGCTGATCGTTACGATCTTGTCGGCCTTGACGGTTTTCTTTTCAATTGCCATTCTAGATAGCCTCCAGCTTCCTGTATTCTTCGATGATCTGAGGAACTTCTGCAAGCGTGACCTTCGGATAGACCTTGCCGTTCACGGAGATTGCCGGAGCAATACCGCAGGCACCAAGGCATCTAAGGCCATCCAGAGAGAAGAGTCCGTCTTCCGTTGTCTGTCCCGGCTTGATCTTCAGAAGCTGGGAGAACTTATCCAGAACATTCTGTCCGCCCTTGACGTAGCAGGCTGTTCCGATGCAGCAACCGATGACATACTTGCCCTTCGGATCGAGAGAGAAGAAATTGTAGAATGTAACAACACCATAAATCTCGCTGACCGGTAATCCGGTCTTGGCAGAGATTATCTCCTGGACTTCCAGCGGAATATATCCGTATTCCCTCTGGACGTCGGAAAGAATCAGCATCAGCGGCGACGGCTCATCCTTATACTTGTCGCAAATGTCGGCAATCATCTTTACGGCTTCCGGTCTTAATGGAATCATAAAAACCTCCCTAGTTTTGCCTTTGGACACAAATTTAAGTTTACCACAAAAAGTCAAGAAAGATGATAAAAAAACCCGAAAAGTGGAACCGGAAGGGTTTTCGGGTCTTTCAAAAAAGGGAAAATTACTTTAGTTCTTCGGCTTTCTTTCTTCTGTCATTACGAACTTTTTCGACCATAGAAGAGTAGTTTTTTTCGTTTGCAAAGCTGAGGCAGAAGTTGCCGAGGAGTACCACAATAAGGAGACAGAAGATAGGAACCAAGGTAAGGTTTGCTTTATAGGTAGTCAAACCTTTAGTGAGTTCTTCTGCCGTAAAGGAATCCTGGATCAGGGCATTGATCTCGCTGTTGGACATGCCGTTGGCTTCTCCTTTGGCGATGGTCTGGTTCAGTCCGATGAAGCCGGAGGTCTGCAGGGAGATATAGAAAAGACCGGTCTGGATTGCATTTCCGAAGCGGACGAAGAAAGAACGGAGAGCGACAAGGGAGGCGCTCTTCTCTTCTCCGGTCTTGGCTTCGTAGTATTCGGCAGCATTGGCACAGTTCAAAGCGACTGTCTGATAGAGGAAACCCAAGAAGAGACCGGAAAGGAAGGTCAGGATGAAGCCAAGCGGTTCCTGCCCTGGAGTGAAACCGAAGAAGAAAAGAAGGAGGAAGAAGACAGCATCACAGGAAAAAGCGACAGAAGAAACCTTCTTCTTGCCGAAGCGGTTGCTGAAATTGGGATAAAGAAGCATACCCGACACTAGTCCTGCTCCTAGAAGGATCTGGAAGAGGAAGGAGAAGACTCCCCCGCTGAAGAAGGAGGAACGGCCCGTAGTTCCGAAGCTTCCGTATCCGTAGTTGTAGGTAAAGAAAGCAGAGGAATTCCCCATCAGGATATCTTCTCCCAGGAAGAGGAAAAGAGCTGTCATCATGCAGGCTGCAATCTCCTTGTCGGAGAAAAGGATCCGGAAAGGTTCCAGGACCGAGCGGGGAACCCTTTTGATGCCCTTGGAGGGCCTTGTCTTCAGGAATAGGCAGTACGTCATCTGGGAGAGGAAGTAGAAGGTGACAAGGATGACGCCAAGGATCGTAAGATTCCTTGTCGTGTTCTTTCCGACGGCAAGGGCCGGGGCAAGGCTGGCGACTGTGATGGAACCGAACAGGCAGAAGAAATTCGCTAGGCTGGAGATCCTGTTCCGTACCTTCTCGTTATAGGAGGATACGTTCAGGAATGCCCAGTAGGCGGTATCGTTGAAGGCATAGAAGAACTCCTGGAGGAAATCAAATGCCAGGAAGGCAACTACATATCTCCATCCGGAGAAGAGCGGGGTAACAAAGAAGAGAAGGAGGAAAAGGGCAGTGGAGACAAGGCTTCCCTGGAAAGTCATATCCCTATAGACGCTGGTCTTGAACGGATGCCTCTCAAAATAACGGGCTGCAAACATCCAGCCGAATCCCGATAGGATCTTCACGCCGATAAGAGCCATGGAAAGAACGAAGAAGAGAAGCGTATAATTCGAGTCCGATACGATCGGACTTGCTAGTTGCACATAGAGCAGCAGGAAGAAAGAATTGAACTCGTAGAAGGCGTCGCGGAAAAGAGACGTGGTCTCAAAAAGAACCTGGGTCTTCCTTGGGGCATCGGGAGTATCGAACGTTTTGTTCAAGTTCATAATATTTTCCGGCCGGATTTATTATAAATACTTCCGTCCCAAAGAAAAGATACGAAACCGTTTTTTCTTCCTTTCGGATAACCTGTTTTGTAGAATGAATCGAGATAAAGAAGGGGAAACTATGATTGAAATCGAGAACGTTAGCAAGACATTCAAGAAGAAACTGGCAGTAGACCATCTGTCTTTGAGTCTTAAGGACGGCGAAGTATTTGGTCTTCTTGGACCGAACGGCGCCGGAAAAAGCACCCTTCTAAAGATGATGACAGGAATCCTGGCCTGCGATACAGGGGATATCTTCCTCTCCGGCCGCTCCATTACGAAGGAACCGGTACTGGCCAAATCCACTTTCGGATTCGTTCCGGATTCTCCGGATCTGTTCCTCGGGCTTCCGGGAAAGGATTACCTTGCCTTCATGGCAGGCCTCTATCCGGGAGACCTGGAAGAGAAGAAGAAGACTGCTTTCGATTTGGCTAAGGAATTCCATATCGATTCGGTTCTGGATGAACCGATCTTCTCCTATAGCCATGGTATGAGACAAAAGATCCTAATTATTGGCGCTCTGCTTCACCATCCGGATAACTGGATCCTGGACGAACCGATGACCGGTCTTGATCCAGAAGCCTCTTTCGAGGTCAAGTCCATGATGAAGGAAGAAGCCAAGAAGGGACACTGCATCCTCTTCTCTACCCATGTCCTGGAAGTAGCCGAGAAGGTCTGCGACAGAGTCGGCATCATCCAGAACGGGAAACTTCTCTTTGCCGGAACGATGGCAGAGCTTAGAGGTAAAGAGAACCAAGGCGGAGATCTGGAAGACCTCTTCCTGGAACTTACGAAGGAATAGGGTATGTCGGATTTCCAAATTCTTTCAAAAGCTATCTACGCTAACTCCTACAGGGTCGGATCTAGGAACCGGAAGGGAATGCTTTCCAACTGGAACGATCGGAACAATTTCCTGGGCCAGATGCTCATCGGACTTCTGGTTTCGTTCTTCTGCATCTTTTCTTTGATTACTGCCTGCATATCCGCTAGAGATGCAGGTGCGACAACGGAAGAGATGTCCTCTCTTTTCTATACGATGTATGCGGGATTCTTCGGAGCCCAGCTGTTTATCCTTTTGGTATATAACAGAGCCATCTATTTCCAGTCTAAACTGGAAGCCTTGTTCCCGCTCCCTATCTCTAACCGGAAGTTGTTTCTTGCCCAATATACGATATGCCTTAAGGAAACATTGTTCTTTGAGGGCTTTGCAGTAATCTTATCTCCTATTATCTTTGCTATCTTCATCAAGGCCGGAACACTTGCCATTGTCTTCAGTGTTCTGTTCTCTCTGACGGTCGGAATCGGTCTTAGTTTGCTGGATTTCATCCTCCTCGTCCTTCTCTCCAGGATCATCCCTCTGGAAAAGAATATCCCGGGAATGGTTTTCGATATTTTTGCCGGAATCCTGGCGGCCGGCTTTTTCTCCTTTGGAAACCTCCTTATCGGGAACAATGGAGCATTTATTGGCCGGATGGGGAACTATCAGTATTTCCTTACCTGGCCTTGCTTCCTCCTTTCCCGCTTTGCTACGGAATCTCCTGACCAGGGGCTTTATTTCCTTGCCTATGTTGGAGTCCTTTTCGGCCTTATTCTCTTAAGCCTTCTTCTTGCCAGTCTTCTCTATCTGAAGAAAAAGAAGACCCGTCTTCCCAAAGAAGCAAGGGAAGATAAAGCAAAGCAGAAGAAGGATGTCTCCCTCTCTTTGTCCAAGGCTTTCCAGAAAGCCCGTAAGCCGGTCTTCTTTGAAACCCTTCTTTCCTTCCGGTCCATTCCGGGAAATGCCTGGTTTGTCAACTTCACTCAGGGAGTCTCCGTCTGTATTGCCGGTATCTTCTTATTCGCGTTCCCCTCTCAGGATTCCTTCCCTTCCATGGTCCCTCCGATCCTAGCTACCGTCTTCCTGTATGAGTCTCTTTTCTGCCCCTACCTTTCCTATGCCTCCCTTTCCTTGGAACAGCAGAACTTCGTCTATCTCAAGACAGTTCCTTTTGCCCCGGATTCCTATCTGAAGGCAAAGAGGCTTCCCGGCATTCTCTGCGGGCTTGTCTATTCCCTGCTTCCTTCGATTGTCTTCGGAATCCTTTCCCATATGGGAGTCCTGGGAGTGTTTGCTCTTCTTCTTTCCGGATTTGCCTATACCCTTTCCTACAATTCCATTGCCTTCCTGCTCGGTATCCGTTATGTCAACTTCAACTATTCCAACTTCAACGAACTCTTCTCTAGGGGAATGGGTCCTTTCCTTCTCGCCATTATCGGAATCTTCTATCCGGCTCTTGGAGTCCTTACGGTCCTTCCGTTTGCTTTCCTGGATCCTTCCTATATTCCTCTTGGAATTGTATTAGGCGGTCTTATCTATCTAGGCCTCTACTTCCTCTTCCGTACTCTTACAAAGAAGGCTTTCCACAAGCTGCTGAAGAAGGAAATCTCTTTGTAGTTTTCCATATTATAGATTGAATCCTTTTATAGCTCTTTTCCTTCCTTTGTTGAAAATAGGCAGGTGAAACGATAAAATCCTATGGTAGGTTTTTTGGGAGGCAAAGCATGAAGAACCGTAACTACAGGATGGTTGTCGTTATCGGATCATCAAGACTAGGAGCTTCGATTGCCTCCTCCAATTCTCAGATGGGAGTCTATACGGCAATCATCGAAAAAGAGCCGAAGGCTTTCCGTAAGCTTGATCCGGATTACTCCGGATACAAGATCGAAGGGGACGGAGAGGACATCGATGTCCTCGAGGAAGCCAATATCCGGGAAGCCACGGAGATCGATATCATGACGGAAGACGACAACGAGAACATCTACCTTGCCAACCTCTGCCTTACCTTCTTCAAGGCTCCTCTTATCATCGTCCGTCTTATGGATGAGAAGAAGTCTGTTCTTCTAGACGACGCTAGGATCCGGATCATCACTCCTTCCGTTCTGTCTTACAGGACTTATCACGAGATCCAGGATGCTTCGCTTCCTATCCCGGAAGAAGATGCCGGGAAGAAGGAAGGAGGGAAGAATATATGAAAATCCTGATCTGCGGCGGAAAGAGGGAAGCCGACTATGTCGTCCGTTCCTTCAAGGAAGCTGGAAACCATCTGGTTATCATGAACGACGACGAGAAGACGGCGAAGAAGCTCAGCGAACTGAACGGAACCGACGTTCTTCTTGTGAATCCGACCAAGATCTATTCTTTCGAGATTGCCGACGTCAGCAACTTCGATCTGGTCATCTCCTTGATGGAGAGGGACTGCGATAATTTTGTCGTGTGCCAGCTGGCCAAGAAGGTATTCCATATCCGGAAGGCTATCTGCACGGTCAACAACCCGAATTCCGTCTCCCTTTTCGAAAAGATGGGAATCGATTCCCCAATCAGTGCTCCTTATCTCCTGACGGAACGGATCAAGGGGGAGAGCGATATCGAATCCCTGACGAAGACGATGTCTCTGGAAAACCAGAAGATCGTCATTACGGAACTCAAGGTCAAGAAGGGTTTCTACTGCGCCGACAAAGACCTTCGCACCTTGCAGCTTCCGCAGACGGGATCTTTGACCTGCATCTTCCGGGATCCGCAGGTTTTGATCCCTCGCGGCGACACGAAGATCCAGGTCGGCGATACGGTCGTTATGGCATCCTCTCCGGATGACCAGGAATCCTTGGTCAGTTTCCTGAAAGAGGGCAAGTAACCATGGACGACTCTCCGGTCATCGAGGCTTGCCTCGAGAAAAGGAATGTCCAGAAGAAACCAGTCCAGGGACTGAAGCTTATTTTAGGTTACCTCGGAATCTTCCTGATCCTGATCGGTGCGATGACTTTGCTTCCGCTGCTTGTGCTTCCGTTCTACCAGGACAATTCCTATGCCTGGTGGTACTTCTTCCTTCCGGGATCCCTTTCCATCTTTTTCGGAGTCCTGCAGTATCTCTTTATTGCCAAGAAACCGCAGGGACGCCTTAGGGGTGCCGAAGATGTGACTCTTCTCATCATGGTCTGGGTCATCGCCATCCTCGTCTCCTCCTTCCCTTACCTCATCTGGGGACATATGGGCGGGAAGAACCAGATCACGTTCGACGAGAACGGACAAGCCATTATTTCGGAGCTTGCCGGCGGTCCTAGCCACATGTACTATTACTTCACCCAGGCGATCAGCGAGTCTGCTTCCGGCTTTGCGAGTGCAGGATTAACTACCTTCCCGGCGTTCAGTATGCCGGCTGGTACTTATACCTATAATGCGGGACAATTCACCTTTACCATCTCTTCTCCGATGATGGAGTTTTTGCCTAATACGCAGATCTTCCTTTTCCACCGTGCCTTGATGTCCTTTGTCGGCGGCGTCGGTCTTGTCCTGATCCTTTCTTCGGCTATCTCTTCCCGCTCCGGATTCCAGCTCTATCTCCTCGAAGGGCATAACGACAAGCTGATGCCTAATCTTCTGGAATCTGCCCGTCACATGTTCAGCATGTACTGCATCTTCATCGTTTCCGGCATCGCCCTCTATCTCTGCTGCGGAATGAGCTTCTTCGATGCTCTCTGCTATGCGATGGCAGCGGTAAGCACTGGCGGGTTTGGTACCCATGCCGGTTCTATCTTCTACTTCTCGACGGTCCTAGGAGAGACGAGAGGCATCTTCATCGAGATCATTACGGAGATACTGATGTACCTCGGCATGGTCTCCTTCCTGATCCACTATTTCTTCTACAAGCGTAAATTCCGGAAGGCTCTCTTCACCTACGAAGTCTTTGTGTTCTTAGGAGTTGTGCTTATCTTCTATCCGATCTTCGTCACCGGCCTTGCCCAGGAATACCACAGCATCAGCAAAGGCTTCCGGTACGGAACCTTCGAATTCATGACCTATATCTCGACGACCGGCTTCTCTTCCATCCCGGACTACAACTTCCTCGACAATGCCGGAAGCAGTGCCTACGCAATCTTCAATACTACCCTTCCGCTCGGAAAGCCTGTTGTCTATGCTGCTATGTGCATCCTGCCGTTCCTTGGCGGATTCGGTGGTTCCACCTCCGGCGGTCTCAAGCTCTACCGGGTCGGAGACATCGTTCTGAATCTGCGCTGGGATCTGGAGAAGAAGATCCACAGGGAAGAAGTCATCACTACCCATTACGTCCGGAAATACGGAGAGAAGACGCCGGTATCGGAAGGGGATCTCAAGGACAGCCTTACCTATCTTTCCCTCTATCTGCTCTGCCACGTGATCCTGGTGATTATCCTCTGTGCCTTCGGCTATCCGCTCCAGCAGTCCATCTTCGAATGCACGTCCGCTTTCGCCGGCCTCGGCGAGACCTGCGGGCTTTATGCATCGACCAGCCTTCTCCATCAATGGGGTGCCTTATGGGCGCTTATCGGAGCAATGT
>Ga0172377_10007953_pt1 | contig 10877 bp, 13 predicted proteins | sample Pumphouse3metaG_FD_119749 | JGI IMG/M metagenome (GOLD analysis project Ga0172377, IMG submission 119749) | Leachate microbial communities from a municipal landfill in Southern Ontario, Canada - Pumphouse #3 metaG | ecosystem: Engineered > Solid waste > Landfill > Unclassified | place: Canada... | reverse complement strand
GACAAATTTCGACTTTAAGATTATAAACATATTGCTAATGCCCTTGATTTTTATATATAGGGGTAGTATAATGATTTTCGGTAAAATTGTCAATATAACCGGCTTATTCCGGCAATAAAAGGAGATATTAAATGTTTGTTTTAGTCGTAAACGCAGGGAGTTCATCGCTTAAATACCAGCTTTTTGATATGAAAACACAGGAAGTGATGGCAAAGGGGCTTTGCGAAAGGATCGGAATTGACGGAAGGTTAAAGCATCAGACCTCGGGGAAATCGGAAATAATAAAAGATATGCCGATGCCAACACATGCTCAGGCGGTTACCGCATTGGTTGCAAGTCTTACCGACAGCGAGATAGGCTGTATCTCTGACATGAATCAGATATCCGCAGTCGGACATAGGGTTGTGCACGGCGGTCCCTGGCTTACAAAAAGTGTTCTAGTTGACGACAGTGTTATTTCTGACCTGGAAAAATGCTGCGATTTGGCTCCCTTGCATACGGTTCCTCATCTGCTGGGTATAAGAGGATGTATTCAGGTTATGCCAACCACTCCGCAGGTGCTAGTTATAGATACCGCCTTTCATCAAACTATGCCGGATTATGCATACATGTATCCGATTCCATATTCACTTTATGAAAAATATAAGATTAGACGATATGGTTTTCATGGTACCTCACACCGTTATGTTTCTGGCAAGGCTATTGAAATGCTTGGTAAAAAACCGGAGGATTCAAAAATAGTTACCTGTCATCTCGGAAACGGTTCCTCAATTTCGGCTATAAAAGGTGGTAAAGTTATAGACACAAGCATGGGCTTTACACCGCTTGAAGGAGTTATCATGGGCTCACGCTGCGGCGCCATTGACCCGGCTATTCTTCCGTTTGTAATGGAAAGAGAAAAAATCCCCGCAAGCGAAATGTGCGTATGGCTTAATAAAAAATGCGGATTTCTCGGTTTGTCGGGTGTTTCGAGTGATTTAAGGGAGATCATGCAGGCTATAAAAGACGGTAATCAAAAAGCAGAACTTGCATTTAATATACTCTGCTATCAGATAAAAAAATATGTGGGCTCATATGCTGCAGCGATGAACGGACTTGACTGTGTCGTGTTTACCGCCGGTATCGGAGAGAATAACGCCGAAGTCCGTTTCAACAGCTTATCCGATATGGATTATCTTGGAATTGAAATCGACAAGGAAAAGAACAATCAAAGAAGACCGTGCAAAATAAGCACAAAAAATTCAAAGGTTAAGGTCTTTGTCATACCGACAAACGAAGAACTTGTTATCGCTTCGGATACGCAGCAAATCGTAAACAAACTAAAATAAAGAAAAATCGGCAAATCTTTGTGATTATGCCGATTTTTTTAATCCGGTTTTATCAAAAACGGTTTGAAATTTAATCGATCTGCCGAAATAAGCTTCAGCTGTGTTTGCCCGATTCTATTTGTTAGCTTATCATCGATTACAGTATGAAGATGTCCATAAAAGCATCTTTTTATTTTTTGTTCTCTCAATATATCACATATTTTTTCACACTCAATTCCACCATATACCGGCGGATAATGCAAAAAACAAACAATCTCTTTGTCCGGATTATCACCCAATAAGCTTTTTCCCGCTTTTATTGATAGCTTTAACCTTTCCGCCTCCCGATTAACAATCTTTTCGTCCTCTGGCGAATAATTATTCTCGACAAACCAACCCCTTGTACCGCAGATTATAAAGTCCTCGCATAAATAGGAGTTGTTATGCAAAAATTTAACCGATTCAATTCCCAATTCTTTTGTAAAATTGTTCAATTTTTTTAAGGTCTGCCACCAAAAATCATGGTTTCCCTTCGAAATTATTTTTTTTCCCGGTAAGGATTCCAAAAACAAAAAATCATCCGCTGTATCTTCATTTTTCATTCCCCAAGAAACATCGCCCGGTATTACAACCGTATCGTCTTCTTTGACCGTACTGTGCCAGTTTTTCTTGATTTTCTCGGTGTGATTATTCCATTTTTCCCCAAATATGTCCATCGGTTTATCGGTTGCATGTGACAGATGAAGGTCTGCGATTACAAAAACAGAAATAATGTTCACCCCAATTCTTTTGACGAATAAAAATTAACGGTTCGAGTAAAAATAAAAACGGCTCTATTGAATGATGTAATTTTTATATTGAAAACCGGAAAGGTATGGTTATAACTATGGATCCTATAAAAATAGACGAACATCCGAAACCCATAAAAGGTATAAGCTGTTCGGTAACAAACTGCGTTTATCATGATGGCAAAACAAGCTGTCACGCCGGTAAAATTGCTGTGGGACCTTCCTCGGCAACCGCCTGCCGTGACACCTTATGTGCCACCTTTAAGCTAAAGGAGGAAGACCAGTAAAACAGGCGTGCCTTTCGGCACGCTTTTATTTTATTAGTTTGGAAAAGCTTATTACTTCGCTTTTCATATCCTGCTTTTCTATAATTTTGGAAAATCGAATCTTTTTCTCCTCAAGTGTTTCGAGCTTTTTCGGAATACAAGCTCCGCTTACTTGATTTAGCTTTTTTAAAGCCTCAAATTCATCCTCTGGTACGGCTTCGCCGATAGCTGCCAATACCGAGGTCGAAAATTTATAGGGTGATGCAGTTGATGCTATAAGCATTGTGTTTTTATCGCCGGTTTCTTTTTTATACTCATTGGCACAATACAGACCGACGGCGGTATGTGTATCTATTAGATAGTTGCGGCTCTTAAAATATTCGTCTATTGTGGCTGATGTATTTTCCTCATTACAATAATATCCGGTAAAATCCTCGTTCATTTTATCGAGAACATCCTTTTCAATCCTAAAAATTCCTTTATCGAATAAATCTCTCATATAACCGGCACATTTTTTTGCACCTGCGGCAAAAAACAGTAGTCTTTCTAAATTGCTGGATATCAAAATATCCATAGAGGGAGACATTGTGGCGAAAAAGTCGCGTTTGATGTCGTAAACTCCGGTTCTTAAAAAATCGGTCAAAATGTTGTTTTTGTTTGATGCACAAACCATTTTCCCGATAGGAACTCCCATTTTTTTAGCTATATAACAGGCGAGAATATTACCGAAGTTACCGGTCGGCACCGTAACATTCAGCTTATCCCCCGGTTTTATCCTGCCCGCTTTTAATAGCTCGCAATATGCAGAAACATAATATACTATCTGGGGAGCGAGTCTGCCCCAGTTAATCGAATTTGCGCTCGACAGGAATAGGCCCTTATCTCCTAGTAATCGGTTTATATTTCTGTCCGCAAAAATCGCTTTTACTCCGCTCTGCGCATCATCGAAATTGCCGTTTATTGCGGTAACACAAACATTTTTGCCTTTTTGGGTTGCCATTTGACGGTTTTGGATAATACTAACCCCTTCGCTCGGATAAAAAACCTGAATAAATACTCTGTCTGCATCCGCATATCCTTCAAGTGCGGCCTTCCCGGTGTCACCGGAGGTAGCGACCAAAATCAATGCGTCCCTTTCTTCCCCGGTTTTTTCGAGTGCAAGCGATAAGAGGTTCGGCATAATCTGAAGCGCCATATCCTTAAAGGCACTTGTCGGACCGTGCCAAAGCTCAAGAACATAGTCGCCGTTTACCCGTGATAACTTAACCGGCGGTGATGGGAATTTTCCTCTGCCGTATGCCTCAGCTGCCGCTCTGGTTAACTCTTCTTTAGTGTAATCAGTAAGAAATAATCCGAGTATATATGCCGCTTTATCAACATATTTCATTCGGGATAATTCTATTAAGTCCGAACCCGATAACGCCGGAATCGATTCCGGGACATACAAGCCGCCGTCCGGCACTATTCCCTGCTTAATTACAAAGGCAGAGGTTTTTTTGTTCGGATATTCACTTCTGGTGCTTATATAATTCATAAATCTTTACAAGCCTTTCTGCGGCATATAAATAAAAAAATCGGCTAAAATGCGTTTTTTATATGGTTTGTTTTGTACGGGGAAAATTTGTCTTTTTTTGTGTATATTTCTATTATATCGTTTCTTGTCCGTTTTATTTTCTTTTTTATGCGGATACCAAAAGGTAAAAAAACCGGAATTTTGCCGAACTCGGACTGTTCATGTAAAAAAGCGGCAGCAGCCTTCCTGAGGTGAAATATTTTCTTCTCACTTACCGATTCGGCGGGTGTTCCGTAATAATCGCCCGAACGTGTTTTAACCTCGGCAAAAACTAAAACCCCGCGTTTATAGGCAACGATATCAAGCTCCCCGCCAATGGCGATATAATTGGTGGCAAGTATCCTGTAACCTTTTCTTTTTAGATATACACAGGCAGCTTCCTCACCAGCTCTGCCAAATATCTTGTTCATCATATTTCTCACCGAGCGTTTTCCGCAAAAAACTTCTGCGATGAACCGGACAAGGTCCAAGCTTCAATATTGCGGCTTTATGCTCTTTTGTCGCATATCCCTTGTTTCTTTCAAATCCATAACCGGGATAAAATCTGTCCATATCTTTACAGAACATGTCTCTTGATACTTTTGCAAGAATACTTGCCGCCGCAATACAGGGGATTTTCCCGTCTCCTTTTATAACAGGCTTGGCGGGTATATGAAAATCTCTTGCTATATTGCCGTCGATAAGCGCAAGGTCGGGTGTTATGTACAGCATATCAATCGCTCTTCGCATCGCAAGCATAGAAGCGTTTAAAATATTTATCGCTTCAATCTCATAAACCTCCGCATGTGCTATCGAATAAGCGACCGCCTCGGAACGAATTTTGTCGAAAAGCAGATCTCTTTTCTTTTTGCTCAACCGTTTGCTGTCATAGAGCCCCTCTATAACATGGTCCTTGGGAAGGATTACGGCAGCCGCGAACACAGGTCCCGCAAGCGGACCCCGCCCTGCTTCGTCACAACCACATATTGTTTTTATCGAATCGTTGTAAAAAGCATTCTGCAAATCCCAGGTCAACAATTTTAACACACCCTTAAACAATATTTATATATCAAATGCGTTTTCAGGTAAACTACTTATCTAAATGGCTTTTACTATCAAAAAATAGCCTATCAATAAAAAGATATAGATAAAAACTTTTCTTAGACCTAAGGCAAAGTCAGACGGTTCAAGATAAAAATCCCTATACAACACAAACCTTAATTTCCAGAAAAAATTAGCGCTTAATGAAACTAAAACACACAAAACAAAGAACAAAATGCTAATAAAACAACATTCATTTTCGGTAAACCACTGATCACCTATTAAAGCTGCAGATGCAATAATTCCTAAAACCGCTATACCGGCAGCAATTTTATCTGTTAAGGTAATAACAAACCCCTTTATGTATATTTCCTCTTGTATTATATGCTTTTTTTGTTTTAACAAAACCTCTTCCTCTTCTTCTCTGGTAAGAGGCTCACCGAGCTTGTTATTACATTCGGAACAGTATAATATATTATTGCCGTTTAGGAAACCACATTGACCGCACTTTTTCAAAGCCAAAACCACCTTTATGAATAATTGTTTTGCTTGATTTTATTAATCGAGTGTTACCCTTCCTATTTTTCCGGCACGGAATTCATCTAATAAGACTGCGGCGCATCTTTCCTCATCAATAACACCGCCGGAACGTATAAATCCTCTTTTCTTCGCTATTCGTTGGAATAAATCATACGCAGATTCGTCGTGGACCGGTGCTATTTTATATCGCTCGGTAATCAAATCGGGATATTTTATGCGTAAAAGCCTTAAGAGTTCAATCGCTAAGCTTATCGTATCAAGTATTTCATCCTTTATTGCACCGGTACAAGCAAGCTTGATTCCGGTCTGCCTGTCTTCAAACTTATGCCAGAGCACACCAGGAGTGTCTAAAAAATCTATTCCTTTTCCGGAAGATATCCATTGATTTGAGCGTGTTACTCCCGGTCTGTCCTCGGCCTTTGCTTTTTTTGTGACGGTAAAGGAATTAATAAAGGTTGACTTCCCAACATTTGTTATACCTACAACCATCACTTTTATGGATTTGTTTATGCCTTTATTTTCGTATTTTTGGATCTTATCCCTTAATATTTCTCTTGCAGCCGGCAGAATTTTGTTAAAATTACGCCTTGTCTTGCAATCAATCTCAATAACGGTTTTCCCTTCACCGGAAAGTTTTTTTATCCATTGCTGGGTTGCGTTTTTATCGGCAAGATCGCTTTTTGTCATCAGTGTTATGGTGGGTTTGTGTGAAAAAATATTCGAAAAATCAGGGTTTTTGCTGGATAAGGGCAGCCGAGCGTCCAAAAGTTCGAATATTATGTCAACCAGAAAAAGACTTTCTTTAATCTTTCGCTTTGCTTTTGCCATGTGCCCGGGATACCAAACTATTTTATCGTCCATCATCTTATCTTTTGTCTACCGAACCGAATTCACTCAGCGGAAAAACTCTGAATATAACCCTGCCGAGTATATCATTCATGCTGAATTCACCTATACTTCGGCTATCCTTTGAATTATTTCTGTTATCTCCCATAACATAAACCATTCCCTCTCCGACCGTAAACTCCTCGATAGGCTTACTCCCGTATTTCATTATTCCGGCCGTATATCTTACATAATCCTCGTCAAGCTCTTCTCCGTCTATATAAACCTTCCAGTTCTCGTAATCGATTTTTACCTTCTGTCCTTCGGTTGCGATAATACGTTTTATAAGGGGTTTCGGATAAAACTTTAAAACAACAATATCACCGGTTTTCGGTGTGTAACCAAGGCTGGAAATAACCAGCTTATCTCTATGCTGTAATGTTTCTCTCATTGACTCACCGTCAACAGAAACATACCGGAAAACAAACATAAAAAGTAAAATCATAAGAGCAAGCGCATAACAGAAGGTCTCAATATATTCGTATAAACCGCCCAACAAACCTTGACTGCTTTTTTTATCACTCTGTGGTCCCTTTTGAACGTTGTCCTCAATAATCTCGGAGTTATATACACCATTTTCGGCATTGTTGTCGTCAAAAACGAGAATTCTTTCTGTCATTTTATAATACCACTGTCCCTTTTATGATAATGTTACAAGAAAAGTGTCTGATAAACAGACACCTTCTTCGGTCCAAAAAATTAGATTTTCTCTTTAACTTTTGCTGCTTTACCAATTTTTTCACGCAAATAATACAGCTTTGCTCTGCGGACCTTACCGTGTCTGGTAACCTCTACATTCTCTACATTCGGCGAGTGAAGCGGGAAGGTCTTCTCTGTACCTACACCGAATGAAACTCGTCTCACTGTAAATGTCTCGGAAATACCACCGTTTCTTCTTGCTATAACCGTGCCCTCAAAAATCTGGGTTCTTTTTCTTGTACCCTCGACAATACGCTGATAAACCTTAACGGTATCGCCTACTTTAAAGGACGGTATATCTTTCTTTATTTGCTCATTCACAAAAGCTTCAAGTGTGTTCATAAAGCTTTCCTCCTATTCTTTGCGGAGCGTTCTTGCCGAGCCACAGAGGACCGCACCGATAAATTGACATCTGATTATAACACAGTAATACCATGTTTGCAAGACTTTTTATCAAAATAACACTCTCATTATAAATATTGTATTTTTTGTCGGTGATTTTATACATAAAAGGGCTTTTTTTCTTGACATTTTGTACAAAAAATGATATTATTGATTGTTATAGTTCATAATAATTTTAGGAGGTTTCCGGTTGAGCGCAAAAAGCAGAGTAATCTTTATTACCGGATTTAAAGGCGGAGTAGGTAAGACCACCGTAACCGCTAATATCGCTGCGGTTTTGTGCGAAATGAACAAGCGTGTCCTTATAGTTGACGGGGATTTCGGAATGCGTTGTATGGACCTGGTTCTCGGCTATGAGAGCAGCGTGCTTTTCGATTGTTATGATGTGCTTTCGGGGCGTTGCGAGCCCGAAAAGGCCATTATCGGAAACGACGGCTTATATTTTTTACCCGCCCCGATGAATTACCGCGGGGAAAAAATACCTACCGCTCGGTTTATCGAATTGTTCAATGTACTGCGAAAACGGTATGATTATTGCCTTATAGACAGTTCGGCAGATCCTTCACCATATTATCTGTCTTTCGCTGCAGCCGCCGATGATGCCATAGTCGTGGCACAGCATCAATCAACCTCGGTTAGAGCTGCCGAAAAAACCGCAATAAAGCTTACAGAGGTCGGGTTTAAAAACCTCAGACTTATAATAAACGGGTACCGAAAAGAAGATGCAAAAAAGGGTGATCTTCCCTCCTTGCTTGAAATAATACACAATTCCTCGGTGGGCTTAATCGGGGTTGTTCCATATGACAAAATTCTGCCTATTGATCAAGAAAACGGGATTGTCGCCCTCTCTGGTAAAAAAAGGCTAAACAACTATGAAGCGGCATTTATTAACATAGCTCTCCGCATCTGCGGTCATAGAATACCTTTGTTCAGGGATGTATATTCAACAAAAAAGAAAAAGCATTATAAAAACATATTCGTTAAGGGAGGGGTATTGTTATGAATATTGCAATCATTGCCAATGACAAAAAAAAGGAGCTCATCACAGAGTTTTGTTTGGCATATTGCGGGATTTTAAGCAGACATAATATCTGCGCAACCGCAACAACCGGTAAGTATATTTACGAAGCCACAAAGCTTAATATAGAAAGACTGCTTTCCGGGACGCATGGCGGAACACAACAGATTGCTTCAAAGATAGCATATGATGAAGTCGATATACTTATTCTTTTAAGAGACACCTCCTCTGATATCGAATATTTAGAGACAGAGGTCTCACTGGTTCAATTATGCGACAAACTCAATGTTCCGGTCGCAACCAATATAGCAACCGCGGAGGCTCTTATACTTGCACTTGACAGAGGTGACCTTGACTGGAGAACACTTGCACGGGACAGAAGAGAGCGAAACAAAATATGAATACCGAATATAGAAAGCCCAAGGGAACACTTGACATACTTCCTCCGGATACCAAAATTTGGAACTATCTAGAGAATATAATAAAAAAACAGTCCGAGCTTTACGGTTTCGACGAAATAAGATTTCCTACCTTTGAATTTACCGAGCTTTTCAACCGAGGAGTAGGAAACACAACCGATATTGTACAAAAGGAAATGTACACCTTTACCGATAAGGACGGGTCCAGTCTTACTCTGCGTCCCGAGGGTACTGCCTGCATAGCAAGGAGTGTACTCGAAAACGGGCTTTATGCGGGCGCAATGCCGCTAAAGCTGTACTATCTTTCCAACTTCTTTCGAAGGGAAAGGCCGCAGGCCGGAAGAAGCCGTGAGTTTTGGCAGTTTGGTACCGAGCTTTTCGGAAGTGATATTCCGGAGGCGGACGCTACGGTAATCTTGCTGGCCGATTCTGTTTTTAAAAAGCTCGGTCTTAAAAATATTGTTCTTAAAATCAATTCAATCGGATGTCCAAGCTGCCGTTCCGATTATAGATCCTCTCTAAAAAAATATTTTGAAAACAACAGCGATAAGCTATGCGAAACCTGTAAAGGCCGGTTAGAGACCAACCCTTTGAGAGTTCTCGACTGTAAATCTCCGGCATGCAAAGACCTATCAGCGCTTGCGCCCAAAACTATCGATTATCTCTGCACAGAATGCAAACAGCATTTTTCGAGACTTAGGGAAATTCTCGACGGTTGCGGTGTAGAATACCAAATAGATACCAATATTGTACGCGGACTTGATTATTATTCGAAAACCGTTTTCGAATTCATCAACGAGAGCATAGGCGCACAAAGCACGGTGTGCGGGGGCGGTCGTTATGATGGCCTTATCGAAGAATTGGGCGGTCAGCCGCTTGCCGGCGTCGGATTCGGTATGGGTTTAACAAGACTTATCCAATCGCTAAAGGATGAAAATTTATTGCCGAATACTGATACTGCCGCTGATTTATATATTGCGCCGTTGGGAGCCGAAGCTGAAAAAAAGGCCTTTTTAATAACCGAACAGCTTAGAAATTATGGTATATATGCAGACACTGACCTATGCTCACGCTCGTTAAAGGCACAGATGAAATATGCGGATAAAACCGGAGCCAAGCATGTTATTGTGCTCGGTGAAAACGAAATAAACAACAAAGAAGCCGTTTTGCAGAATATGCTGACCGGCGAAAAAATAAAGACTGATTTAAGCGTTGATGTTATAATAGAGTATATAAAAAAGTAAATCCGCTTTTTTGTTTTATAGCAATAATCATGAGGCTTAGCCATTTCCCGAAGGCAATAAGCGGCTAATCCTTTTATATTTTAAACCGAATTTTTTCGTTACTATAAGGTCGGAGGGGCAAAATAAATTATGACTGAATTGTTTGAAAATGAACGTCGCACTCATTACTGCGGTCAACTCAGGGAGAGCGATATTGAGAAAAAAGTCTGCGTAATGGGCTGGGTTCAAAAGCAAAGGGACTTGGGAAGTCTTATTTTTATCGATCTTCGTGACAGAACCGGACTGGTTCAGCTTGCTTTCGACGAAGAAAGCAAAAAAGAAATATTCGATAAGGCCTTTAAGGTCAGGGCGGAGTATGTACTTTGCGTAAAGGGTGTTGTCAGGGAAAGGGCAAGTAAAAACCCGAATATCCCGACAGGAAATATCGAAGTTTTTGCGGAGAGCCTAAAAATTCTTGCGGTTTCGGAAACACCTCCGTTTGATATTGCCGAGGACACAAACGCAAAGGAGGAGCTGCGCCTTAAATACCGTTATCTTGATCTCCGCCGCCCCGATTCACAGCGCAACCTGCTGATGCGCCACCGTATCGCCAAGGTGACTCGTGATTATTTTGACGCACAGGGGTTTATCGAGATCGAGACCCCCATGCTGATTAAATCCACGCCCGAGGGTGCGCGTGATTTTCTTGTGCCCTCCCGTATTCATAAGGGCAAGTT
>Ga0172377_10007948_pt1 | contig 10881 bp, 7 predicted proteins | sample Pumphouse3metaG_FD_119749 | JGI IMG/M metagenome (GOLD analysis project Ga0172377, IMG submission 119749) | Leachate microbial communities from a municipal landfill in Southern Ontario, Canada - Pumphouse #3 metaG | ecosystem: Engineered > Solid waste > Landfill > Unclassified | place: Canada... | reverse complement strand
CAATGTACCAAGTCCAATCCATTTTCCCATATCAACCGCATCGCCGATGACTCTGGCACATTCATGGTATACGGCAGGAAGACGTGTGACAAATGGTGTTTGCGAAAGAAGCTCCAGGTTGGGACCATTAACTAGTGCGGAGTCAGCTACATACGTGAAGGCTCCTTTGTCAAGTCCGTGTTTTGCCATAAGTGATGAGATTCTTGTCAATATCTTATTGTTATTCGTTTTATCGGAGGAATTGCCATCTATGCACTTGCCAAAAATCGGAACGCCGCGTTCTACGCAAATAAGTTCAGCCATCACCTGTTTCAAGTCAGGGTTGTGATCCTTGCTGTGCCCATAGGTGACACGGGGAGCCTTGGACGTTTCTTTCTCGGCAAGCACTCCTTCATCTCCCTTGTCGTAATTGGCGTATTCTCCCCACACGCTTATAGAAGTTGTATCGAAACTCAGGTGGGAACAGTCGATGTGGAAGGTCTTGCAGGCAGAAAGAGCGATCTCGGTCAACATGTTGGAGGCTCCTGCCTTAAACATAGCATCAAAAGAACGTCCAATATTGGTGTCAGAAAAGTCTTGGGCGTCATGTTTTTCGCCAAGAAGCAGTTCAATATCCTGCTCTCCCATGAAGGACTCCAAATGGTAGAGTGGAGAACGTCCGCTGAGAGTGTCTAGCACCATCGCCTGAACGATAGCCCCTGGCTTTACTTTCATCTTGGTGTCCACAAAGTTATTTACAGTTTCCTGGAGACCAATCGCATTGCAGTATGCTGCGACAACGGGAAGATGGTTAACTTCACGTACCTTCATGGTGTGGATAGCGTTAAGAAATTCTGGGGAAAGGGTAGTGTCATCCATTGTTTTTCTCCTGAAGAAGTTGCATATTAATGCTGCTGATACGGTCCATAATCGTCCGTGCGCGATGGTATTCATCCACATACTGAACTGCTAGTTTCCGCATCTCCTTAGGAACATATTTCTGCCGTTGCTTACCATTCTCGTTGACTACGATACACATGACGGGACCATGCTTCTGCCCCTGATGGCACTTGCAATTTGGGCGGGAGCAAACAGTATACCGTTCTACGATAGAACCATGGATCATGTGCGGAAGGCAAGCAAGCTCTGCTAGCAAGGCATTACGTTCTTCAAATAGTTTTTGATGTATTTTGTTTGACATGCCTATAATATCGTATATATTATGTGATATGCAAACAGATAAATAAAAAAAAGCGAGAAAATAAGATTTTTTTTGCGTTTTTTTGTGAGAAATGTGGGTTATAAAATTATGAATATTATATTAACGAAATCCTCATTATTATTTCATCTAAAAAAAAAGACAGAACAATGGTTTTAACACATGATTATCGTTTTCTTTCGGCTTTGCCTATTTGGGAAGAAGGCACAAACAAAGTAATGAATCGCACCGTCTGCTTTCGGGCCGAATTGCCCTGCCTAAAAGAAAAAACGGTTTTGGCAGCAGCAGCTTCTTGTTCCTTTATTCTTCAAGTAAATGGTGTCTTTGTGGCGCATGGGCCTGCGCGTACAGCGCATGGCTATTTCAGGGTTGATGAATATGATATTACTCCTTATCTTACTGCTGAAAAAAATATAATCTGCTTACGTGTAGCTGGTTACAATATAAATTCTTTCAGTTATTTGAATCAACCGTCTTTTCTTTGTTCTGAAATAACCGCCGATGGAAAAATTCTAGCCGCAACTGGCGAAAGGGGCTTTACAGCTTTTGGTGTTGATGAAAGAATTATGAAAGTGCAGCGGTATTCTTTTCAGCGAACTTTTACGGAGAGCTATTCTTTAAAAGAAGGCGCTTTTGACTATGAAATGAATATTTGTACAAAGGCACTACCGCTCAAGACCGAAGTTGTATCTGCCGGGTATTTTATATGCCGCGATGTGCCTTACAGTGAAAACGAGCCCCTGTATCCTGTCAGTACAATTCAAAAGGGTACCGTTACCTATTCGGACAAAAAAAGTTATTATGCCGGTCGTGAAATTAGTAATATCAACGATCTTTTTTTGGGGTATAAACCCGAAGAATTGGAATGTTCCTCTAATATTGAAATCGGCAAAATTAATTACGCAGTGCCCGTTCCCTATAAAGAGCAGGCTCGTGAATTATCCATTTCGAAAGACAGCTATCTTGATCTTGATATGGGGCGTAATGATACTGGAATTCTTTCGTTTGATTTACAGGCGGAAAAAGAGGGTGAACTCTATTTGACTTTTGATGAAATTCTTATCAATGGACAATTAAATTGCTTTCGTATGAGCTGTTCTAATATCATGGTATGGAAAGTTCAAAAAGGCGTGTATCATGTAATTACGGCTGAGCCATACGTGATGCAGTATATTCGTTTGACGGCGAAAGGCGCTGATTTTAAAATTAAAAATTTAAAATTATACCATATTGCTTTCCCCATGTCTGAAATCAAGCGGACGTTTGCCGGCGATGATAAACAAATGGAAAAAATTTATGATGCTGCACTGGAAACATTTCGTGCTAATGTGGTGGATATATATATGGATTGTCCTTCTCGTGAGAGGGCCGGATGGCTTTGTGACAGTTTTTTTACTTCCAGTACCGAATATGTAATGACTGGAAAATCATTGGTAGAGCGAGCGTTTTTGGAAAACTTTTTGTTGCCGGAACGTTTCCCGCATTTGCCGGATAACGGGATGCTCCCCGCATGCTATCCATCCGATCACAACAACAAGATGTTCATTCCAAACTGGGCGATGTGGTATGGGCTGGAATTGGAAAAATATTTTAAACACACTCATGATCAAAAGCTTATTGATGTGGCGACAAAACGCCTTCACCGCCTTGTTGAATATTTTAGATCGTTTGAAAATGAATTTGGATTGTTGGAAAAATTGGAGTCGTGGGTGTTTGTAGACTGGTCTAAATCAAATGAGTTATGTCAGGATGTTTCTTTTCCATCCAATATGTTGTACGCCGCTTTTCTTTCGGCTATTGGAAACTTATATAACGATCAGGAAGCTTTGGAAAAAGCAGCAAAATTACGGAAAACGATCCATGAATTATCGATGACGGAATCCGGATTTTACTGTGATAACGCGATTCGTAAAAACGGCAAACTGGTCCTTTCCGGCGAACGAACTGAAACGTGTCAATATTATGCATTCTTTTGTAAAATCGCCACACCTGAAAAAAATAAAAAATTATGGGATATTTTAGTTCATGACTTTGGTTATGACCGGCAGGAAAAGGGGCTCTATCCAGAGATTTATCCGGCGGCGGCTTTTATTGGTAACTATTTGCGCTTGGATCTATTATGTCAATATGGATATAAAGAAGCTTTGTATGATAATATAAAAGGCTATTTTACTTATATGGCTGAAAAAACAGGCACGCTATGGGAACATACGAATGATAAAGCCAGCTGTAATCACGGCTTTGCATCTTATGTGCTTTACTGGATGGATCAGTTGAATCTTCTAAAATGAAAAATTTACAGAAAACTTGAAACGACTAATGCGATGGCCTTCTTCGGACTTGTTTTGGGTCGAATGATTCATGTCAGGAATATTTGCCTCTTGTGTTCGATTGAGGTTTGTTTCTATTTTTCTAAAAGTTGTTTGTCTATTGGCTGTTTCCTAATGGGTATTTGGTTCTATTGAGGGACGGATTCCTTTTGCACAGATACTTTTTCCGCTTTTATTAAAAACGGAAGATTTATGGACTTGTTTCGATAATCTTATACAACGCAAAGGATTTTATGATGAGTTGCAGTGATTTTTTGTCTGAAAATAGGGATGTGATTAAAAATATAGAAGCCGAAATGCTGGTTCCGGTGAACATGAATCCTGAATGGCATTTTGTTTTCGGAAAGCCTGTTGATGGCTGGATGGATTCCATGCAAGAGGGAAAAATCTTTCGGATGCAAAAGAATACTTTTGATTTCGATCGGGTGCTTGATAAAGAGGTAAATCCGGAAGACGGCCTTGAAGGAGTGGTATATCAGGAATTTGAGGCAGAATCGGAAGGTATTGCGGAAATTGGCGTAGGATGTGATTGGTGGTTTTCTGCGTATTGTAATGGTAAGCGCTGTTTTTCAACTTGGCAAAGTGGAAACAAGGAAGGACAATTCGCTGTTGATAATAATCCGTTTTTTATTCCTGTGTGCCAAGGTAAAAATTTATTGGCTATTCGCGTTAAACGCGGGAGTGGCAGTTGGCACTTTTGCTGTGGAGTAATCCCATTTACAAAAATACCACTTCCAATCCTTCAATATGGACCATTTTGCAATAATCCGGATATACATAAAATGGGAATACGCTTTATGACGTGCGGAAAAATCGGAGCTGGAGTAAAGTATCGCCTGAAAGGTGCCGATGCCTGGCGGATGCAGTGGGATCAGAGACATGGACAAATTTTGCGTGAAGAGTTTCACTCGATATTTCTGGATGGACTGGAATCAGGAAAAGAATATGAGTATAGGGTTGTGATGATGGACCCGCGCAGTCCTGAGATGCATGTCGTTAGTCCGGAAAAAAAGTGCTTTTCCTTTTCCGTGCCGCCGGAAAAGGATGAAAATTTTAGTTTTTTCTTTACGGCAGATCTTCAATTTCCACCGAAAGAACATATGAAATACCTTCAGGCGATGCTGAAGGCGGCAGACGCAAAAAAATGTAATATGATTGTCTTTGGCGGTGATGCGTTTAGCAGTTTTTTGAGTGAGGATATTTTCAGATGTACCTTTAAGACGCTTCAAACAGAGTGTAAAAATACAATCCCTATTGTTTTTCTACGCGGTAATCATGAATTGCGTGGCGATCACGCGGATCAATTTTTAAAATATTTTGGGAATGACAATGGGGTCTCGTATGGGATATTCCGCTTTGGTGAAACGGCCTTTCTGGTCTTGGATTGCTGGGAAGATAAACCGGCAGACTCTCCCAATGCAGACTACTGTAAATATAATCTTGACGAGATCTTTTACGATGAGGAGCGGAAATTCTTGAAACAAGCGGTGAATTCAGCGGTGTGGAAGGATGCAAAACGTCGTATTGTTTTAGCCCATGGTGCGCCGTATTCACAGTATGATGCGTGTGAAACGATGCCATTTGTCTTGCAAGACTTAACAGACTGCTATTTTGCGGGAAAACAGCCAAAATCGCGCTTGGATTTATGGCTGGCTGGCCATTCGCATCATTATACACGAAGCATTCCCGGCACGGCGATCCTTGCAGCACCGGATCATCCAGATAAGCCGCAGAAAGACGGCACCGATTATATCTATCCGGTGTTAACAGTCGGTGGACCAAGCGAAACACAGAAAATCAAAGCGTCGGCATTTAGAGTTGATTCGACCGATGAAAAATTGTTGATAAAGGCGTATGATCAGGATGGAAAATGTTTTGAAGAGGTTGCGTATTTTGATGATGGCCGAGTGAATGAGATTCGGTCTTTGCCGCATCGTACTTTTGACGAATAAGCTTTCTCTAAATTTTGGGTATGTTTAGTATGTGCGTTGTTTGTATTGTTTAAAGCCCAAAAGCTCCGGCGGATTTATAAAAAATCGAGCCGGAGCTTTTGGGTATATTCAAACCACTTTTTATTGAAACTTATTGTTCCTGTGGTTTTTTATTTTGCGTCTTCGGGCAATTCTTCACCAGCGAGCATGCGCTTGAAGCGTTTGACGATGATTTTTGGTGCAACCTTTTTTAGGCACGTCTTGTCATCATCAATCCAAGGTTGATCCATCAAGCATAATTCTGTATATCTCTTCTCCATTTTGCCGATAAGAATGTGTTCGAGAACTTTTTCGGGTTTGTTTGCAAGTTTGGGATCGTTTTGAATCTGTTTTTTGAAAACTTCACGCTCATGTTCTAAAACATCTTTTGAAATGTCTTCTGAGGTGATGTAGGTCGGGTTGCTGGCGGTGATATGCATGCAGATATCGTTTAACAATTTTGCATCGCATTCGCCTTCCACTTCTGCCAGGCAAGCGTAAGCTACACCAGTATGAAGGTATGTGCCGATTTGAGTATTGTCCCCAGACACCCAGCGATAAGCACGTCGGACTTGCATGTTTTCACCAAGTTTGCCGATTAATGATTTCAGGTCATCGGAAACGAGTTCCGCTAATTCTTTGGAAATATCACCGTCGGTATCAAATTTGGTAAGACCTTTTTGAGCGGTTTCATTGGTGAAACTGATGAATTCTTTTGTTTTGGCAACAAAATCTGTTTCACAAAGGACTTCAACAATTACAGTTACGTTATCTTTGTTGACAACAGCGAAAAGTCCCTCTGTGGCACTGCGGCCGGCTTTTTTGGCAGCCTTTGATTTGCCAGCTTCGCGCAAAGCATCAATTGCGGCACTTTCATCACCGTTTGCAGCAACGAGAGCTTTTTTGCATTCCATCATTCCTACGCCTGTTTTTTTGCGTAGATCCATTACCATTTTGGCACTAATAGCAGCCATATTTATATCCTTTTGTTTAAATTAAAATTTTTTGAGATTAAAATAAGGGGAGGAGGAGCCCCTATAAAATAGGAATTGTATTCTTTATTATAGGGACTTCTGCAACGAATTATTTTTCGTCTTTTGCTTCTTTTTTGTCTGTTTTGCCAATGGCTTCTTCGGTCAGAGGTTGGTCTTTTTCCTGCTTTTTGCGGGAAGCAATACCTAAACCTTCTTCAACAGCAGTAGAAAAAGCATCTACAATTACTTTAATTGAACGCAGGGCATCATCATTGCCCGGAACAACATAATCAATAGTATCTGGATTGCAGTTGGAATCCACTAATGCAACGATTGGAATTCCGAGTTTTGCGGCTTCTTTTACTGCAATATGTTCGCGGTCAATATCGATGACGATCGCAGCAGCGGGAAGGCCTTTTAAATTGGAAATACCACCAAGTGCAGTCTGCAACTTGTGAAGTTCACGACGAAGGCCGGCGACTTCTTTTTTTGGCAATTTGTCAAATTCGCCATTCGCTTCCTGCTTGATCAATTTCTTCATGTAAGCTACGCGAGTGATAACAACCTTTTGGTTGGTAAGAGTTCCGCCTAACCAGCGATCGCACATGAAAGGCATGTTCAGGCGTTCTGCAGTACCGCGAACGCATTCTTGAGCTTGACGTTTGGCACCGACGAAAAGAATTTGTTTCCCTTGGGAAGCAATATCACGCAGAAAATCGCATGCTGCTGATAATTGCTGCATGGTTTTGCCTAAGTCAAAAATGGTGATGCCGCTGCGCGTACCATAGATGTAGCGTTTCATTTTCGGGTTCCAGCGACGGGTTTGATGGCCAAAGTGTACGCCGGCTTCTAATAAATCAGTAATGCTTGTCTTTCCCATGATTCTTCCTTTCATCGATTCGTTTGTAATTTTACCCTATCCGTCAACAAAATTTCCCGTGCGGATTTTCGAAATTACATTTTTTATTAAAGTATAGCATGATCTCTTTCGGGTAAAGAAATAATGCAAGTTCCATAATATAAAACCTATAATGCCTTTGGCAACTCATGATCATGGAAAAATATCCTATGTTTGATTTTTTTCTGAATAAATCAAGAGTCTTTTGATTTAAAATGGAATGGGAACGATGTTTATTGGACTTTTTGGTTTTCGCGCACAAATTGCTCAATTGTGTATCGGGTCGGTTCTATGAGCGTTTTGTATAGGGGAAGAGCTAAAAGGCTTTCAAGCTTTTCGTGCTTGGCAAGGCCTGATTTTCCGAGCGCTTCGTCAATAGCGGCAGGAAATTTGCCCGGATGCGCCGTGCCAAGACAGACCGTGGGCTCGCTTCTCTGAAATTGTTCGGCAACAGCAACACCAACGGCGCTGTGCGGATCAAGAATATAGTTTGCCGTATTGTAATATTTTTGGATGGTCGCTAGGGTCTGCGCGGTATTGCCGCGCCCGGCGGCAAAATCCGGATCGGCGCCAACGCATGTAATGGTTTTTTTCTCGGCAAACTCCGCCATCAACGCCCGTGTTTTGGCGGCATCCTGATGAACGCGATAGTAAAGATAGCGCTCAAAATTGCTGGCAATCTGGATATCCATACTTGGACTTAGGGTTGGATGCACTTCGCCTAGCGTGTATTTGCCGGTGGTGAAGAAACGACTCAGGATGTCGTTTTCGTTTGTGGCTAGAATTAATCTGCTGATGGGAGCGCCCATCTTTTTTGCGATATAACCAGCAAAGATGTCGCCAAAATTTCCAGTGGGAACTGCAACTTGAATATTGTCCGTGGTGTTGCATTGATCCTGAACGCGGAATGTCGCCCAGAAATAATAAACGATTTGAGCCAGGATTCGGGCCCAATTTACGGAATTAATCGCTCCGAGAGAAAATTCTTTTTTAAAGGGAAGGTCATTGAAGATTTCTTTCATGACGCGTTGTCCGTCATCGAAGGTCCCATGGATGGCGAGGCAATGCACATTTTTATCGGCAACGGTAGCCATTTGCCGTTCTTGCAGTGGGCTGACGCGGCCGTCTGGATACATAATAAAAATCTGTATTCCTTTTTTGCCGCGAACGCCGTGGATTGCTGCACTGCCGGTATCTCCGCTGGTTGCACCGATGATATTCAGAATGCCGCCGCGCTGCTGGAGTATATATTCAAAGACATTGCCAAGAAATTGAAGGGCGATATCTTTAAAGGCGAGTGTTGGTCCGTGAAATAATTCAGCAAAATAGAGCTTGTCTGCGAGCTTTTTTACCGGGACAACATCGTCAGCAGTAAAAGTAGCATAGCTTTTTTGAATAATTTTTTTTAGATCGGGGTCCGGGATATCGTTTCCGGTAAAGAGGCGAATGATGTGAAAGGCGAGCTCTGGATAAGAAAGAGTTTTCCATTGCTCGAGTTTATTTTGAACTTGGGGGATTTCGGCGGGAATGAGAAGACCGCCGTCTTCAGCCAGTCCCATCATGACGGCGTCTTGAAATGAAATGGGAGCGATTTTGCCTCTCGTGCTGATATATTTTGCAGAATTCATGGAGAATAAAATGCCTTTTTTTGTTTTTTGAATTATATTTTGTTGTGAAATGCTTATAGGATAAAAAACAGTATCGGTAATCAAAAATAATTTTTTAAAACGATTTTTGATGCAAGTAATGCGATGGGACAATGTGTTCTATCCAATACTATAATGCGATTGTTTGAATTTGCGGAAAATAGAAGTCAAAAAGGGGGCTTGGAATGTCTAAAAAAGCGGTTGTTTTTGTAGCTCCGGGATTTGAAGAAATCGAAGCTGTTACAATTATAGATGTGCTTCGTCGGGCGGATATTTTAACGGTTGTTGTTGGTGTGGATAATGACAAAACAAATATTGTGCAGGGTGCGCATGGAATTGGAATCGAAATTGATGCGCCGATCGAAGAGATGGAAATCACGGGCGTGGATATCGCGATTTGTCCGGGCGGCATGCCGGGATCGGTACACCTTGCGGATAGTGAAGGTGTTCGAGATTATCTGAATGGTGTTTATAAGAACGGCGGTATTGCGGCAGCAATTTGTGCAGCGCCGATTGTGTTGGATGCTGCGGGGCTGCTGAAAAATCGTGCGTACACGTGCTACCCGGGGATGGAGGATGAAATTGTACTTGGTACTTTTACGGGAAAAGCTGTGGAAGTGGACGGCAGGGTGATTACTGGCAGCGGTCCTGGAACTGCGATGAAATTTGCTCTGAAATTGGTGGAAGAACTCCAGTTAAAAGAAAAAGCGCAGGAAGTACAAAAGGGAATGCTATATGGCACGCCCCTTTGAAATGGGCCTGCAGGGTGGAGACTTTTGAGGTATAGTCTGCGTGGTTGCTTTTGTTTCCTATTGCCGATGAAGAATCACCGTTATAAAAAAGAATGATGCTGGATGTTCATGAATAAACAGTTGAATATAAAGGAATGAAGAATGAGAGAGAAATGTCTGAAAACGGAATTGGAAGAAATACTGAAACCAGTGGGGCAGGAGCATTTGCTGCGCTTTTGGGATGAGCTTTCAGAATCGGAACAGAAAGGCTTTACGGAAGAACTTAAATCGGTAAAATGGCCTAAAGTCTGCATGAGTGTTCGGGAAGTGCTGCAAAATAAGAATAAAAGCATCCCTTTTGAAAAATTAAGACCGGCGCCGTATGTAAGCCTAAATGCAAAACCGGATTATCTGGCACAATGCAAAGAACGCGGGGAAAAATTATTATCCGAAGGAAAAGTGGCAGGGTTTACAGTTGCCGGAGGGCAGGGAACACGATTGGGGTATAGTGGTCCGAAAGGAACATACTGTTTTACGGAGTTGGGGCATAAGTCTTTGTTTCAGGTCTTTGCCGAAGGCATTCTGCGTCACCAGGAAAAATGTGGCCATGTCCTGCCGTGGTATATTATGACCAGTTCCATGAATGACCAGGCGACGCGTGATTTTTTTGTCGAACATCAGTATTTTGGTCTGGAACCGGCCAATGTGACTTTTTTCAGTCAGGGGATGCTGCCGGCGTTTGATCTGAATGGTAAAGCAATTCTGCGTACGAAGAGCAGTCTGGCGTTTTCAGCAAATGGCCATGGCGGAAGTTTTGCGGCGCTGCATGACTCGGGGGCGCTGGCGGATATGAAAAAACGCGGCGTGGAGATCTTGTCTTACTGGCAAGTTGATAATGCATTGGTCAATCAGTTTGATGCGACCTTTATCGGGATGCATTTCATAACGGAGTCTGAGATGAGTAGCCGTGCTTTAATTAAGCGAAACCCATTGGAAAAGCTTGGCCATTTTTGCATGCTGGATGATAAAATGATTATTGTAGAGTATAGCGATATGCCTGAAAATTTATTATATCAGCAGGATAAAAACGAGCTATTGAGTTATCGTGCGGGAAGTCCGGCAATCCATATATTG
>Ga0172377_10007947_pt1 | contig 10883 bp, 7 predicted proteins | sample Pumphouse3metaG_FD_119749 | JGI IMG/M metagenome (GOLD analysis project Ga0172377, IMG submission 119749) | Leachate microbial communities from a municipal landfill in Southern Ontario, Canada - Pumphouse #3 metaG | ecosystem: Engineered > Solid waste > Landfill > Unclassified | place: Canada... | reverse complement strand
TGAATCAAAAGGATATACGTATGAAAAGCTAGCTACTGCTAATGCTATTCGATATCAAGTGAGAGATTCAACAATAAATGTTGATAATTTATTAGATGTTTTAGACAAAGAAGCCGCAGGCGGACATGGCTGGATAAGACACGGTTCAGATGTTACAGATGAAGAGTTGAAAGAACGCTTAACCGGGAAAAAAGATAGGAATGGTGCAGAGGCTGATACAATGGGACAACCGTCTTCAAAATTTAAAGATTTAGCATCTTACAAAAAGATGCTTGATCGATCAGAAACTATATTGGAAACAAAGATTAAGAAGAGTATTACCGACCTTAAACCCAAAATAGTTAAATATGAGAGTGATAAAAAAAATTTTCAGTCAGCACCTAAGAATACAAGAGAAAAAACTGACAAAAATACAATAATGGATACATCTAAACAGGCAATGGAAACTGAAATAGCCAGCCTTGAAAATGATCATATTGAATTTGATAAAAATCCTCAACAGCCCAATCAGGTTAAATTGTCCAAAAAATATAGTATAGAACAACAAGACTCTGATAATTTGGCAAAAGCATTCACTCCGGGAACTACACTAGCGTTGGATACTAATGATTATAAATTTGCGTACACAAAGTGGATTGGCATGCCTGGTACAAAAGTTCAAGACCTAAATGATGGGGACGAAAGCTCTCAAAGTCATAAAATGGAAACCAATTTTCCTGAAAAGGCGGCAATTAATTCAGGACGTTTGAATAAAGTTACTAAAGCTGGATGATTTTTTTCACGGCAAATGTGGCGTCTATATTTGTGAAGTAAATTTGTTAGACGTTGTAACGGATTTTGTGTAAATGGCAAGATCATAACAGGGGCTGACCTGAAGTCCGGCTCTTCGAATCCTGATGTTCCCTAGAGGGAACCGGCTTCTGGTCATAAAAATGAATTTTTAGAGGTGACCAGTAGAAATCGAGAGTTTTTTTGGATTTTGGTGCTTTTTGTTGGCGGAGGGGGAGGCTTCCCCCCCACTAAAAAGGATGCAGGTTTGTTTGCGTTATGGAAATTTCGCTTGCGGGAGGATTCTTGCTTTGGGAACGACTTTTAGGTCTGCATTGCCTTTCGCCATTTTTCCTTTCGCCAGCGGAGAAAGAATATGATGGGAAAGCTCGAATAGGTGCAGACGACTACTAACCAGCAATATTGCGGCGGAAATTTTATCACGTAGGCGGCTATCCAGAGGAGAAGCGTACAAGTCCAGTTCATCGCGGACATTGCAAACATTACCCAGATGGTGTCGCCTGCTCCGCGGAGCGCTCCGCCATAAATTACGAGCAGTACTTCGATAGTGACATAGATGGCGGCGATCCTCACCATGAAAATGGCGATCGGGCGCGCGGTGTCGAAGAGGGCGGAGGCTGTGTCGGGTTTGAAGAAGTCCACGAGCGGGCCCGGTAGAAAGACGAACGCGATAAAGATGAACGCAGAATAGGCCCACCCTAGATGTAGCCCGGAGTATGTGGACCGCTTGGCTGCGGCTGGGCTCTTTGCTCCGATGTAACGCCCGACGAGGCTCATCGAGGCGATTTCTAGTCCCATCAGGGGGACGTAGGCGACCATATCCCAGTTGAACATTATGGATGCCGCGGTTGCGGCGACGGGACCCATTCCGTGAAAGAGGAACAGGAGCATTTGAAACGCGGTCATGTTGGAAAACATTTCTATTCCCGAGGGGCCGCCTTTGCGGAATAGTTCGCCGATGAGCGGTTTGTCGATGCCGAAGGAGTGCGCTGTGTTGAACCGTGTGCGCAAATCCTTGCTGAAATATTTGAGGGCGAGCATCGCAAGCGATGTGCCGTTGCCGAGTAGCGTTCCGTATGCGGCGCCGCTTGCGTTCATTGCGGGGAATATCCAATGCCCGTAAATGAGGAAGTAGTTCGCGATTACGTTTACGATCATACCTACAAATGAAGCCTGCATGATGATTTTTGCTTCGCCGATGCCGGAGAAGAAACTGGAGAACGAGTTCCTTAAAAGAGTGATGACGCTTCCGTACATGAGAATTGCGAAATAGTCTTTTTGCTCAGAGAGCTGCAAGGGTCCCAAATTTTCGAAGGAGAATGCGTAGTAGCCGAGCGGAACGAGGGCGATGAGGATGGGCGCGCTTAAAAGTGAAAAATAGAGTGTCTGCGAAAGGACTTTTGCACAATTTTCGTTGCGCTTCGCTCCTAGGTTCTGTGCGACGAGGGCTGTTGCATATGCGATGAGTCCGATGAAAAAAGTGAGGAAGATCATCTGCGCCCCGCTACCGCCGAGCGCGGCATTCATATATTCCGGACCTACGCGAGAGAGGAACAACCGGTCGATGAATGTCATCAGCGTGTCGAACGACATGGAAAGAAGCATGGGCAAGGCGACGACGAGAACATCGTTTATGTCGCCTTCTTTCTTGAACTTTCTTTTGACATTTCTTTTCACAGGCCCCAAGATAGAAAATCGGGCCGGTTGGCGCTAACTCCTTATTTTTTGAGAATTTATATTTGCTTTGTGAAAAATATTGATGGACGTACAAAATTGCTCGCTATCTTTGGGCATCCTGTAGGGCATAGCAAGTCGCCTTGCATGCACAATGCGCTTTTTGATAAGTTGGGCATTAATGCGGCTTATGTGCCGCTTTCTCCCGAGCCTTCCGAATTGGGGCTCGCTATTTCCGGTTTCCGGGCGCTCGGTTTTTGGGGCGCGAACGTGACGATTCCTTTTAAAGAAAAAGTGGGAGAGTTCTTGGATGGTTTGTCCGATATTTCCCGTTTTACAGGTAGCGTGAATACGCTTTACTGGGAAAATGGAATTGTCGGCGGTAAGTTGCTCGGGACGACTACGGATCCTTATGGAGCGCTTTCCGATCTTGCGGAACACGGCGTTTCCGTGAAAGGTTCTCATGTGGCGGTGCTCGGGAATGGCGGCGCGGCGCGCTCTATTGCTTTTGCACTTATGAAAGAGGGCGCTTCCGTGACTGTCGTTTCGCGGAATGAAGAAAAAGGCAAAGCTCTTGCTTCTGCTTTGGCTGAGGCTTTTCCCGATAAGGAAATGCCGCGCCATATTCTTTTTGTGGATTTTGCAAACATTGCTGGTGACGTGGATTTGGTGCTCAACGCGACTTCCGTGGGTATGTCGCCGAATGTGGACGAGAGCCCGCTTCCTAAGGATGTTTTGAACCCGCGCTTTGTTGTGTGCGATATTGTGTATAATCCTCTCGAGACGAAACTTTTGCGCGAGGCGAAGAATGCCGGTTGCAAGGTGATCGGCGGAAGTGCGATGCTTGTTTTCCAGGGTGCGAAGAGCTTTGAATTCTGGTTCCCGGGGGAGAGGGCTGATGTGCAAGTGATGAAGTCGGCTATCGGACTTGCGGAGGGCGTGTGATGGCAAACAGTGAACGCACCATTTATTTTACGGGCTTTATGGCGAGCGGCAAGAGCCGCATCGGCCGCGCTGTTTCGGAACGGTTGAACCGAACCTTTGTCGATACGGACTCCGTAATCGTAGAGCGCGCTCATAAAAGCATTTCGGATATTTTTGCGTCTGAAGGTGAATCCGCTTTCCGCAAAATGGAGCTCGATCTTATCCGCGAAATTTCGGAGGATCCATCCCCGAAGGTCGTCGCCTTGGGCGGCGGCACTTTGACGCAGTCGCAGATCGTTTCTCTTATCCGCAAAACGGGTATTATCATACGGCTGTGGGCTGTTCCGGAAGTGCTGAATGAGCGGATCGGACGCAAGAATACGCGCCCGCTTTTGGCGGGTCTCGCTCCCGAAGACCGCTTGGCAAAGATTAAGACGATGCTTGCTGAACGCGAGCCGCGCTATGCTTTGGCTGATTTTAGCGTGGAGAGTTCCAATGATTTTACCGAAGAACACGTGGTCTCGGAAGTGCTCCGCAATCTCAAGTTCTGGGAATCCCGCGCGGTTTTTGTGGAACCTTCTTGCGGTTCGCATTATCCGATTTTTATTGGGCATAATCTGATTCCGCGCATTTCCTCGCTTCTTTATGGGCTCCGCCTTGCTCCGTCCAATTCCTTTTTGATCTGCACGGATACGAATGTTGCTTCTGCGCAAGGCCGGAATTTGGCTTTGCTTAAGAAGGAAGCTGGTGATTCTCCGGTATTCAAGTTTCACGCCGGGGAAATTTTCAAGAACCTTTCTAGCTTGAACCAACTTTATACGTTCATGCTCCGCAGGCATTATTCCCGCAAGTCCTGCTTGTTGCAGCTTTCGGGCGGTGTTGTGGGCGATATGGCTGGCTTTGCTGCAGCTACTTACCAGCGTGGAATTTCTTTTGTTCAAATTCCGACGACGCTTCTTGCGATGGTGGACAGTTCTGTGGGCGGCAAGGTGGCGGTGAACCACCCCGAAGGGAAGAATATGATCGGCGCGTTCTATCAACCGCGGGCGGTCGTCTGCGATTTGGACGTGCTTTCTACTTTGCCTCCCGTTGAATTCTTGGCCGGGCTTGCGGAAGTCGTTAAGTACGGCGTCATTTATGACGAGGAATTTTTCCTCTATCTGGAAGCGAATGTGCAAAGAATTCTTTCCCGCGATAGCGAGGTTCTTGCTTATATTGTGCGCCGCAGCTGTGAAATTAAGGCTGAAGTAGTGGGTATCGATGAAAAGGAGATGGGCCTCCGCGCTATCCTCAATTATGGACACACGTTCGGTCACGCGATTGAGAAACTCAACCATTACGAATTTTCTCATGGTATTGGCGTGAGCCTCGGTATGCGGGTCGCTGCCCGTTTGGCGGCTCTTACTGGCCGCATTACAAAAGAAGAGGAGCTTCGCCAAAAGGCGTTGCTCGATGCGTTCGGTTTTCCGCAGACGGTTTCGGTTGATGTGGACAAGGCTTGGGAAGCAATGGGCATTGATAAAAAAGTGGAGAAGAATATGCGCGTGTACATCCTTCCCGTTAAAATCGGAGTGGTGGAAAAAGCTGCGTCCGTTGACGAATCTCTTGTACGTAAGGCTTGGGAGGCTGTGCTCCCGGGAGGAATTGAATGAGCATCTTGGTTACTGGTGGTACTGGCGCTTTGGGATTCCATATACTCGCTAGCGTTACGCGTTCCAATGAAAAACTCTACAGCTTCAGCGATGAGCAGCCGCAACCTTGGCAGAAGGTTTCGGATGTTATTTATCGCACGGGCAATCTCCTCAATTTCAAGGAAGTCCTTGCGATTGTCAAAGAAGTGAATCCTACGCACGTGTATCATTTGGCGAGCCAATCCTCCGTTGGGCTTTCGTATAAGAAACCCTATGAGACGCTCAGTACAAATTTGCTCGGTACGCAGAATTTGCTCGAATCCGTGCGCCAAGTGGCTCCAGAGGCAAAGGTGCTTCTTTTGAGCTCTAGCGAAATTTATGGGCGGAGTTCCGGGCTTCTTCTGACGACGCAGCACAAGGAATCCGATTTGCTGAATCCCCTTACGCCCTATGCGACTTCTAAAGCATGTATGGAACTTTTGGGAAATCAGTTCAAGAATGCTTATAATCTCCATATTGTGACGGTGCGCCCCTTCCATTTTACGGGCCCTCATCATAGCCGCCGCTTTGCAATCCCTTCTATAGCAAGCCAGCTCGTCCGCATTAAGAATTATGGTACGGAACCTGTGATCTTCTCGGGAAGTCTTGACATTAGCCGCGACGTTCTCGATGTGCGCGATGTGGCCCGCGGGCTTATTCAAGTGCTTAGTACTTGCGAATCGGGCAGCGTTTACAACATTTGTTCAGGTAAGTCCGTCACATTCCGCGAACTTACCGAGTATTTGGTAGATATAGCCGGTGTCGATGTGGATTTCCGCGTAGACCCTTCGCTTGAACGTACGAACGACATTCCTCTTCTTGTCGGCGATCCGGGAAAGATTATGGCTTTAGGTTGGAAGCCGATGATCAGCCTTGAGGACTGCCTCACGGATCTTTATAAGGAAATGGTGGTCCGCCTCCGTATGGAAAAGGAAATGCGTTCCGCTACTACCTTTCTTAATTAACGCATGAATCTCAGTTTCTATATTGCGACTCAATTATGATGTTTTCTCAACTTTCTGAATCTCTGGAATCAACTCTCAAGAACCTCCGCGGTCAAGGTAAGCTGACTGAGGAAAACGTAGCAGACTCTTTGCGTGAAGTGCGCCGCGCTTTTTTGGAAGCGGATGTTAATTTCAATGTGACGCGGGATTTTGTCAAAGCGGTCAAGGAAAAGTCCTTAGGCGCAGACGTTCTCTCTTCTGTTTCTCCGGGACAGCAGATCGTCAAGATCATCCACGATGAACTCGTGCAGGTGATGGGTGGAGAGACAAAGGAACTTAGCCTTCAGGGCAAGCCGCCTGTGGGCATTATGATGGTGGGGTTGCAAGGCTCGGGCAAGACGACTTTTGCGGCGAAAATAGCCCTTTATTTGAGAAATAAGCGCAAGCGCAAACCGCTTCTCGTTGCCGCTGACGTTTATCGTCCGGCAGCTATCAAGCAGCTGCAGGTATTAGGGAAGTCCATCGGCGTGCCTGTGTTTGAGGAGGGCGAGGGCGATCCTTGCCAAATTATTCAGCACGGTTACGAGTACGCACAAAAGAATGGATTTGACCTAGTCATTTATGATACTGCAGGCCGTTTGCAGATTGATGAAACTCTGATGCAGGAATTGGAAAGAGCCCGCGATGCCGTGCATCCGGAAGAAATCCTATTCGTTGCGGATGCGATGATCGGCCAAGAGTCCGTGAATGTCGCGGAAACTTTCTTTAAACGCTTGAATTTTACAGGTGTGTGCCTTTCCAAGATGGATGGCGATGCACGCGGGGGTGCGGCCCTTTCTATCAAAAAGATGACGGGCGTGCCAATCTGTTTTATCGGTATCGGAGAAAAACCGAATGAAATAGATCTATTCCATCCAGATCGCATGGCGAGCCGCATTCTCGGTATGGGCGATGTGGTGAGCCTTGTTGAAAAGGCTCAGTCGGTGATTGATGAAAAGGATGCGAAGGATCTCAAGAAAAAAATTCTCAACAATGCTTTTGACTTGGATGATTTTCTCCGCCAACTTCGTACCATCAAGAAGCTCGGCCGCATCAAGGATATTATCGGCCTCATACCCGGACTCAACAAACTTCCTTTGGACAAGATCAATGAAAAGGATATGGTATATGTGGAAGCCGTGTTGAGTTCGATGACTGCCAAGGAACGCAAGCATCCGAACATTATCGATGGTAATCGCAAAAAGCGCATTGCCAAGGGATCCGGAACGGATATTCCAAAGGTAAACCAAGTCCTCAAGCAATTCGATGACATGAAGGAAATGTTCAAGAAAATTGGTTCCTTTGCTAAAAAACAGAATGGCGGTGTGGCTCCGGGCTCTAATTATACGCCGCCGAAAGACAAGAAGAAAAAGCGCCGCTGATTCGTTTTTTAAGCTCTCTTTTAAAGAGAGCTTTAGTTTGCACTGGGCTTCTTAAGAAATTATATTGAAAAAGATGCAAAAATTGGTAGTTGTTGCCGATGCGGCTATTCCATTCTTAAAGGGTGTCCTGGATCCTTTTGCCGAGGTGCGTTATTACCCTGGGGCTCAAATTACTAGGAAAGAGTTGGCTGATGCCGATGCTTTACTTGTGCGGACGCGCACTGCAGTGAATGCGGAACTTTTGGAGAATACTCCGGTTCGCTTTGTCGCTACGGCGACCATCGGGATGGATCATTTGGATACGGCATATCTCGATTCCAAAAAAATTGTCTGGGCGAATGCTCCGGGATGCAATGCAGATAGCGTCATACAGTATGTCGCTTCTGCTTTATTTTCTATGTCGCGCCGGTTTTGCGAGCGCTTGGAAGGAAAAACGATAGGAATTATTGGAGTGGGAAACGTCGGTTCTCGCGTGGCCTCTCTCGCTAAAATTTTGGGGATGAATGTGCTTTTGTGCGACCCCCCGCGGGTCGCTTTGGATAGCTCTGCAGATTTTTGTCATCGGGTAGAAATGATTCCTAAATGCGATATTGTTTCCCTTCACGTTCCTTTGCTCTATTCCGGGCGATTTATGACGCACCGTTTGGCAAATGCTGAGTTTATTGGAGCTATGCAGCCGAATGCATGGCTTATCAATACGTCCCGTGGCGAAGTCCTTGATAGCTCTGCGCTTAGGCTCGCTCTTCGTGGAGGTAGCATTGGTGGGGCTGTGCTAGATGTATGGGAGGGGGAACCTAGTATTGACCGGGAACTTCTGAGTCTTGTAGATTTTGGCACGTCACATATTGCGGGCTATAGCCGCGATGGAAAGGCGAATGCGACTACTGCTGTCGTAAAGGAACTTGCAAAGTATTTCGGCTTGGAAGCTTTGCGTTCTTTTAAGGTTACTTTAAACGATGATTTGCCCGTGCTCGAATGCGATGCCCGCGGCAAGATACCGGAGGACGCTATCGGCGAGTTGTATTTGCAGACTTACGATATTCATAGGGATGATGCGGCTTTGCGGGCGAAGCCTTCTGATTTTGAATTCCTCCGCTCCCATTATCCCGAGAGACGCGAACCCAAGGCTTATCGCGTTCATTTGAAGAACGCATCGCTTGCATTTCGTCACACGCTTGAATCTTTGGGCTTTACGGTTCTTGCAGAGTAAGTTAAAATTGAGGATATGATGAATAAACAAATTAAAATTCTTGCTTTATCCTTTTCTTTGGTCTCGGCTTCTTTTGCGGACGACGCTTCCGAGGGAATGTTTTCCGGGGCTCTTCCCCGCAACTTTAATGCGGACGTCGTCGCTTCGCTTCAATTCTCCCGCAATCATTTTGATAATTGGAATAATGGCAAAGATGGAACGAATTCTTCCCTTTGGCTTGCCAAATATGATGCCGATGTGAAGGGCCATTGGACTCATATTGATTGGCGGAATGTGGTGAAGCTCTCTTGGGGCCGTACTTATACGGAAGGACTGGGAACCCGCAAGTCTCAAGATGAAATTTTCTTGGAAACGACGGTAAGCGAGAATGATTTTGGCATCATCAAGCCTTATGCCGGTCTCCGCTTTGAATCTCAATTTGCGAAGAGCTACCAGTATAGTGATACGGCGGCAAGGGTTCCTGTTTCCTGTTTCATGGATCCTGGGTATTTTACTCAGTTTGCTGGTCTTTCTTACGCTCCGGATGATAACTTTATGCAGGGCCTCGCTTTTGCTAACCGGATGACTTTCTCGGATGGCTATGGTTGGGCGGATGATAAGGACACCAAGAAGGTAGAATCCCTTAAGGACGAACCGGGCCTTGAAAGCGTTACTGAATATAAAGTAAAGTTTTCGACAATTATCTCTTTCAAGACGCGTCTTTGGGCATTTGTCAATTTCAAAGGTGTCGATGAAATTGATGGCAAGTGGGAAAACGACTTGGAGATTGCCCTTGTCCCGCTTCTTGTGTTGAGCCTCGGCGTGGATCTTGCGTACGACAAGGATGTGAGCGAAGACAGCCAATACCGCGATGCGGTTAACCTCGGCATCGTTTGGCGCTGGTTTTAATTTCCATTTATAAAAAAGCTATCTTTGGCAGGTAATTCACTTTTAGCTTTAGGTAGCTGTATGATTATTTTCCGTGGGTCTCCCGCCCTCTCTTCTTTTAGGGAACAGAAGCTCCTTTCCGATTTTAAGCAAGCTGCTCTTCCGGTGAAGTCCATCTATGCTGAATTTACTCACGTCGTGGATTTAGAGTCTCCGCTTTCGGATGAAAAGAAATCAACTCTTGAAAAACTTCTTGCATACGGCCCATCTCGTGCCGTTAAGTCTCCTGAGGGAACTCTTTTTGTAGTGGCTCCGCGTCCAGGGACTATTAGCCCATGGAGTTCCAAGGCTACGGATATCGCTCACATTTGCGGACTTTCCGAAATCAAGCGCTTGGAACGGGCCATCGCCTATTACGTCGATTTTAACGGCGGTGTTACCGAGGATATCCTCTCGCAAATTAAGGCCAAGCTTCATGATCGGATGACGCAGAAGGTATTCCCGGCATTCCACTTGCTTGACGTTCTCTTCATTCATGAAGAACCGCGCAAGTTGGTCGAAGTTCCCATTCTTACAGAGGGCCGTGATGCGCTTATCCGCGCTGATAAAAAAATGGGCCTCGCCCTCTCTTCTTCTGAAATAGATTATCTCGTAGCGAGTTTTGCGGCTCTCAAGCGCAATCCGACGGATGTGGAACTTTATATGTTCGCCGAGATGAACTCCGAACATTGCCGCCATAAGGTTTTTGGTGCAGAATGGACGATTGATGGGGAGAAAAAGGATCTATCCCTTTTTCAGATGATCAAGAATACGTATAAGTTGCATCCGACGAATATTCTCTCCGCCTATAAGGACAACGCCGCAGTGATGGACGGTGCTGCCAAGGCCGGTCGCTATTATGCAGACCCGAAGACGAACAAGTATGGCTGGCACGAAGAGCCGATCCCTGTTCTGATGAAGGTGGAGACGCATAATCACCCGACGGCAATTTCTCCGTTCCCGGGCGCAGCTACGGGCTCTGGAGGTGAAATTCGGGATGAAGGTGCCACTGGCCGCGGTTCCAAGCCAAAGGCCGGCCTTACAGGGTATAGCGTTTCGAATCTCAAGATTCCGGGTTATGTACAACCTTGGGAAAGGGATTTTGGAAACCCGGGCCGCTTAGCCTCCCCGCTTGATATTATGATTGAAGGCCCGCTCGGTGGCGCTGCGTTCAACAATGAATTTGGACGTCCGAATATTTTGGGATATTTCCGCACATTTGAAGAAGAAGTTCCGGCGAACAAGGGTCGCGAAGTCCGCGGCTATCACAAGCCGATTATGCTTGCTGGTGGCTTGGGAACGATCAAGCAAGAATTTATTGCAAAAGGCCACATCAATCCGGGCG
>Ga0172377_10007945_pt1 | contig 10884 bp, 4 predicted proteins | sample Pumphouse3metaG_FD_119749 | JGI IMG/M metagenome (GOLD analysis project Ga0172377, IMG submission 119749) | Leachate microbial communities from a municipal landfill in Southern Ontario, Canada - Pumphouse #3 metaG | ecosystem: Engineered > Solid waste > Landfill > Unclassified | place: Canada... | reverse complement strand
TGTCACGTTGTTCCATCCTCACCCCTGCGGGGCCGGCCTAGAGTCCGGCTCTTCGAACCCTGATGTTCCCTGAAGGGAACCGGCTTCTCGTTGTTGCGGTGTCACGTTGTCACGTTGTTCCATCCTCACCCCTGCGGGGCCGGCCCGGAGTCCGGCTCTTCGAACCCTGATGTTCCCTAAAAAGGGAACCGGCTTCTCGTTGTTGCGGTGTCACGTTGTTCCATCCTCACCCCTGCGGGGCCGGCCCGGAGTCCGGCTCTTCGAATCCTGACGGTTCCCTAGAGGGAACCGGCTTGTCTCCATAAAAATTGAGTTTTTAGAGGTGCCCTCTAATAAGTTCATTAGATTGATATCGCTTAAAGTTTTTGATCACTCAATTTTTATCCGCCCCAACAGCATCAGCGCTCCATTTACAATAAACGCGAGAACAAGGAAAACATCCCCCGTATGAGCGCCCATTGAAGGCGGGATCAACTTGCCCAATAAGGCAAGGACACCACCTAAGATAATCGCCGCAGAAATAAACGGGGTCTTGACCTTCATACCCGCCAACCCCAGAAGAATCGGCAAGGTAAATGCACCTGCATACACGGCAAGCGCAAGGAGCATCATTCCGATAATGTCAGTAAAATTGATCGCAATAACCAATGCGACAATGCCATTCAAAAGAATCACCAAACGGGTACGGCGAATTTCAACTACATCGCTTACTGGACTCAGCGTACAAAGGCGCGTAATGATGATGGACGAACTTAAAAGAGTCGTATCTGCCGAAGAAAGTACCACGCTCAAAAGGCAAAGTCCAAGAACAGGTAGAAGGAAATGCGGAAGCACCACCCGACCGATTTCAATAATTCGTGCACCGGACGTGAAATTGAGGGCCGCGCCGTATGAGCTCAAAAAGCCAATGCACGCCGCCACAAGGGAGAGGATCATCGCAGCAATCACTACCGAACGCTGAGCCGTCTTCTCATCTTTCGCACAAAACAATCTAGAATACATATCCGGCCCGGCCGTATAAGCCGTCGCATAAGTCAAAAGCAGAAGGACCAAATCCAAGACGGAAAAATTTTCATTGAACGGAAAAGCCGGAGCGGGAATACCCATATAAGTAATCGGGTGCAAATAAGCAAAAACAGTTAAAAGGACAATACCCAAAATAATCAGGGCCGCTTGCAAAAAATCCGTGCGCAGCACGGAAAATTGCCCGCCAGCCAAAGTATAACCGATAAAAATAACACCCGAAACAATCGCCCCTGCCATATAGTTCATACCGGTAAAACTCTGGAGAATTTTGCCCGACGCAATGATTTGCGCCGCCACGACGCCCGTCCACGCAACGGGAATTATTATCGACGCCACCGTGCGCGGCCCCTTGCCATACAAGTCTTCCATCAGATCTGGAAGAGTAAAGCGCCCGAGTTTGCAGATCCTCGGAAGAAACGGAAGCAAGGCTAAAAGCCCGATTGCTCCCGTGAGCAAAAACCAAGTCGAAGCTCCGCCTAAACGCGGGCCAGCATCTATCGCGCCGATGACCGCCGAGCCGCCGAGAATCGTTGCGACCAAGCTCCCGGTTATCATCAGTACAGAACCGCCTTTGCGGGCGACAAAAAAATCCGAAACGCTTTTCACTTGAGCTGCGCTTTGCCAAGCAATAAGGACAAGCGCAAAAAAGTATATGATTAAAATAAAACCCATGGCCCCCAATATAGAAAATGCAGGGCAGGGTGCTTCCGCTCACTAGCGCTAGGGCCGCGTGCTCCTCGCTTCTTGACACGAAATCGATCGTATCGTCCGATGCTTTGCTCCGTTTCTTCTTTCCACATCTCAGGCTTTTTACTCAACGATAGCTGCAAGACCCCGGATCTATCGTCCGGGGTGACGCCGAGGGAAAATGACTCATCGAAAGGCCCGGGGTGACGCTGAGAATGTCGCCTTAACGGCTGATCACAATTCCCGTATCCCGGGTAATCGTTTTAACTATACCCTTTGCAAAAGAGTCTGCATTAGAAATTACGGCAGCATACTTTTTTGCACGGGTAACTCCCGTATAAATAATCTGCTTGTTGAAAAGAGGGTGTTCCTTTTTGTCGGGCAAAAAAAGAAGTACACTATCAAATTCGGAACCCTGGGCTTTATGCACAGTAATCGCAAAAGCAGTGTCCACATTCTTAGCAGGAAACGAAGATAATGTATAAAATACGAACCGGAGGCTCTTCTTGAACATAATAAATTTGATACCGTCGGCGTTTTTAACAATAACGCCAGTATCGCCATTGTATAATTTATATGCACTCTGATTTTGATTGAGCATCACGATTTTGCCAACTTCATCGGACATAGAGCCTAAAACAGAATTCAATATCGCCAAATTCAAGGCATTCACTCCGCAAAGGCCTTCACGCTCTGCACAGAGGATTCGGGAGCGCTCTACGAACGCCCAAAGCGATTTGCAATTTTCATCCTCCAGCAGAGATTCCCGATTCTCAGGGACATTTACATTTTTCGCACAAGCGGCGAGATCCCTGTAAAAAGTAGCCGCCCAAAAATTAGCCACCTGTTGGACGCCATCCTTTTTTAGCTGAAACTCAGCAGGCATCTCTATCAACTGAATAGAATTCTCCTTTATATGCAACAAATCTTTTTGCCAAAAAGAAAAACGGTCCTGCAATGTATTTTCACTCGGATCATTGATATACTTCGCCAAATTCCCGATGGCGGAATCTGCGTTAAAACGACGGGAAATAGAAAGCTCTACAACAGAGTCTTTTTTTTGAGCAAGAAGTTCGCCAAGAACGGCACCCGCTTCCACCGAGGGCAATTGATCCTTATCGCCCAAAAGAAAAATTCTAGCTCCACGAGGAATCGCCGAAAGCAGATTTGCAAACAAACTAATATCTATCATAGATGCTTCATCAATGATAAAGATCGATTCTTTGGGGAAAAGATTCTGCGAATTATAATGAAAGCCATTCTCCTGCGGGCGAAAGTTCAATAGGCGATGTATCGTGGCCCCTTCCAATTTGGCGATTTTATCATAAACGGATTTATCATCTCCATTCCGTTCGTTCTCTTTAATTCTCGCAAGGCTGTTTCCAATGCTTTCTTGCATGCGATCCGCAGCCTTTCCGCTCGGAGCCGCCAAATAAACAGCACAGTCTTTGAATTCTTCTTTTTTGAGAAGAGCGCAGAGAATATAAAAAGCGACTGTAGTCTTTCCAGTGCCCGGGCCTCCCGTAATAATCAAATTCTCATTTTTGCCTCGAGTGACAGCTTCCAATTGTTCCGAATTGAATTCGATACCAGCAAGGCCTTTAATCTCGGACCTTAGGGATTCCAGCTCGGATCGTTCCGTTTTTGAAGTCGTCGAAGGAAAAAGTTCTGCAATTTTTCTTTCAATATTGAGCTTAGCCGCAAAATACTTCTGGATATAAAGAGAATTTTCTTCACAGATAAAAGGGCGCGCGTCTAATTTACCGCCAACGAGTTCCGGGTACTTTCCGCCGACAATCTCAGCCAGCGCCTTTTTAAATTCCCCTTTCAAATCGCCCGCATTCTGTTCCACCAAAGCATTCTCATTCATGGCGCAAAGAGAATTCCATTTCACCGCCCACTTTTGAGAAGCCTTTTCCAAATCGCAAGAAATCAGCGTATTGCCATCGTCTTCCAGCACAAGAAGCGCCGTCAAGAAAATCTTCATTTCATTCGAAATGGCAGGGCAAAATTCATCCAACCGCTGAATCATATTCTTCTGCAACCAAGAAACACCATGCACATTTTCCAAGGAAAGGATAAATTCACTGTAGCTCATATTTCTCATTTTCCTTTTAAGTCGCTCTCCATAGGTCTTTGGATCAAAGCTTCGTATTGCGATTTAATTTCTGCGTAAGCCTCAAATTGTTTTGAATAGATTCCTGCATCGGAAGCCTCTTTACAACCGCGGAAAAACACGTAATAAATACCACCAAAATACTTTTCAAAGATTTCCTGTTCGCTTGCCGCCGGGTAGAAGCCCTTAATCCACTGGATCATAAAGCGAGAATAAAACACGCGCTGCACATCATAATGCATTTTAGTGATTTCCTCTTCCAGATTACGAGGCGAATAAGAATTCATAGAATCCGACTTCCAATCCAGAATGTAAAAGAGATCCTCTCCACCTTTCCCTTTGCGGCGGAAGGCCAAATCAATATAGCCCTTACCGACCCAGCGTTCACTGCCGTTAATCTGGAAAAGCATTTCGGCCTTGCGGTCTTCGGAAGAAATATCCTTGAGCGAAAAACCGCCATTTTTTGCATCTACAAAGCGGGCGCGGAGCGTTCGATGCACAATTCCTATAGCATCTTCCAACCAGTCCTTGTGTTTTTTAAGCGAGAAACCGTTGGTTTCAAAATTATCCGTTACTAGATCGCAGAGATCTTTGTCCTTTTGCAAGTCTTCTAAAGACATATTGCCCATACGCACAAAATCAGCATTTTCAAATATGCCATGCATCGCTTCGCCGAGTTCCTTGCCTTTGGGGAAATTCTTGGACTTTATCTGCGAAGGAAATCCATCAACAAGATCTTCTATTCTTTCTACTGTTTGTATATCACTCTCAGCATCTTCGTGATAGAAGTTACCGTCTTCCGAATCCGTATCCTTTATTGCGGAATGAGCTATTTGCGAATAAGATGTACTGCGCAAGCAAAGCGTATGATTGTTAATTTGTCCAAATTTAGACTTTAGGATTTCATCTATGTCAAACGTCGCCGATTCCGTGGAATATCTTTGAGAAAGCGATTCTGCATACTTGCTAAAAACACCCGCAAAAAAAGTACCGGGGAAAAATCCATCTTCCGGCTTTCCTGCAAAAAGGAAGTTTCCCAAACCGCGCCGCTCCATAGCATTCATTGTCGGAGCCAAAAAAGAAGACGGCGATTTTTTCTTAGCTTCGTATCTCGGCAAAACAAGCAAGTATTCCGCACGCGTAAGCGCCACATAGAAAAGGCGGCGCCATTCCGCTTCTTCCGCAACTGCAATTTTGTCCGTCCGCTGGAAAGCTATCCGGCGTTTAGGCAAAGCCCCCGCAGAAATTTCTTCTTCCAAATCTTCCAAGCAAATGGAATAGCCATGATTATTTATTCCTTTATAGCCACCCGCAAGGACAACTACGGGGAACTCCAAGCCTTTTGATGCGTGAATCGTCATCACTTGTACTGCGGGCAAATCAGTGCCTTTTGCTACAATTTCACCATCCTCATCTGCATCAGCATTAGCCGTATGCAAATTTTCAAGAAGCGTCACCATCTCTTCCAGAGAATAGCTTCTCGCGTAAAGAACATTCACAATATAATCGCCAATCTGCCGAATTTTGGCAAGCGACTGCATATTATCACTTCCGCCGAGAGTTTCTTCTATTTTCGAATCCGAATAGATCGCTTCAAAAAGCTCGGCCCAAGCCTTTTTGCAAGCGAGAATACGCCAATGGGCAAGCATTGTCAAAAACGGAGCCCGCTCATCTTCAAAAGAAAATTTTTCGGCAAAGTCTAATTTTGAAAGTCCATTGCGATAGTCTGGATGTACAAACAAAGTAAGCAAAGCCGCCCGAATCGCAACCTGGTTACCCGCCGAATTATCTTCTGTACCTATAGCACGGAGAAGCGCAATCCAATGGGAACATTCCGCATCCGTAAACAAAGAATTATCCTTATAGCGGAGCACGGGCACGCCTGCCTTTGCAAGTTCCCTTTCTATCCACGGCATTTCCGTCCGTGTACGGGCAAGTACAGCAACATCGGAATAGCGCAAATTGCGGAGTGCATTTTCATGCGGATCCCAGATTTGCAATGCCGTTTTGCCTTCTTTTATTTCAAATATTTCCGCAAGACGCGAAACAGCGAACTTGGCAAAATCAAAGGGACTTGTCGATTCTGGAGCAAGCCACACCGGAGGAAAGGAAGAGCTATTCAACGCAGCAATTTTTTCATTTTCTTTCGGACATTCAGAAGGAACGAAAGCATCACCAAAATCTTTGGAATTTTCCTCCGCATAAGCCGCTTGTTCAAATACAGCATCGCAAGCCTTAATCACACCATCCGAAGACCTATGATTGCACGCAAGCCGGAATCCCGTTTTGATTTCTCCTATAGCTTTGCGGTAAACATTGAGATTAGCTCCTTGAAAAGCATAAATGGATTGCTTCGGGTCGCCGACAACATAGATATGGTTAGCTTTGGAATTCAAGAATGCCGTGCGGAAAATTTCCCATTGAAGGTTGTTCGTATCTTGAAATTCATCGATAATTGCATACGCATAACGCGACTGGATTTCTTTGCAAAGAGCAGAACCTTTCGCAATCACGTTGCGGTACACATTCAGAATCATATCGTTAAAGGTCTGTTCCTTATTCTCCCGCTTGGATTTTTGCCAAGCTTCATAAACCACTTTAGCTTCGGAAATCTCAAAATTCTGAATGATACTGTTTTTCAAGTTCTCAAAGCCTTCATTGCAGTCCACAAAAAAATCGAACTCGGGCGAAAGCTCAGGATACTTTCCAAAAAATCGCTTTGAATACGAACGACCATCGTAAAGCGGACTCACACCATCCCAAAGCTCCAAGATATCGATAAATTCCTTTATTTTTCCATCCTTGTTCTTTTCCGCATAGGCTTTTATTTTTTCAAAATTACGCCTAAAGGGTGCAGATTCTTTTTTCTGTACTCCTTTTGCCATAAAAAAGGTTTGAAGCTCCATCCTATTTTTAAAATAAAGGGAGTTCACCTCAAGCTCCGCGAGATCAATGGTTTCAGGAATATAGCTACCCGCAATGCGCGCCACTTTATCCATCACCGAATTCGCGCCAGCCATCAGAAGTATGAATTGCGCGTTTTCATCTAAAGCCCATACATCGCGGCAACGTTTTTCTACAATACTTCGCACCGTTTCTTCCGAAGTCTGCGCAAGGCTCAACGCAGCATTCGCTTCAAATGCCGAAGACTTGATTACCCTTTCACAAAAAGAGTGGATCGTATAAATAGAAGCGAGGTCTATGCTTTGGACTGCTTGATAAAAGCATCCTTTTATGCGCAACTTCTCCTCTTCAGAGGTCTTCTCAAAAATTTCATCGATAAGTTCAGAATCTTCTATTCCCTTCTCTAAAATTTTGCGGATGCGGTCGCGGAGTTCTCCCGCAGCTTTATCTGTATAAGTCACAAGCAAAACAGAAGGGAGATGCGCTTTACCGCTGCCAATTATTTTTGCCACGATCCGCTGAATCGTATAAGTTTTGCCCGTGCCGGCAGAAGCTTCGATGAACGCATCCTTCTCTGTATCAAAGGTCTTTATATCAAAAGGCTTCAGATCATTCATTCGCGAGCCTCCGAAGATCCTTCCTCAAAAAGTTCCCGTATGATGCTTATCATAAAAGCTCTTTCCTTTTGCAAATTTTTCTTGAAAGATTCCACACCGCCAAAACCAAAATCATCTTCATTGAAGAAGTCCCTTGCAGCAAAGGGATACGGCCAATAGCCCTCAATGAGGTCATTTAAATTAGAAGGGATATCTTTCATCCCTTTCACTTTCGCACCATTCAAATCCTTTACTTTAGAATTCAAAACAAAATCGACCGGTAGAAGCTTCGCATAGCGCTCTTGAAAGCATTTTTCGATAATCAGGTTCAAACGATTCTTAGCCATTTCAGGCGTTAGGGAATACCTCCCGATCTTTTTTCCTTCACTGACTCCGGGAATAACATATAGACAAAAATTTACTGCAGCCTCTGTTGAATTTGCCGCAATCATCAGACTACAAACAAAAGAATTCAAAAAATGCCGGAAGCCTGCCTTACCCGAGCACACAGAGAATAGATGATAGGAAGATTCTGAATCCTTCAGATAAAAATCCGTTTCAGCAAAAAGTGTGCTCACTTCATTTTTTTGAGAATAAAAATATTGAAGAGGAAGTTTCCCCTTGATTTCTCCCTTATTCAAGCTTAGCGCATTCAATTCACTCAATTGATTTTCATAACGGGATTTGAGCGCCTGTTCAACTCCGATCTTGAAAAAACCATTCGGGATGTCTCCTTTTGCCTCGGACACCTTCAATCGCAATTTTATAAAATCATCTGCATTTTCATTTTGCAAGACGGAAGATTCAAACAAAGCCGACGAAAGCGAATGCTTTTGAAGCGCATCGACTTCTATAGGTTCAAAGGGCTTGATCGTTTCGTCTTCCACTTCTTCAGGCAAATGCATCGAAAAATTCACTTGAAATTCAAAAGGATTTTCCAGGAACTTCTTAAGCTGCCAACCGTAAATTTTTTCAGGAACCTCATGCAAACTTTTTTGGAACTCGCTATTTGGCTTCTTAGCAAAGACAAAGTCATTTTCCATCAAAACCATCTTCTTGTTCCGCAAAGAACGCTTGGTATAGAGTTCGCTCAAGTCCCGAGTTTCATCCAGGGCAATAGAATCTTCCTTAAAATCCGGTTTGACCTTCCGCACAAAATTCATCAGATCACGGACAACGCCCGAAGGCTCCAGTTCTTCGTCCTTTTGCAAATCGCGGTTCACATAGCTTATGTGCAATTCTCGCTTGGCGCTCATAAATTCGCATAGAAATGCATAACGGTTTTTGTCGATAACGCGGTCATCGCCAGGCCAACGCGGGCAAGACAAGCGCAAATCGAAAGAATTTTCACTATTGCGGCCCGGGAAATCCTTGGCACCCATTCCCAGCATAAACGCGTACTTTACAGGCAAAGAGCGGTTTGCAGCGAGTTTCATAAACGAAAGCCCACCTGTAAAAAGCCTGCCATTACCCGTTTTCACGCCCTGCATCGCAAAGGAAAGAGCAAAGGAAAGCTCATCGAAAGGCATCTTTTGGCGACCCGCATAAAATTCAAACTGGATCGTATTCAAAGAAGACAGGAGATTTTTGCAAACCTTCTTTTCCAGAGGATCTTCATCGCCATTCAGCCATTCATTAAAAACGGACTTCACCCCATCCACATCGGCAATGGAAAGCTCTGAAGGTAGCTTTGACCACGCATCCAGAGAATCCACCGCCTGCACAAATTTTTCAAGCGCGGCATTGTTCCTCGAATCCATATTTTCATACGGATAATAGGCAACTCCCGATTCCGTTAAATAGGGCTTATCCATCCAGCGCGCCAAAAGCATGCGTTTAACGCCGAAGCTCCAATTATAGGGCAGCATCTCTTGGACATTGCGGTATACATTCAAATCACTCACCCACTCTGCCCAAGAAGCAACCTCTTCTGGAGAAATTCCGCGGACGCACTGAACCACAGGATTTTTGACGAGTTCAAAGAAAGAGGGGCGGTCCAGGCCTTTTTTCCTACGGATCTGCAACAAAATTTCAGCGGCTTTGGAAGTAAAGGAATCTTTTTCCGAAGAATCCAAAATCGTATAAGGAATATACGACGGATCGCCATAAGGAACATGATGGAATACTTCTTCTATTGCCGTGTGATAATCATCCAAAGAAGGCGAGAGTACCATCATTTCATCTAAACGCGCCCCCGATTCCAAAAGCTTGCAAACTTTTGTATGGAGGGCTTCCACTTCGCGAATTTTTGTCGGGGAAGCAAGAACCGTCAAAGACGGATCTTCTTTGCCAGGCAAGCTTTCTGCACAGGAATTTTGGCGGTGCTGCACCAAATTCTGAACCGTGCCAAGCAATGATTTTTCCGATTGCCCTGTTGTGCCTTGATAATCAAAATCATAATCCGAAGCGAGGCACCAGAGGCGGATGTTTTCTCGGCCCGTGCGCCCCCAATTCCGGAGAAGGTCATTTTCATCCGAAAGCCCCGTTTCCAGATCATCGCTGTCATTTTTTGGCAGAGAAATCTTATCGGGGGCATCCGCCTTTTTCCACTTCCATTTGTGCGCCACCGTCCCCACGTCTTCCCAGAACTCCGCACAAGGATTCTGTATATAGACGTGCAAGTTCGCATATTTGGAGATCTCCTGAATGAGAACGCGGTAAAATTGCCCCTGCCCAGAGAGTCCGAAGAAAAAGATATCTCTGTCCTTTAATTCGGCAAGGTTTGCCTTGTTTCGACTGTAAAGATAGGGAAGCGTTAAATAAGAGATTCCCGTCCCGCTCATTTCAAAAGCGCGGTCGAGAACTGACTTTCCATCCCCATTTGCATGGAAAATTTTCGAATAGAGAGTCTTTTGCCACTCTTCTTTTGCATAAACTTTAGACGACGGATCGTCCGAGAAGAAATTGCGCAAGTTCCCCATTTTCCAATAGGCGAGAATTCCCTCCGGCTTGATCTTTGCATCGCCGACATTCAAAAAACCCGCAGGACGGCTCACTTCATAATCCAAAAACAAACCCGCCATCGTCAAAGAAAAATCGAAGAGCTTTGCCGCATCTTCCGTGTCAGCTTCCTCCGCAGAAACCCGGATAAAATTTTTGACATCTTCGCCGAACATTTGCCAATTCTTGATGCCCTTGTCATCTTTCAGCACAAGCCATGCTTCGATCACATTCTGTAACACTTCCGCCGAAAGCATGCGCTCATTTTCCGCAGGCTTGAGCGTTTGCCACAAAAAGGAATCCATTGAAACGGAATTCAAATTGGCCAAAGCCTCCACCTTGTGAGAACTTAGCAAGCGGAGTCTGAACCACTGTTTTACTTTTTCTTCTGGGAAAATAATTATAGGGGCGTCAAACGGATTCTTCCAAGCGGCAAAAAGCTCTTCTGCGGCGCTTTCAAACAAGGCATCCAGATCAGCGGCAAACTTCAAATTGATCATACTAGGAATATAAGAAAAGTAAAAAGACAAATCCTGTCAATCGGGCTTTTTCGCTCATAACGTCCACGATGGACTTCTTTCCATATTGACGAGTTCCTGTATATAATTCGCTACT
>Ga0172377_10007944_pt1 | contig 10884 bp, 10 predicted proteins | sample Pumphouse3metaG_FD_119749 | JGI IMG/M metagenome (GOLD analysis project Ga0172377, IMG submission 119749) | Leachate microbial communities from a municipal landfill in Southern Ontario, Canada - Pumphouse #3 metaG | ecosystem: Engineered > Solid waste > Landfill > Unclassified | place: Canada... | reverse complement strand
TAATTGTTTCCTGCCCCCCAGAGCGTACCGTCCATTTTAATAATAAAGGAAAAAGATTGGGTTGTCGCCGCACTTCGTACGTTCTGCATGACCGCAACCGGTTTCGGTCGCGAAGTAGTATCCCCGGTACCGAGTTTTCCCCGCTCGTTATGGCCTGCTGCCAGCGCGGTATGGTCTTCGGTTACAAAGAATGTCTGCCATCCTCCTGCATCCACTGACACGATTGCATGCGTTTCTTTCGTTTCGGGGGCATTTGATATAATCGGTTTGGCAATTTCCGTAGGTGTATGTTTTTCGACGCTTTCGTGTTTTACATACTGCTCCGCAAGCTGTATTGAGCCTGATTTATTCCACAAAACCCAGTTTGGAGAGAACCAGGTGGGGATGATATCAAAAATCCGCTTATTACTGGCGAAGTGTTTTATACTAGTTTTTTTAAGATCTGCACTCCATTGTTTTTTATCAGTTCTTACGTAGGTGATGTAAAAGCGTCCCAAAGAAGCGATGTGTCCCGGCTCAAGTAAGATTTGGTAGGAATTTGGCAATTCGATATACTGCTTACGTTGAAAATCATGTCCGGCATACGGTTCGTATGAAGGAACAGCAAATTTTTTCAATTTCGTAGTATCGGCGTATACGTGGATGAAGCCTTTTACCGTATAGATTCCGCTATTCAGATTTTCAGCATAATAGAAGGTATCGAGTCGGCTGTCCTGGTCGAATATGGAAAATTCCACCAATTGTCCGCTACTGTCTTCTATCCATGGAATCCATGCCGAATACGCGGTATTTTCGATCGCGGAAATCTTATTGTTCGTATCGAGCGAAACATCCGCAACTAGCATCGCCGAATCGGATGTCGCGGGCGGCTTAACCGGTGGCCCGACCATTACAAGCGACATACAGCCGGTTATCGCAGTTAGGAAAACCACGGTCAAAAAGCTTACTATGATTCGCTTCATGACAACACCTCTCTGGAAAAATTGTATGTTTACTTGATATATAAGTCAAATACTATGACACTATTTTAAGAAAATTAATGCTAACGGGTTCTGATTTTTAAAGAACTTTCTCACCTAATAATGATACGTTTAGAAATTATAACAATCTTTTATGCATGTTTTATCATTCAATGGCTATAAAATTATAGTAACTAAATTTTTTAAGTATATATATTATATAAAATAATTATTTCAACATATGAAAAAATCGTATATAATCAATCATAATTCAAGCCACAATTGAACAACAAACTCCTACTAGAGAGTGATCACCACGCTTGGTAAACATGCGGATTTTCCTCACACCGCGCGTGCGTATCGGCGTTTATGTCCTGTGCTGAATAAGAGAAGACTCAGAGCAGGATGGAAAATCTATTGAATAAATATTATAAATCATTATATTATAAAAAATTAACAATTAATTTTCTTTACTTTAGCGTCTTGTTGTGCCATAATTTTTTTAACAAAATATCACATAGAGGAGGATGTCATGAGAGCCAAATTATTATGTTTGGTGGTAATTGCCGTATGCATGCTTTGGGGATGCACCGGGTGCGAATCAGAAAATGCTACGGTAGATGTCACGCAAGATCGAGCCATCCTGACCGGCTCGCGCTGGATTGCACAAGAGTCGTATATCATCGGGTCCAAGCAATGGCAGGTAATGGCAATAAGCCAGTCGAGCGAAACAAATAATCTTTTTCAAGTATCGATGTATCCGAACACGACTACGATTCGGTCGAATCAGTCGGGAACTATCGTCTATGAAGGAGAGCATGTCGAGTTTTCTACCATAGTATCGGGTATCCAGGCTCTCTATACGGTAAAAATTACGATCGGACCGGACGGCTCGGTTGTCTGTACGCTTACCGGTTCGGACAGCCGCAAGATGTTTTTCTCTCCGGAACAGGCTTTACTTGCCCAATGACTACAGATAATCGGGCGGAAGATTCACCAGAATATTCCGTCCGATTATGAGTATCTATAAGATATGTAAACATAGGCAAAGGCATGTGTGTTGCTAACCCATGATCAGTCACACACCAAGAGATTTTTATTGAACAAACCTATCCACACTCTTTGCCGTTACATGGTATACTGCGGTACGTAACAAAAGAGGAGAGACTCCCATGACATTAAACAAAGAAAATCTGAAACACGTCAGTTTTTGGGAATCGAAAGGTTATGTGCTGCCGCAATTCGATATCGAAGAAGTCGCACGCAATACCCTTAAGCGGCCGACGTGGCTACATTTTGGCGCTGGCAACATTTTCCGAGTGTTTCCCGCGGTACTGCAGCAGCATCTGCTGAACCAAAAGCTTACCGATACCGGTATCATAGTCAGCGAAGCTTTTGACGAAGAAATCCTCGACAAGGCATATCGGTCGTACGATAATCTTTCGCTTGCTATTACCCTCAAAGGCTCGGGAGATATTGGAAAGGAAGTAGTGGCCTCAGTAGTGGAAAGCGTGAAGCCGCATAGCGAATACGAGCGGATTCTTGAAATTTTTACAGCCCCTTCGCTCCAAATCGTCTCCTTTACCATCACCGAAAAAGGTTATGCAGTGAAAGACAGCAACGGAGCGCTGCTGCCTTGGATCAAGGCTGATATCGAAGCCGGTTCGAAAAAGCAATCAAGCACCATCGGCATCGTAGCAAAATTACTTTTCGAACGGTACAAAGCCGGAAAGCTGCCGCTGGCTTTAGTAAGCATGGACAACTGCAGCCATAACGGCACGCTCCTCAAAGAAGCTGTAATGACATGTGTAGAACACTGGATCGAACATGGCGTATGCGATGCAGGCTTTAGAGATTACGTTGCAGATGAACGGTATGTTTCATTCAACTGGAGCATGATCGATAAGATAACGCCCCGTCCGGCAGAATCGGTAATCGAGATGCTCGAGCAGGACGGTCTGGAAGGCATGCAGCTGACCAAGACTGTGAAGAATACGTTTGTCGCCCCGTTCGTAAATGCAGAGGAATCGCAGTATCTGGCAATCGAAGATATATTCCCAAACGGCAGACCTGCCCTCGAAGCTGTCGGAGTGTTGTTCAGCGACAAGCTGACAATCGACAAGATTGAGAAAATGAAAGTCTGCACCTGCCTGAATCCATTACACACCGTACTGGCAATTTACGGGTGCATGATGGGGTATACCAGAATATCGGATGAGATGAAAAATCCCGATTTAAAAGCGTTTGTCGAACAGGTAGGGTATGTGGAGGGCATGCCCGTCGTTGTCGATCCGGGAATCATTAACGCCCAGGATTTTATCAAGACTACCATCAACGTACGCTTTCCGAATCCGTTTGTTCCCGATACTCCTCAGCGCATTGCCACCGATACATCAAAAAAAATCCCGGTTCGATTCGGAGAAACCCTCAAAGCGTATGTTGCCAAAGGGAAGCAAGACCTTTCGTTCCTTACATTCATTCCATTGTTTTTTGCCGGTTATCTGCGATATCTGACAGCTATAGACGACAACGGACAACCGTTCGAACTCAGTTCCGATCCCAACCTCGACGAGATGCGATTCTATGTGAAAAACATTGCGCTCGGGGATATCGGCCCGTACGGTGATAGATTTGCCGGTCTTTTATCACGATCCGATGTATTCGGTGTCGATTTGTATGCGCACGGTTTGGGCAAGAAGGTCGAATCAATGTTCGCACAGCTTAATGCCTCCAAGGGTGCAATTGCCGCTACGCTCGCATCATATCTACAATCACACGGTAAGAAGATATCGTAAAAAAACGGGAGGGCAGCCTCCCGTTTTAGTATTCTATTTGACGGTGAAGGAAAAGTCGAAACTCCAGGATTCACCGTTTCGATCCTGAACGACAATGGTAAAGGGAATTACGCTGCCGCTCGGTGTAGCACTGTCGAACACTAGTTTGAATGTGTTTGATTCGCCGCTAATCTCCTGTTGCTGATCGCCGGCAACGTTTGCATTGTTTGTCCGATGTTTGCCTGCGGGAATATCACGTACGTGGACCGTGTCGGTGAGCATGGTTACATACGGGCTGTCTGACGAAAGGTGCGCGGTAAGCGGCCCCAGTCCGACAGTTCCTTCGTTAAACAGACTGAAGCCTACGCTGACCTGTGTTCTTACCGGCAACCGGTCGAGCCCGTAATAGATGGTGTTTACAGCCTCGACAGTTAGTTTTTTCCAGTGCCCGGCATACGAGCCTCCGTTTCCTTTTACCGTTACGGCGTCTCCTTCGACGCTCTTGCCAGTCGTCGTATCATACCAACCTGCAAACCGGTAGCCGTCATCCGGCGGAATCACCGCAGGAACTTGGATTACTTGACCGTCCTTTACATCCTCGTGGATTGCTTCGGTTTGAGTCAGTACGTCGAAGAACCTGACCTGATTGCGCCAGATTGCATAGAGCGTCTGGTCGGTATACGGCATGGTGATGCTTTCTCCCGGTTCGTATTCGACGTCTTCGTGCGTCAGGCCCCAACCTACCAACACGCCAAAGCGGGCAGGGCTTACGCGGATGCTTTCGGCTACTGGCAGGGTGACGGACTCGCCGGGAGCTTTGCGGATCTGCTGTGTGTAGCTATAGCGGTAGAGCGGTCCCTCGATTGTGTAGTCCATGCTAAGGCTAGGGCGATAATATGAACTAGTCCGATACAACCAGGCGGCATGCTCGGCCCTCAATGGTTCTTCCTCGAGAAGAATCCTCGCCAGCAGCATTTCGGTTTCGGCTTTCGTCATCGCGTATGAAGAAAGCGTAACGATTCGTCCATACGCGTTGCGATAGGCCTCGAGATCCCCAGAGCGGCGGGCTTTCCCTAAATCTTCTTGAGCCGATTCGAGTTCGACGGAGACTTGCTTCGACAATTTGTCGAACGTTTCAATGACGGTATCGATGCTTTCTGTGCTCAAATCCATCTCCTGAATGCTCTGGCGAATCGTTTCGGCGCTGGGAGAGGAGAAGAGCATGGCGCTGCCCACCATAAGCATAATACCGATGATGAGTAATGTACGTCTGTGTTTCATCGCATGTTTCCTCCTGGTAGTAAATATAATCATGCCTTTCAAAAACGTGAATATCAAGAGAAAAAATTAATTAAAATTCTATGATATTTAAAGTTGGTGTGAATAAATTTCTCAGATTTTGGGAAAATATTTCACATACGCCAAGTCAATTGTGAACATGTTTCTCAGCGTGAGAAACAATAATATTTTCAGACATTGAACCGCACTCTTGCTCGAGACGAGAACGCCCGTTATGAACATGGCGCTTTGGTCTCTGCGGCAATCTTCTGCTCTCATATCTTATCGAAAAAGCTGTTCCGATTGGATAATCGCCATGGGTGAAAAAGACTATATACATAAACATGTAGATGCAATGCTTGGAATCAGAGTAATACTGAACTACCCGAGTACGCTTGTTCGATCGTTACGACTGCTGCGCCGTGGCCGGGATGCTTGCTTGGATTCCATGTTTTCATCCAATCGAAAATTGTTCCATGAGCAACATATTCGACGGTTCCTTTCAATTGGAAAGCTTGTTGCGCTTTCGTCATAAAAAGAATCGAAACCTTGCTTTTTCCAATAATATTATGCTTGGTTTTATCGAAATAGTTGTCTGCGATCACAATGTTCCGGTTTTCATACATACTCACACATGTGGCGTAGATGATATTGGGTTTCCCATCGGAGGCAACGGTGGCAAACACGATTGGACCTTCGCGGTCCTCAAACGCTTTGATGATAGATTCAGGCAATACAGTCATACTCGCTTCTTCCTTTTTTTATGCGTTTTTTCTTATGATATCCCGATTTTGCCAAGTGGGCAATGTTGACGAGAAACAAGTATTGCCATATGATTGCACCAACGACGTGATTTAATGCCAAATTGCAGCGTCGATAAAGAATTCGCTAAAAAGGAGTCCTTGTGTGAAATCACTTCTTCTCCTATTTGCGAACTACCGCCAAGTTGCCATTGTCGCAGCTTGGTTACAGCGTTATAAGGAGTGACTTGTCATGATGAACATAGGTCATGTATTTACCTCGGAATCAGTCGCGGAGGGACATCCGGACAAGGTCTGTGACCAGATTGCCGATGCAGTACTCGACGCATGCCTTCGAGAGGATACGAACAGTCGTGTGGCTTGCGAAGCTTTTGCCACCACGGGAATGGTCCTGGTTGGCGGTGAAATTTCAACGAAGGCACAATTTTCAATCGACGATCTAGTGCGTTCGGTAGTGGCGGATATTGGCTATACCGATGCATCGTACGGCCTTGACGGTGCATCGATGGCCGTTATCTCGACCATTCACCGCCAGTCGCCCGAAATTGCACAAAAAGTCGATAGAGATGACGGCCAGCATAAAGAATTGGGCGCCGGAGACCAAGGGATGATGTTCGGTTACGCATGCGACGAAACCGAAGAGCTTATGCCCGCTCCGATTATGCTGAGCCACAAGCTTATGATGCAGGTGCGTTCAGTTCGCAGACAGCACACACTGGATTGGTTGCGGCCTGACGGGAAAAGCCAGGTCACCGTTGAATACCAAGGCCAGCAGGTCAGGCGAATTGCAACCGTTGTGTTGTCCCAGCAGCATAGTCCCGATGTATCCCGTGCTGAGATGCAGGAAGCGCTCATGGAACTGGTTGTCAAGCCGGTACTCGAACCGACAGGTCTGGTGGATACGAAAACCGAATATATTATCAATCCTGCCGGACAATTCAGTATTGGCGGACCCTATGCTGATACAGGGTTGACTGGCCGCAAGATTATCGTAGATACCTACGGCGGGATGGGAAGACACGGCGGCGGTTCGTTCAGTGGAAAGGATCCGACAAAAGTCGACCGTTCAGGAGCGTACATGGCGCGCTATATCGCTAAGAACCTTGTAGCTTCAAAAGCTTGCCAGAGGTGTGAAGTCCAGCTTGCCTATGCGATAGGGTTGAGCCAGCCGATATCAGTGAGAGTCGATACATTCGGGACAGCATCTGTTGATGAACATGCGCTTTCACAAGCGATTACCAAGAATTTCGATCTCTCTCCGGGGGGAATCATCAGCCATCTGAACCTGCTGCGACCCATCTATCAAAGAACCGCCGCATACGGACATTTCGGTCGTGATTCGTTCAGTTGGGAGCAAACAGACAAAGTCGACGCACTGCGAGCATCGTTATAAAGCTGTCACACGTAGACGGCAACGGCAAACAATCCGTGTACCGTTGCCGCTGCTACGGTGATGTAGGCAAGGCGAAAATGGACTTTTGGCTTGATTTTTACTATTTTGCGTCGGGACAAGATCATGACTAATGCGGTTGCCCACATGAGCAGATAGGTGATAATCCCAATCCAGCCGATGAGCGGAAGCCCGAGAAACGATTGATACGCTGCATTTCTTATAACGTCCACATATTCCCCCTAATTATCGATGATGACAAAATATAGTAGAAAATTTACTGCTTGACAATAATTTGTAATGATTTTATTTCCTTTTCTCAAGCCTCTCAGTATATTTTACACGCTACGAAACGTAGCCTGATACATATTTTTTTTGGGAGGTTTCCATGCATCTATATAGACGTTTCATATCCATCGCACTTGTTTTATCAATTGCAATTTTCAGTATAACAGCAGGGGGAGCTGATGAAAAACCGGCTGTCTCAACAGATAAGCCAAACGAAGTCGTATTTGGGGAAAACTGGCTAGCCTCATGGAATTTTGAGGACGACGCGATTCGATTTACCCTGGTCGCACCTACAATCGGGTGGGTCGGCATCGGCTTTAATCCGAGCCGCATGATGAAAGATGCGGATTATATTCTCGCGTATGTAGCCGATGGCGAAGTATTTATCCGCGATGATTTCGGTAACGGACTGACATCACATGTGTCTGATATAAGCCTCGGGGGTACCCAAACGGTTGAGGTAATCGAAGGCAGCGAAGCAAACGGGATTACGACAGTAACATTCAGGTTGCCGAAAAGTTCAGGTGACGCATTTGACGTTGTATTTAATCCGGGTCAACGCTATAAAATCATCGCAGCCTACGGTTCAAACGGATTCGATAATTTTACCGGTATGCATAAGGCGCGTAAATCGATTGAAGTAACATTAGAATAGGTGGGTGAGATACATATGGGGCTGCAAAGGCAGCCCCGATTTTAACGATATCAATAGGTGTTGGCGATATAATACTCAAGCTGACCGATTTGGAAGTCACGGCTTTCCATTGATGCTTTCACCACGTCCCCGATTGAAACGATTCCGATTACTTTCCCATCGTCCACGACCGGCAGGTGTCTGAAACGCCCTGTCGTCATGATCTGCAAACAGTCATCCAGGCTTTGGTGCGGTTTTACATAGGTGACGCACTTGGTCATAACATCGCTTACTGGAATCGTCGTGTTATATTCGAGCTTACCGGTGAGATTGCGGATGATGTCGCGTTCTGAAAGTATGCCTTTGATAGCTCCGTCCTTATCAAGGACTAGCACAGCACCGATTTTGTGCTGGGTGAGTTTTAATAATGCTTGCGCGAGCGTGTCTTCCGGCTTTACCGAAATGACATTGCTTCCTTTTTGATCGAGAATTGAACGAACGGTGCTCATAGCGTACCTCCTGATATATTAGTTATGACAATCTATACTGAACCTTCATATTCTACAAGTGAAATATAGCAGAGAACTGGTACGAACAATTGAAGCAGCGTGATTTAATCACACAATGCATACAAGAAAATTTGTAATAATATTAAAAAGATTGACGATTCGAGTCGTTTGTTCGTATGTTCGAATCGCATTCAATAAAATATTTATAGGAGTTAAGTATGTCGATACCAAAAATTGCAATTATCATAAGTAGCACCCGCACGAGCCGGGTAGGCGAGCAGGTTGCCTCATGGATTAGCCAAATCGGGGCCAAACGTACTGATATACAACTTGAAACGGTAGATTTACGCGATTATCCGATGCCGTTCTTTGATGAATTAGCCTCAAATGCGTATGTACCCTCGCAAAACGAAGTCGCGCGCAGATGGCAGAAGAAGATTGCTGAATTCGACGGATATGTGTTCGTTACCGCAGAGTATAATAACAGCATCACCGGTGTTTTGAAAAACGCTTTGGACTATGCCTATCCTGAATGGAATCGCAAGGCTGCTGCCTATGTCGGCTACGGCTCGGTCGGAGGTGCTCGTGCGGTACAGCATCTGAAAGATATTTCAGTCGAGCTTCAGATGGCACCGGTTCGGCATGCCGTACATATTCAGGGTAGTGAATTTTTCCCGATTATGAACGGTCAGAAGAAGGTGAGCGAACTGACTCATCTGGTTCCTAATGTTGAAGCTCTGTTCGAGCAGCTCGCATGGTGGGCGAAAGCTCTTAAAAGCGCTCGCGAAGCGTAGTCTTTAGGACAACAGAACTGAGTGTTGACCGCTCAGAGCCCATTGCCTTGTATTCCAATCATAGGTAATCGGTTCTCCCGACACCCTCAGGACTTCCATGTAGCGGCGGACTGTTGATTCGTCACGTTGTATAAGAGCGCTAAGTTCATAAGACGAGGCGCTCTGTACTTTTGTCAGATGATTGAGAAGTATGATGGGAAACGTAAAATTCTTAATCGTATTCTCACTCTCTTTCGCCTTTTTATAGGCTGAAGAGAGTATCGAAGCCGCCTGATTCAGAAAGGCATCGAAAGAAGCAAAAACCTTTGCATGCGCGACCGTTGCCAGAGTACTTCGACGTTGTTCGATCATTACTATCGTTTTTAAATTTCCGTCGACTTCTTCAAAATACCTGAGAACAAGGTTTTCAGTCTTCGCGTGAATCGCTGACGGTACGATTAATGTAAAAAAACAGCGCGCTTCGATCAGCTCATCGATTGTGTCGATATGAACTAGTTCGCAAGGAATCATATCGGTATAGCCCTTTAATGTAGAAAATTGAGAAGGGCTCAGGCCAAACGCCATAGCAACAGTACTGTCGATCATCGATGCTCCTTATCGGTTATTATAATCCCGATTCTCGTTCCATAACATAGTATTTTCTTCAAGATACAACCTGTTATCCACGATAGTCCCGCGATGGCTGAGAAAGCGTATCCGAGATTCTTTCAGCAGAATTCCTATCGATTGTACATCATCGAAGGAAATCTGCAGTGCGATACCGCACTGATGCGAAAGTTCGGAAGGTGTCGGAATTATGGTATACGCACATGCTTTTGCGGCAAGCAGGCGCTCGGCACTGATTGCGTAATGCGTCGAGGGAAATGTTACGACTGCAACGGCTTTGCCCTTTACCATGAGAGAACCTTCTTATGTTCGTGCAGGCTGTGCGCAATCTCATACATGTTGCTCACCGTGCCGACTTTAAGGGCTTCCGTCTTATGGTAGTAGTCAAGACAAGTTCCGCATACTCTGACGACTACCCCCGCATCCTCCAGCATTTTAAGACTCTCGATGGTATGGATGTCTTCTGTGGCAAGCAGTATGCCTGTATTGATTACTATGATCTCGCGAGGATAATCGTTTCCCGTTCGTACTGTATACAAGTACATCCGCATGAGGTTTCTACCCAGTTCGAATTCGCCTTGACCGATGACATCCGACTTTAGCAGAAGCACCCATGGTTCATCAGATTTTGCCGGTGGTTTTTGTAAATCGTGAAAATCATGTACCGCTTTGTCGCTTGAAAATACAACCGAATAGCCTTGCTCGGTCTGTTGTATCTGAGCAGAATATCCTGAAGCTGCTGCCAGTTTTTTCAGATTTTGATAAGCAGGTTCGTTATCTACTAAAACGGTAAAATCTTCGGTGTGTTCTTCAATCTGCTTCTTCGCCAGAACAAACGGAATCGGGCAGGGTTTTTCTCGTGCGTCGATGATCGGGTGCTCCATCTTATGT
>Ga0172377_10007943_pt1 | contig 10885 bp, 10 predicted proteins | sample Pumphouse3metaG_FD_119749 | JGI IMG/M metagenome (GOLD analysis project Ga0172377, IMG submission 119749) | Leachate microbial communities from a municipal landfill in Southern Ontario, Canada - Pumphouse #3 metaG | ecosystem: Engineered > Solid waste > Landfill > Unclassified | place: Canada... | reverse complement strand
CGAAAGGATTCTGGAACTCGATCGATCCTGACAATCAACAACCAACCAGACCAGCCGACCTGTAGTTGTATGCATTGGCTTGCTGGTTTGGTGGTTAATTGGTCAACTTTCTCAACATTTTCCATGGCGGTAATAGATCAAGAGTCTAACTTTATATCAGAGAAAAAAAGTGATTTCACCCAAACAATGAACCGATTACCATACGATTTAACAGAAAAAAGGGTCTCTCCCTGGGGCGGTCTCCGCCAAACAAAACGGCGACTCTTTTTTGAGGGGTTGTTTGAGAAAGTTTCGAATTTATCACCTCCGTTTCAAATTTCTAATGTACTAGTGATGCGTTAACTTTTCGAAGATTATTGTAATAAGCTGAAAATAAGATGAATATAAGCGTTCTTTGATTTTTTGATTTGAATTGACAAGTAGTTTTGCGGCTTAAACGCAGAACTATGAATTCTGGCAAGTATGTCTTTGCTCAACTGGGGCAGGTTATCAACAGGTACGAGTTTGAAAAGTGTGTGGCTCGATACAATGGCAACCACCGGGTCCAGGAGTTAAATTGCTGGAACCAGTTTCTCCAACTCTTTTTCGGTCAACTGACTGCACGCAATTCGCTTCGCGATATTTGTGTATGCCTGAAGGCTCATCGGAAAAAGCTTTATCATTTGGGGATCAAACAGAATGTCAATCAATCGACTCTATCAAGAGCAAACGAGGGACGTGACTGGAGGATTTTCGCCGATTTTAGCGAGTACCTCATTCAACAGGTCAGACCACTCTATGCTAGAACCTCAATACCCAATGTCGACATTGACAACGATGTGTTTGCCCTGGACTCAACGACAATCTCATTGAGCATTAAGCTATATACCTGATGGATAAAGCATACCTCGATTTTGTTGCGCTGTATCGAACGCATAAAGCCGACTCATTCTTTATCACCCGGGCCAAGGTAACCTTGGACTATACGGTAGTAGGAGAAAACTTCAATCTCGATGAGCTCACGGGTCTGAGAAGCGAAAAAACCATCCATCTTGCAGGGCCAAAATCGAAGCGCCTTTACCGTGAACCACTCAGGTTGGTGGAATACTACGCTGATGAAAAAGAGATCGAGCTGGTCTTTCTGATAAACAACTTCGAGGTAACGGCTCTTGAGATCGCCCGCTTGTACCGCAATCGCTGGCAAATCGAGGTATTCTTCAAATGGATCAAGCAAAACCTGACCATTAAAAAGCTCTGGGGACACTCTGAAAATGCTGTCAACCTTCATGTTTGGGTAGTCATATGTACTTATCTAACAGTTGCTTATGTCACACACCAACTCCGAAGTCCCCTTTCGATATAGGAGATCATCCAGATCATGGGTATCTCGGCTTTTGATAAAGCCCCAATAAACGAACTACTTACAGATACTAAATCCAATCAAAATGTCAAAGAACATTATTAACTTTATGACTTCTAAATTTTAACGCATCAGTAGTATTTCTAATGCATAAATTGGGTTGATTAACTTTCAAATCTCTCCTTTATGAAAAGAAAAATTTTTTTCTCACTTTTCTGGGTGGTAACCTCGTGTAGTATCGGTTTCTCCCAGTACGTCAGCGTAAACTGTGATGGTTTTTCAGTCAATGGCAGCTCCTTTAGGCCTCTAATAGTCAGTTATTGTGTGGATTTCTATTTTAATGGATCTTCTTGGTATGTTTCGCCAAATGGAAACTACAGTACTACTTGGGGATATCCATACAATCAGGATGGCCGATTTTGTTTTAGTACGACCACAGATCAAAGTACCAGTTCTAGTGTTCTTAATTCGGATTTAACCCTTATTAAAAACATGGGTTTTAATACCGTACGAATTCATGGAATTGGACCGAACACCTCAGGAACAAGCTTGCTGGTAAAACCCAATAATAATTACTCCACTTATTTTTCATTGTTGGATGACCTTCTTAGTAGAATTGCGGCGGCTCAATTAAAAGCTATCCTACTCATTGGAGCACCTCAAGCTTGGAATATTCATGATAGCTATAAGACATTTCTTGAAAATGTGGCTAACCATTATAAAAACAACACTACCGTGTTTGCTTATAGTATAATGGCGGAGCTAAACTCCAGCTGGTCGCTTGGAAGCCCAAATGACAAAATGAAAATTTCCAACTGGGTCACAGAATGGTGCGATGCAATAAAAAAATACGATAATAATCATCTAATATATGTTGGTCCGATGTTGCCGCAAACTTGCGTTGCCTGGGATCCCCTGGTTATGCCAATTGATTTTGTAGGAATGCATTATTATGCTTGGAGTGAGAATCTTACAACTTCACAAGATATTGTAGCTTCTTATCTTTATTGGACAGGGAAAAGTATTTCAATGCCTTGGATTATTGATGAAACAGGGTTTAGCGGGACATCGCAACCAGAAACTTCCCCAAAGACGGGTAGTGAAGCCGACCAAAGCAGCTATAGTACACATATAAGTACGAGAACGTTAGATTGTGGCGGAAAGGGGTTTTCTTGGTGGCAATTTAGAGATATTAATTGGGTTGCTTCTGATGGCGACACTTGCTATGAAAAATTCTTTGGAACATATCGTCGTTGGTGGAATGGTTCAAATACCTCGAAATCGGTTTCGACTACATTTTCCGGATTCCAATCAATAACGCCATCCAGTTCACGGTGCACCAAACCAAGTAGCTATTATAATATGTATAACTACTCAACAGACAGACTTACAGGGTATGTAAAGGATAATAATAATCAACCAATAGCTAACGCGGTAGTATGGGCCATGGCCTATGGAACTGGTAGCTATATAACCTATTCTAAATCCGATGGAAGTGGATATTTCGAACTAAATACAGGAACACCACTTTCAAATCTGAATGTAATTTGGATATCAGCACCTGGATATTCCACAGTACAAGATTTAAGCAATCTTTCGACAAGCGGAAAAACTTACACCTTACGGCTAATTAACTCTAAAGGTTGGACTAAAAAATGGCAAAATAGCAATGGGTATTCATTGGGTTCCTGGACGATTAGTTCGACGGACAAATTCTATAAGGGAGATTTTAATGGGGATGGGAAATCAGAAATCCTTCGATGTCAAACTGGCGGTAGCCCCGATAGGATTATCATGCTAAGTTTTAACAATAACACTGCAGATTGGCAAATAGAATGGAATAACAACCTGGACCCCAACAGAGGCGATGGAATTTATTACATGAGGAATAACCTGGTTGTTGGTGATTTTGATGGTGATGGCAAAGATGACATTATTGGATTTAATGGGAATGATGTCAAAACGTTCAAGTATCAGTCGGGCAATTGGACTCTTTGGGAAACAAATAATGGACAAATCAATAATCCCCAGTATCCATTAAGCTATATTCAGCCATATCAAGATTATGTTTTGTCTGGCAATTTTGATGGAGTTGGAGGTGATGACCTTTTAGCCTCTGACTTACCTTCAGGGTACACAACTTGGTTCAAGTATACATCCGGAAATTCTTGGCAATGGGTTAATTCTGATTATGGATACACGAACAATCCTACGTATTCTATGAGTTATATGAGACCGTATCGAGATCAATTCATTGTGGGTGACTTCGATGGCGATGGTCAGGATGAAGTTCTCGGCAATGACTTGCCAAATGGCTGGATGACCATGTTCAAATATGAAAACGGGACTTGGAATTGGAAATGGAGTGATGGGGGTAATGATAACTGCGGAATGAGAGGATTTCGAAGTAATTTGGTCGTCGGCAATTTCGATCGCGACAATTCAGATGAACTGCTTGGGTTGAATAGTACTGGAGTGAAATTTGACTATATCTCAAATCAATTTTCCATAACATGGACTACAACTGGCTCGAATTATTTCTCTGATTGGGACATTTATCCACCTACCAATCTATATCTAAGCATTAAGACAAACCAAAATTCAACACAACAATTACTTTGTATAAAGGGCACTTTGGCCGCGTCGTATTCTTTTAATACAACTACAGAATGTACACCACTACCGCCTTTAGTTTCCTCAACTGATTCTGAGTCGAAAGAAAAGGATAAAGTTACCGATCTAAATCCAGAGATTCAGCTATTTCCAAATCCAGCTTTGAAAGAATTAAGTATTATATTAACTTCGTCGGAATTTGAAACCAACTGGAAAATGTATATTTATAACATTCAAGGCCAAAATGTTAAGTCGATTGAGGTGCCGGATTTCAATCAACGAACTTATTTGAAAGTTAACCTGGAAGACTTTGAGCCTGGGGTGTATTTTGTAAAAGTCTTTACTGAAAAGGAAACCATTACAAATAAGTTTATCAAATCGAAATAATCATGATTAATCGTATTAAGACCATAGCTAAGCTACTTTTACCTAAGTATCAAAAGTTGATATTAGAATATCCTGTTGAACTTAAGCCAAGATTTGGATACGGAAAATCACCTCATTCATTAATCAGCGATATATTGGAATCTCAACGACCTAGTTATGAAAAGTTAATCAGTGAAATTATTGGTTTTCAATCGGTTTTTTCTACCTTCAAGGACTCAGCTCGGGAAAAAGATGAAAATCAACCAGCATGGAATAATGGTTACCTACCCGGTCTTGATATTGTAACTCTGTATGCAATGATTTCTCATTTTAAGCCAGTTCACTATTTCGAAATTGGTTCGGGGAACTCAACAAAGGTTGCACGTAAATCAATCAGTAATAACGGATTGAAGACTAAGATTATCTCTATTGATCCACAACCGCGTGCTAATATTGATGTTTTGGCAGACGAAGTGATCAGGGAGCCCTTAGAGAATTTGAATTCTATCAAATCAATAGTTGACCGCTTGCAAGAAAACGACATTCTATTCATTGATAATTCACACAGGTGTTTACCAAATTCGGATGCAACGGTCTGTTTTCTGGAATTGCTTCCTTATCTCAAAAAAGGTGTAATCGTGCATTTTCATGATATATACCTTCCATTTGACTATCCCCAGTTTATGTGTGATCGATTTTACTCGGAGCAATATGTGCTGGCTGGTTTTATCCTTGCAAACCCGGAAAAATATAAACCTATTTTTCCAGCTCAATTTATTAGTAATGATAAACAACTAACGGAATTATTGAATCCATTTTGGTCAGATCCTGCTTTTTCCGGAATTGAAAAACATGGTGGATCTTTCTGGATTCAAATTGGATAGAATCCAGGGTTACAGAAAAGTTGGTTCAGCGATATGACATGATTGTTGCAATAATCATCGTAATTCTTTTCATCAGTTTTAGCCCGGATTATTCATAAACCTAACTGATCTTCTACAGTTGATTTTTGTAAATAATTCAAAGACAATTAATTAAGAGAGATAAAAAAGTCTTTGGCACTACAAGTGACCCATGATAAAGCAACAAGATTCTTAGTTTACTATAGTGTACGAATGGCTGGTGGAAGTGCCACACCGACTGCTTTGCAAACGATTGAACACACCCCCCGACTCGCGGTGCGGATGACGATCCGGGAGGAACCTTCTTCCAGGGTCACTTCCCGCCGAGCTGACAAATCCCGTTTAGGTCTTCCCATTTTCTCTTAGTTAAAGGTATTCGAAAATCGACCGAAACACTACTTTAGAATGGTCCAGTTTTTTAGGGGGGAGGTCACTTTTTTTACTTATAGATGTGTCTACTCCTGGTACTCATAAATAGTAGCAGGAAGGCTTTCCAATTGAGATCATCCATGCGGGGGAATCTTCACAAGCTAATGAATCACCACCGGCAGCGACACCTGCAAGCTGGCCGTGAGCAACTGCGTCAGAAGGTCTGGCGTGCCCACCAGGTAATTGCCGCAATAAACGATGGTGCGCTGATTTTCAAGCGCCTCCCTGACACTTTCCGGCGTTTTCTCCTTCGCGAAAATTAGCGTCACCGTCCGGTGCCGGTCGGGCGTATAGGCATAATGGCTCACCCCGTGGATGTCTGAATTCCCGAGCAGAGTAAGGTGGTACCTTTGGGCCAGGACGAGCGTCTCGGGCCAGAACTCATCGCCGTTGCAGATCTCAATGCCGTTGATCTGACCCTGTTCCATCAGCTGGTAAAACCCTTCGTCAACCGGCGCATTCCCGTCCTTGGCCCGGGAGGTCCAGCCCGGATGGTTCCAGAACACGAATCCGCCCTGGTCTTTTGCCGCCTTGATCCGGATCGAGGGGGTCTTGTTCTTGAGTACGGTATCGTTCTGATTGTTAATAAACAACGCGTTGAAATGATCCGATGTGGCGGAGATCTCCCCTCCCGGGATCATGATCAATGGCTTGTTTTTGGCCGCATTGAGGATGAGCTCGGTGCTGGCCAGATTATCTTCGGGGATGTACTTTTTAAATGGATGATATTCCACATGATCGGTCATCGAGATCACATCCAGTCCTTCTGCCAGGGCCTCCTCCACCCGAACGGTTGGCCAAACGGAAGCATCCGAGAAAACCGAATGGGTATGCAGATCGGCCACCAGGGTATGAAACCCCGGGATATCCGGGAATTGGATCTTCGGGGTGGCGCTGTTGGTCCGTACGAACGGCTGAGCGATCGCCATCATCGCGGAAGCAGCAACCAGGGCGAGGGAGAAGAGAAATCGTTTCATCGTGGGTGTCGGTTTTTGTTTGACGGTTTCACATATCAAATATACAAAAACCAACCGATATCAAGGCCGTAAGACAGGTCAAATCCGACCCGGGCTAAGCTGTCTCGGCTGCCCAATCTGAATCATTCGGAACGTTTACCAATCCAAGTACCTTTCCGAGGGCGACATGAGCGGCTGACTCGAATTCAATTTTTAACTTAGGCCAAAGGTCCAGGATTTCAAGCAACTGTTCTTCCTTCAAGGTCCCCTTGACATGCTCCTGGCACAACCATACCAGCCACCCCGGATCGAGATCTTGTGACTGGCAATATCGTACCAGACTAGTGAGAAGTGGCACGGTTCCCTTACAAGAATATTTGTAGAGATTCACACCGGCCATCCTGCTGGCCGAATTCAGGCTGCGAGCCTTCTTTTGGGGCAATTGCGTCATCATTTTTCTGACCGCATCGCAGATTTTAATTTCTGTAGCTGTATGCATTGGCTTGCTGGTTTGGTGGTTAAGCTGTCCAAATATAAGACAAACTGCTATCATTTTAAGCCTCCAGAACCCAGTTTGGTCTACTTTCTCAATTCGCTTATAAGGGGGGGGGGGTAATGCGTTGATATTCTGTTACTTTTGCTCGCTGACCCATTATTTCAATTTGGTCTACTTTCTCAACATTTTCCTTGGCGGCAATAGATCAAGAGTCTAACTTTATAACAGAGAAAAAAAGTGATTTCACCCAAACAATGAACCGATTACCATACGATGGAACAGAAAAAAAAGGTCTCTCCCTGGGGTAGTCTCTGGCTGAAGCAGGATAACATGACGATGGATGTGTATTCCACCGTGATTACCTGCCACGGGAGTCAGGACGGAGTAGAGAAAGGAATCAACCCGAAAAGGCACGATCGGGGCTTGCGCCATCCGGATCTTTCAACAAGGAGCTTCCAATGCATTGCAATAGGATCTTACCTGATTATAACAGGTCGGAAAACGACCTTGAAGCTCTCCGCCAAACAAAATCGGCGACTCTTTTTTGAGGGTGTGTTCTCGAAAGTAGCGAACCTGTCACCCTAATTTCGAATTTCTAATGCATAAAATGGGGTTAATATTTCTCCGTACATCAGATATAGGAAACTTTCTTTATTAAAAATAGATAGCCATGGTTAAAAAAGCTAAACTATTAGTCGGAATACTTGTACTTGTGTTAGCACTTGCGTCATGGGAAACAGCAAACTTTGCTGAAACATATTATTGTTACGTTCCTGGAACCATCACTTGGAATGCTGGGACAAGAGTTATGGGGATCTGCTATTATGGCCTTAATATTGAGGGCGAAGTGAAAGAATGCAACCATGAGGAGTGCGGGCAATGCACTGCAGCATCATGTTTAACAACCAGTTTGGGATGCAGATACGTGAGGTTCGCCACACCGATTGAATGAAAATTTATAAATCTAATAACAATGAACACTTTAAAGAGAATAAAAATTTTCCTAGGAGCAATCATTATACTTTCTGGTATAATTTCCCTTTCGTTTTCCATTCCTGAGGATCCGAATAACTGCTTGGGCAAAATGACGGGACCCTACCCTTATCAACTAGTAATAACTGGGGCTTGCTACTTTAATATGCAGCTGATAGGAGACGTTTGGACGTGCAATATAAATGAGATAGGTTTTTGTGGACATAGGTATTGTTATCCAGACAATCCAGGCTGCTCCTTTCATCGATATGCTGAGCCTATAGTGATATAATATTACGAACAATTAAACACCATTATTGACATGAGAAGTATAATAGTTTTCTTGATTTTATCAATTTCTCTAATCTGTAATTGTCAGGATTTCGATGAAATATTAATATCACAGCTCGTCAAGCACGAAAGGGATCCGAGTTTAAGCGAAATTGCTGATGACGTAAGTTTTGTCAAGCTTGAGACAAGTGAAGAAAGCCTAATCGGATCGATTGAAGCAATTACGAATTGGCAAGATCGAATTCTAATTATGGCTAATAATGGGAAATCATTGCTCGTATTTGCTAAAGAAGGAAGGTTTCAGGGGAATATTGGGAAAATTGGTAAAGGCCCTGGAGAATTCCTTGAAATTTACGGTATGGCTGTTGATCCAAAAGATAATCATCTTTTCCTTCTGGACAACGGAAATGGCAAGATTCTAGAATTTAATACAAAGCTTGAATTCATTCAAGAACGGAAAATGCCATTCTATGCTACAGGCTTGATTAAAACCAAACAAGGGTTCTTTTTTTATACCGGCTCGGTTTATGCATACCGCAACGATGGTTTTCTCCTTACGGAAACTACCGATGATTTAACAGTTACAGCAAAGTTCCATCCTAGGCCAACAATGAAAGGAAAGCCTGATAGGGTCAGAACCCTGTATAGTGATCAAGAGGAGATCATTTATTGGGAGCCCTATTGGGATACAGTTTATTCATTCGATGGAAAATCAGTGAAGACCAAGTACCATTTTAATATAGGGAAAAATCGAATCCCCCAAAAGCTATTGGAGGAACCCAGCATTCTTTCCAATAATGTTGACAGCTATTGTTGGGTAGTTGGTTATAAGGAGTTTGCAAATTTTCTATATATCGATTTTATTGACAAGAATCGAAGGGCGAAGAAACTTTACTTCAATAAAGAGGATAACTCCGGATATTGTATTCCTGGAAGCATGCAATATCAGAATTGGGGATTTATAAACGATTTCTCTGGGGGACCATTATTCCCTTTGGATTATAAGATGGGAGGAAATGAGGTTGCTTGTTTCTATGAAATTATAGATTTAAAAAAATTTCTCGCCGACGGGCTTATCAGTCCAAATAGGGCAAAGGATTCATCCAAAACAAAGGAATTGATTGCAATGATCCGTGGGTCATCTGTTGAAGAAAACCCAATCCTTTTTATCGCCAAACTCAAATGAAAAAGAATATTTCTGAAATCTTAAGCTCTATCGTCTTTGCTGCAGTCTGTATTTTAGCTTTGGCATTGATTATTGCTAATAGAAAACTTCATGTTGATCTAATCAACAGTAGGGAGAGCATTCAGTCACAATCGCTAATTAACAGGAGCTGTTTTATTGAAACAGTGAGTGAAATATACGAGAATCAATGGAAATATTTGAATTGGGATTTTAAAGTGTTCTCTTTTAATTCAATGGAGGAAACTCTCCTTGACTCAATAATAGGCGATGATATTTGTCTGTTTCTTAGGACATCAAAAGGTGATTGTTCTGCTTGTATAGATAGTGTGTATTCTTCAATAAAAGCAGCTTTTGATATTTTGGACCTTAAGAGAATTATTGTTCTGACTGATGAAGACCATCCAAGAAAGATTCTTTCCTATCAGCGAATTCATAATATCAACTTTCCGGTTTATAAAGTTGATATTGGCTTATTACCCTTAACTTTTGAGAATCACACTCCCTATTTGTTTATTCTTGATGAAGACAGAAAAGTAATGATGCCGCATAAAGTTGACATAACAATACCTCAACTTACCAAGAATTACTTAATGATAGTTCGGAACAAGTTCTTGCTAACACATTAGTTGATCGCCGTTTTGACGGCAAGTGGGTGCTTCAGACCAACACCCAGCTTCCGGCTGCCGAAGTAGCCCTGAAGTACAAAGAGCTCTGGCAAGTGGAGCACGCGTTCCGAGATGTCAAAACGGTCTTTGAAACGCGTCCGGTTTATCACAAGATGGATGAGACGATTCGGGGTCATGTGTTCTGCAGCTTCTTGGCCTTGGTGTTAAAAAAGGAGTTGGACAAGAGACTCAGCCAGCAGAATCTGGATCTGGAGTGGGAAGACATTAAACGGGATTTGTCAGCTCTGCGGGAAGTGACCCTGGAAGAAGGTTCCTCCCGGATCGTCATCCGTACTGTGAGTCGGGGGGTGTGTTCAAACGTTTGCAAAGCAGTCGGGGTGGCACTTCCACCAGCCATTCGTACGCTATAGTAATCTAAGAATCTTATCGCTCTATTATGGGTCACTTGTAGTGCCAAGAACTTTTTTGTCCCTCTTAATTGATTGTCTTTGAATTATTTACAAAAATCAACTGTAGAAGATCAGTAAAAGATATTCTGAAGACTATTTGTATCCCGATTAAGATTAACAAATTTAGCTTCTCCTATTGTAACGGCCCCCTAGCACTTCGGACATGATTACTAATAAAAATGTGTAATTATGTCTATGGAAAAACGCAAATTCACCAAGCAGGAGAAGCTTCAGATCCTCGAGGAAGCCGCCCAGCATGG
>Ga0172377_10007942_pt1 | contig 10886 bp, 9 predicted proteins | sample Pumphouse3metaG_FD_119749 | JGI IMG/M metagenome (GOLD analysis project Ga0172377, IMG submission 119749) | Leachate microbial communities from a municipal landfill in Southern Ontario, Canada - Pumphouse #3 metaG | ecosystem: Engineered > Solid waste > Landfill > Unclassified | place: Canada... | reverse complement strand
AGGATTGGCATTAGGTATTGGGATGCTTGTTGATAACTCCATTGTCGTCATCGAAAATATTTATCGAATGATTCATGAAGGAAAATCAAAAACCGAGGCTGCAGTTGAAGGTGCTAAACAAGTTGCTGGAGCTATCACTGCTTCTACTCTTACAACGGTTGCTGTGTTCTTACCTATTATATTTGTGCAAGGCTTAGTGGCTGAAATCTTTTTAAGTATGGCACTAACGATTGCATTTTCACTTGGAGCAAGCTTAATTATTGCGCTTACTGTTGTTCCTTCTATGGCATCCCGTATGTTAAATGTGAAAGAACAAAAGAAACCCTCTAAATTCTTAAATAAGGCTAAAGAAAGTTATGAAAAATCCATTGGTTTTGCAATGCATCATAAAATTCTTTCTATTTTAATCGTTCTATTCATGCTTTTCGGATCATTTATTCTAGTCTATCAAAAAGGATTTATCTTACTTCCTGAATCTGATGAAGGAGCCATCACAGTTTCAATTGAAACGACTTCAGATGTTATGTTTGCTGATAAAGCTTTATTTGCAGATCTATTAAGCGAAGAGATTCTTCAGGTTGAAGATGTTGAAACGGTTTCTGCATCCATTTCGAGTCAATCAGGATTCGGTTTTGGTCCGATGATGGCCATGGGTGGTGGTGCACAAGGCAACATCAGTATCACCATTAATCTAAAAGATAACAGAAAAGATTCCACAACCGAAAATGAAGTGATTTTAAAAGCGCTGATTGATGATTTCATCAATGAAAATGAAGTCATATCATCTGATCATATCTTTGAATATAGTGTTGCTGCACAAAATAGTACAGCAGGACTTACAGGAGTTAGTGGTATTAATATCAAAGTGGCCGGTTATGATTTGCTCACACTTGAAAAGATTTCCAATGATATTACATCGATCTTGGAGGATACTGAAGGTGTTATTAAAGCTGATAATGGTATTTCAGTTGGATCTGAAAATGTTAAAATTACGATTAATCAAGATCAAGCAATGCTTTATCAATTAACCAATCAAGATGTGATGGATAACATAAGTTACTTGTATCAAAATCTTGATCAACTTGGTTCAACAAGACAAGTCACTGTCACAATTGAAGGCGTGGATTATACCCTTGAAATTCCAACAGATTCATTAAACCAAGGGATTAGTTTTGATATCTTTGGCGACTATAAAAATTTTCTATCTGGTATGATGTTATTTGATGATCAAACACGCTTATTGATTGATCAATATGTAGTTTCTTCAAATCAATCGATCTATGTCATTAATGCATTTTTACCAACATACGTTCCTGGAACACCTTTAAAATTTATTGTAAATCCTTTCTTAAGAATTCAAGATAATGAAATCATTATGGATCCAAATCCGATGTCAGAAAATCCTACGTTAACATCTTTAATCTTAGCTCCATTATTTACAGATGATGAATCAAGCATTACATCAATTGAACGCATCACTGGTTTTCAAACCATCCAAACAGATGGTAATAACCGGTATGTCAACGTCACTGCTCAAATTGATCAAGACTTAAATGTGACAATTGTCAGTGATAAAGTGACTGATGCCATTAACGCATACTTAGATAGTTCACTGTTTGAATCTTATGGATCTGGCTATTATGTCACCTTCGAAGGTGAAAATGAGGAAATCATGGATGCTGTTTCTGACCTAGCTTTAGCTGCTATCGTTGCAGTACTTCTTGTCTACATGATTATGGCGATTCAGTTCCAATCCTTAATCTATCCACTTATTATTCTTGGGACAATTCCATTAGCCTTTACTGGAGGTTTAATTGCCCTTTTGATTACGAATTCTTATTTAAGTTTAGTATCCATTATGGGTCTCATCATCTTAATAGGAATTGTCGTTAATAACGGGATTGTTCTTATCGATTATATTAATAAACTCAGAGAAAATGGCATGCAAGTCAAAGAAGCGATCATTCAAGCTGGTCAAACTAGATTACGTCCGATTTTAATGACTGCATTAACGACAATCTTAGCTTTATTAACATTAGCTTTAGGATTTGGTGAGGGATCTGAATTATTACAACCGATGGCGATTACCGCGATTGGTGGACTCATTTATGCAACCATTTTAACCCTTTACATCATTCCTGTTTTATATGCCTCAATTAACCGTAAAAAAATTAAGATAGAGGAAGCTAACCATGATGCAAACTAAAGACAGAATTATCGATGTGATCATATCTCATATCAAAAAAGGAGATAGACTTGATAAGCTATCAATTGCTCAAATCGCCTTAGAGGCTGAGATTGGTAAAAGTACACTCTATGAGTATTTTGAAAATAAAGAAAGTTTGATTTCAAATACTTATGATCTACTTCTTAATCATTATGAGACGATACTATTGAAGCCTTTAAGTGAGAAGACCTTTGAAAAACAATTTAAGGAACAAATTGAACTAATTTTAACTGTATTGCTTGATGCGAAAGAAATCATGGATGCCATTTTAAAAAATGAGCAAACACTGTATGACCCCACAGGTGTAATTGAAAGAAAATCTCATCACATACAAGAAAGAATTCAAGAACGTTTTACTGAGATTTTTCAAAAAGGGCTTCATGAAAATATAATCAAACCATTCGTAACAACACCTTATCAAAAAAACGTGATTGAGGCTTTAATGAGTGGTTTACTTTATCAATATTGTACAAATATGATTAAAATTGAAAAAACTGAATTGCTTGACTTGATATATCATTCTTCTCTTTTGATACTCAATCAAAAATAAAAGACCAAAATTTTGGTCTTTTTTATTGGTTCGTATTAATTTCTAATCCATTTTGAAACTTAAGAACACCATTTTCTTCAAATACGCTTACTTGAGTATCTAAGATTAACCATTTAAATCCTTTTTCTACTTTAGGTATATGAAATAATAGTTCATTTTGCATGTCATTGAAACAGATGATACATATGACTCCAGAATCTGTACCAATCCCTTCAAACATTCCATCTCCGGCCATAGATTTCATTAGATAAATATTAACATTATCTATCATGACTTTTTTAAATCTGATGCTATCTTCATAGACTTTATCCCACATTTGATTGATAAACTTGGTAGCAATCCCCTTTTTTTGGATCACAATACTTGGATCACCCAAAAAATATTTGCCCGGATTTAGGACATATTGATTACTCATGAATCATGTCACTCCATTTTTCAATCCATAATGATAAAGTAGCCACAGGTTTTAAATCTTCAATCGTCTTTTCTTCAAAGATAAGATGGGCATATTCTGGTTTATCAATAAATGGATTTCGATTATTCTGCGCTTCATAAATGCTTTGATTACGTGCTCTTTCAAAATCACTGACCGGATCTTCTTTATGCCACTCAAGAAGTGTCGTTAAAATTCCCATGATAGCACCTTCAGGTGTATAAGCATCAAGGTCATCTAGATTGTCATCACGAAGTTCTAATTCTTCGTACATAACGACCATATAAAAGATAATTCTTGCAACATCACCTTTATGTTCGTCACCTGGATAAAAGCCACCATCATCCGTAATTTGCGCTTCTCCGCTGCCATCAGAGAAAAAGCGATCACCTCTTCTTGAATTAACTGAGGGTGTTACAGCTCTTAAATTATGAAGATCACTTGCAATTGATATATCAATGTTATCTACTCGCTCTAATCCAAGTCTAGAATTTGGCCATACATGTTCACGGTGCCAAGATACAGCATCCCATTCACTAGGAGCTAAAACTCCATCATATATATTCCATACTTTTGTTGGATCATCTAAGCTTCGATCTGCATCTTCTAAGTACTCACGGGCATCGCCATATGATGTAGGTTCAAAATTGGTATTTAAAAGTGTATGCATTGCTTCTTTTAATGCATCACCTTCAAGTCCATTAAGTGGTGCATAATATGTGTTTTCTGCAACCAATGAATAATAATAAAAGCCTTGTGCATTTTGAGATGAGCTATAAATGATATCTTCATCTTCATCTTGAGAACGTATATAGAAACTAACAGCAAGTATTAAAATACCCAATATGATCATACCTATGCGGTATACGGGTGAACGTTTTACTTTTTTGCGTTTTTGCCATTCTCGATAATATTTATCTCCCATAAAAATCCCTACTTTCTGTTATAAATCCCTTTATTTCCGTAAATAATGCTAGCTGGATCAATGAGTTCAATTTGGTCTTGACTAACGATAATTAAACCATCATCTGGTAATCCAAAAATTGGTTCTTTGTATGCTCGAAATACTTTCTTCATCCCCTTTTTTTGTTGAACTCTTCTTCGGTAATGTGTCTCAACAAAAAATCCTGATAATAAGTCCAGTCCTTCTTCATAAGTAAATCGTTTATAATCGATATCTTTTGAAATGTAATAATCTTTAAATTGAATCATAGTACCTGCCGAAGATCCAATAAAATGACCTTGATGCGCCTCAATGACCTCTTTTAGTCCAAGTGCTTTAATTCGCCCCATAAAAAGGTCAGGTGCACCACCTGGAAAATACAAAATATCAGCTTCTTTAATTTTTTTAACAGCTGAATCGTGGCTATCCTTTTGATCCAAAATCCATGATATTTGCTCTGGCTTAATACCGTAAATTGAAAACTGGAGAACCATCTTTTCATAATATTCACCCCCTGGTGAATAAAATTCTTCATATGTCTTTTGATCTTTAAATTGCTCATTGAAAAAAGAAAGTGCCAAAAAACAAACCTTCATATTTTCTTTTATAAATGGTGAAACGTGAGGGACAATGCTAGGATCAGCTAAAATACCTCGACTCATTAAAATGTGTGCCATATTGAATACTCCTTTTTTTATACTAATAGTATATCACGACATATGTTTCATGTCATTTTAATAACGCTTAAATAAAAAGGAATGAAACTTTCATCCCTTCGATTCATTAAATATTTTTGATTGAAGCTAAAGCGGCTTCGAAAACTTCATCTTCAGTCATTTGTGAGGTCTCTATGACCACATATGGAATATCATAAACTGAACATTGTGCTTTAATTTTTGTCACGTAATCTGAGAGTAGACTTCTAAAATAAGCTTCATTTTGATCAAAATTATCGATTTCTTGTTCTCTACCTCGTGCCATAACACGCGCTTTAAAATGCTCCCAATCGACACTTAATATAATGTATAAATGTGGTTTTTCGATTTGATTCATATAAGCATGAAAGACACCGTTATACATATTCATAATCGTTGGCATATGTTTCAAATTATGCTGAGCAAATAACCAATGCTCAACTAAATCTCGATCCACGATAAAATTCCCTTGATACTTTTGTTGATTCAACCAGTGATTATGAATGAAATATATTTGTAAAAGCATTTCGACATTTTCTTTTTGTTCATAAAGCCAACCAAGAAGCGTATTAAAAACCTCATCATTTTTTTCGAACTCTTCCATTACAGGTAAATCTAATGCTTTACCTAGGCGATTCACTAAGGATGATTTCCCGGAAGCAATCATTCCACCAACAGAAATTTTCATAAAATTCTCCTTTTAAAGTTTATTTGTTGTGAGATAATCAATGTTTAACTTTTCAAATTCAATCGCCATTTTAGAATCGTCAACTGTAAATGTTCCAATCTTAAATCCCTCGTTTTTTAATCTTTTGACGAGGTCCTTTTGAATCATCTCTTTGGGCATCGATAAATCAAGTTGGTTAACACGACACTCATAAATAATTTCATCATCAATCGTTTCAGTTAGAAGCTGAAGCTCACAACTAGAAATAGCTCTGATGTATTTTAGATAGTTAATGTTAAATGAAATGACAATGGCATTTAAACCAGGATGATTATCAATAATTTCGACTAAATCAGTCAATTGTGTAATGTCATGTATCTTTTTAATCTCAATGACAGCCGTTTTATCATAATAGGTACAAATATCGATATATTCTTCAAACGTTGGAATTTTTAAGTTGGGGTGTTGTTTAATTTTTGACCCTTTAATAATATTCAATGACATGACTTCATCTAACGTGTAATCCATGATTGAACCGTCATGACCAGTCATACGCTTTAAATTTTCATCGTGGAAAATAACGAATTTACCATCTTTTGTCGTATATAAATCACATTCTATCCCATAAAAACGCTGTTTTTCGCCAGCGAGTGTAAAAGATGGAACCGTATTTTCAGGAGCTTTGCTAGAGTATCCCCGATGTGCAATATATTTCATATTAACCTCATTGACAAAGATGTCAAACTTATTTTAGCACAAAGTCATTCACGAAAGAAAGACTTCATGAATTAGTCTTTTATTTCTTACCGCGAAGGTATGGTTTTGGATAATCTAACTCGATTCCAAAGTCTTTTGCTTGGTTAATCATCATATATGGATCTCTGAGTAAAACTCGTCCTAAATAAATAAGATCTGCTTGATTTGATGCAACTGCATAAGATGCTAATTCTAAAGTTGTAATTAGCCCACCACCAATCACTGGAAGACCTGTTAATTCTTTGATTGTTTTAGCTAAATGTAATTGATAGCCTGGGTAGGCATTAATTTTAACTAAAAGATTACCACCAGAACTCACATCAATCAAATCAACACCTAAATCTTTCACTTGATTGATAGCATCTGCCATCATTTCAGGTGTGACACCTTCTTTGACATATTCGTAAGCACTGATTCTGATACATAGTGCTTTTTCTTTAGGCCATTCTGATCGAACTGCTTCAACAACTTCTTTTAAATACACTAAACCATCTTTATATCGATCAGTTCGATGATTTGAAATAGGTGACATAAATTGAAACATTAAATAGCCATGAGCAGCATGCAACTCTAACATATCATAATTCGCTAAATGTGCTCTTCTTGCTGCACATTTGAAATCGTGAACTGTTTTTTTAATATCTTCTATAGTCATCTCTCTTGGTGGTAAATAATCCCCACCATAAGTGATGGATGATGGTCCCACTGGATGTTCAACTTTTGCTTTACGACCTGCATGATTAATTTGAATACCTGCAACTGATCCATTTTGATGAATTGCATCTGCAATTCTTTTCAATCCTGGGATATGTGAATCATCCCAAATCCCTAAATCATTAATTGAAATTCTTCCATCAGGGTCTATGGCTGTTGCTTCTTGAATAATTAATCCCACACCACCAATGGCTCTTGCTGCATAATGTGCTATATGAAAATCATTTGCATAACCATCAGTATCAGCACTATACATACACATAGGTGGCATGACAATGCGATTTTTAAGTTTTAAATTCTTTAATTCGAAAGGTTCATATATCATTGTAAACGCTCCTTCAAAATTCTTATTTTTCTTTCCATACTGTAAATTAAGTTCGATCCACTTTTCTTTTAAGTGGATTTGATTTGATGAATCAAGTAGTAAATAACGTTGGATAAATAAAGCTACAATCAAAATAATGGGTATCGTTGGTGTTCCCGGACCAAACCAAAATGTAATCACTGCTGCACCAATACCCTTCATCCATGCATCCCCAAAGATGACAAAAAGGACTGCCCATCCTTGAAATATCATATATGAAATGAAAAGTGAAATCAGTCCACGGATTGATTTCATCGATTTGATGACTTCCCAAACCATGATAAAAAACTGAATCCAAAAACGTTTAAATCGAGTCCACATTTTCATAAAAAAAGAACACAAAAATGTGTTATTTCTTCTGAACCTCAGGTTTTAAAATCCCTTGTTCGATTGCTTCTGGATATGGATAAGCTTCTTCACGCATCCGTTTGAAAAGCACATAAACAAGTCCGCGCTCTTTATCAATACGTGTAATTACACCAAATCCTTTTTCATTTTCTACTTTTACTTTTTCACCAATTAGGTAAGTTTCATTACTCCAAGCCATGGTTTTTCACCTCAAGATTTATTATAGCATACATTCTATGATTTAGGTCGATAGGCTCTTAAAATTGAACCAATTAAAAATCGACGATCAGGATCCTTTTGAACTTTAAAGAATTGTAATAATTTATATGCATCTTGACTCGGATTCATTGACATTATCCCTTCTAAATCAGAATGATGAAGCGGATGTCCAGCATCGTTTAAATTCTTCATCAAAGGATATATGATTTTCTCATGTTTTCTAACAAATTTATAGAACCCCTGTAAAAGCTTAGGAATCGGTGTATATAATGATTTTTGTCGTCTATTTTCCATATCAAGTGCAATATCATAAAGTTTAGCTACTTGAAAACGGATCATATAAAGTAAAATCTCTTTTAAATCTTCATCCTCTTCATCCCACGACAAAAGTTTTAAAAGTAAATTTGCTCGCCATAAAAACCTGTGTGATGAAGATTCATCTGCATCATAGGTTTCTTTAAACAACTCGATGATATACTGCAAAGATTCAACATTAAGAGTTTCATGAAACACTGCGAGTAATTCTGGAATATCTGTGGTTGCTTGATCGTGTTTAAGATAACGTTCGATATCATTTAAGACAATGACTTTTTCTTTCTTATACTGAATAATCAGTGGTTCAAAATAAACATCTTTCGTCTCTACTCTTAGTGTGTTTTTTTCATATATATAGGTCTTATAAGTCATTTTTTCTTTTGATAAATTACTTGTATCTAATACTGAAAAACCCATACCGCCATTAGGATAGGTTCTGTGTGTTGGATGCCCAACAATATCATTTCTAATATACTTTAGTTCATGAAGTGTTTTATTTTGATTAATGTTAATTGGGTATTTATATCTCGTAAGTCCAATCGATAAATCATATAAAGCATCGATTGCGACAAAAAAACCTTGTAAAAGTCCAAAAACATCAAGCAATATAGCACCACGTTCATGTTGCTTTTCGCTTAAATAGCGTTCAATCATCAAATCCACATGTTCTAGCATCAAAAAAGATGCATGTGCACGATACCCATGACTATTCTTTTCATCTTTTTCAATTCCTTTCACATGTGCTCTTAAATTTTCTAAACTCATAAGCTCTCCTTAATTTTTTGGATAAGTGAAAGGTCGCTTATTTCTTTATAAATAGATCCTTCAATATATTGAACACCTAAATGATCCAATGCTTCTTTTTGTTCCTTAGACTTCACATTTCTAATGACAAGTGCCATTTGGTATGTTTCTAAAAGTTCTTTAACTTTGACAACATAGTTTTGCCACTTATCAGAATCTTTCTTAAGATCTAAGTGCAGTGCATGAAATGGATAATTGAGTGCCATCTCTAAAGACGTTGTATCTAAGGCAATGGCATGATCGATAAGTTCTTGAATTTGTGGAGCATAATGATTAGGTCTAAGTTCCATATCACATTTCAAGCGAACAAATTCTACCGGTATACCGTAAACCTTAAATATCCCTAATATATACGGGTTAAAGGTTGGATCTAAAAAAGTTTCTTTCGAAATGGGAATTGTGACTTTAATTAAGCGGTCCGTTTCTTTTTCAAGTTCACTTAAAAATTGACATACTCTTTCTATATGATATCGTTCAAGATCAACAAGTCGGTTCCGTTTTTTCGCAATCGCAATCAAATACTTCCCATCTACTGACAGATTAGGAATCACTAATTCACTTTCATATTGCCAAACTCTGTTTTTCTTAATATCTGTGAGTTGATTAAAGATTAATCCAAGTGATTTTGTTTCAATCGCAACATTAAGTTGATCTATAACGTGTTGCTCAAAGAGCTCATCTTCATAATCACTGAAGACGAAGAATACAAATTCTTCTTCTCGATCTCTTTTTGCTTTATCGAGTGCAATATTTAAAAATCTTAGTAACTTTTGTAAATCTTTTTCAGTCGTTACGACAGGATATCTCAAGACACCCATATTGACTTTAAATTTTTCGTATTTAAGAATACTGGATTCATAATTTTCTAGAAACTTTAAGTAATCTTTAATGACTTTAGTTACCGTTCTAATATCATTACTTGGGATAACGACTAAAAGTTGACGATAGTCGGTTCGATATGTTCTACCATCATCAAAAAATTTCTTTGTTTGTTGTCCAAATTCACGGAAATACTGTGCCATCTTTTCGCTTCCATATATTTGCTTTAAGTCGTACTCTAATTCAATTAAGATAAAACTTGCTTTGTCCTTGATAAGTTCATCCAACTCAGAAGTCAAAGCATTCATATTCGAGAGACCTGAAGCTTGATCAAGTGTTGCTTTTTCGATTAAGTCAGAAGTCGCCTTAATGTTTTCAGTTTGATCATTAAATGTGCTCATAATAATGACTTCATCTCCTTTTTTCAAACTATACATTTTCTCATAAATGTATTTTTCTTGATGTTTATAACTGATCTCTTTAATTTCACCTACATGACTGAACAAACTTGATATGGCATCTTTATAAAGATGGATATGTTCATAACTCATGTCTTTTAAAAACAGTTCAATGTGATGATGTTTCTCAACTTGAAATAAATCCATCGCTTGGTCGTTATATGTTGATTTGGTTTGAGTTAATTCACGGTAATAAAAAATGGGACTATTAAATGCTCTTTGGTAGTACCTACGGTCTCTTTTAGCTTCTTCAAGCCTTTTCTCTTCTTTAAAATGACCATCTAGAATCGCACTAACTAGCTTTAATAAATCATAAAATTGACCTGGATCATTAAACTCATTTTCAAAATAAATGACAAATACACCGCCATATGAAAGTGGAAATCCATAAACAAAGCCAACTTCTTCATTAAAGTCATGATCAGTAATGATATTTTTTTGCCACTTCAATGCGTGGGTTGATTCAATAACTTCGTTTCCCGTTTCCAAAATATAGCTAACTAAGGAATGCTCAATTCTATGGATTGGTAAATCTTTATCATAGAGTCTTTCCTTTTTGTAATGAAAAAAGTTT
>Ga0172377_10007939_pt1 | contig 10889 bp, 22 predicted proteins | sample Pumphouse3metaG_FD_119749 | JGI IMG/M metagenome (GOLD analysis project Ga0172377, IMG submission 119749) | Leachate microbial communities from a municipal landfill in Southern Ontario, Canada - Pumphouse #3 metaG | ecosystem: Engineered > Solid waste > Landfill > Unclassified | place: Canada... | reverse complement strand
GTCAGGGTGAACATGGGTTCTTCCGCGTCCTTGAAGCGCCGACCGTCCTGACGTTTCTGCTGTCGCTCGGGGGTAAGGCATGCGTGGATTGCGGGACGAACAGTGCGCTGGATGCAGACGCCTTTGTTGTTCTGCGTCGTCAGGGAGAACATGGGCTCTCCGACGTCTCCGAAATATCGTCCGTTTGGCTCTTTCCCCCATCGGTTTTTGGTGAGACAGGGTCGAGGCTGGACGACGAATTGCATCGCACCACTCTTATAGTCTCTTTGTTGAAGGGTGTTAGCAGGGTAGCCCCAAAGCCGCTCCCTTTTCTCTTGTGCCTCCACGCATGTTCGATAAGGCTCTCCGTCGCGATCCGCGAAAGGTAGTAATGCTCCTCGGGGTTCTCCTCCAAGATATCCGACAATGTAGATTCGTTCTCGATTTTGAGGCACGAATGCCGTGCTGTTGACACAACACCATTCCCCCATATACCCACAGTCCCGAAGCGTATCGAGGATCCGGGCGAAGACTCGCCCTCGTCCTGATGATAGCAATCCCTTAACGTTCTCCAGGAATATGATTTCGGGTTGGTGGTGCCGGATAATGCGTTCAATCTCGAAGAATAATTGTCCTCTTGGATCACAGAATCCTTGTCGTTTTCCTGCCCAGGAATGGGATTGGCATGGAAAGCCAGCTGCGAGCAGGCGGTGATCGGGGATATCTTTGACGTGAACGTCTCGAATGTCAGTTGGTTTCCAGTCTTCCCCGAAATTGTGGTTGTAGATCGCGGTCGCGTATTTGTCGTTGTCGCAATACCACTCGCACGTCGCTTTACCCATGCTCCCTTGAATCCCAAGTCTGAACCCTCCTATCCCTCCGAAGAGGTCAATATACGGGACGGATGTCATCTCCGATGCTGGGCGTCATGATCGATCGCCCCTGGAAACTCGACCCCGTTGCATTCATCGATGGCGGAGTCGAGTTCCGATATGGCATCTTCCACGAACGTGACCAGATCCGAGACCTCCATGTCTCTGAGATCGGCGGTGTCGAGGATCTCGATGTTATCGAAATACCCGACAGCGGATTCCAGGAGTTCCGCCGCTGCAGATGCGTCCTCGTATTTCCGGGTGTTGGCGAGGTTGGTTCCCCCCATGTTCTCCACCCACGATTGCATCTCTTCCTGGAGTTCCATGACGCGACCTGTCGCATCCTCGACGTTCGTGAGGGCGTCTCTGGTGGCGTTCGCAATCTTCTCGCGTTGCTCGTCGTCGACCCCGACCTCGATCGCATCTTTGAGTTCCGGCAGGATCTCGTCGAGGACGAACTTTGCATTCTCCGCGATCCCCATGGCTTCTTTCAGCCGGGAAGATCGGGTCTCACGTTTCTTCTTTGCCATTCGTGTCGTCTCCTGTGAATTTCGATATCGGCTCGTTCAGGACGGACTGATGTCGGATGACGTCGACGTTATGGGTTGCGGGAGGAATCTCTGCTTGCAGAGCCGCGACGTAGGCGACCAGACAGTCGATCGAGCAGAAGTCAAGGCGTCCATACGAGATGTTGCTTCTGCGTTCGTTCTTTACGTAGCAGGTCACTTTGATCGGGCCGTCCTTGAGGGTGATCCATGTCCGACCGTCTCCGGGCACGCAATGCCGCGTACATTGGTCGCATTGAGCACCATGCGCCTCGCTCATAGTATCTCTCCACACCTCGGGCATTTCCCATCATCGCCCGGCTGTGCGTGACCGTAGACATCGCAGACGGTCTCTGCGTAGTCAATTCTCCGTTCAAACGCGATTTCCCCGCAATCGAAGTCGGGGTCGTCATGTTGCATTCCTGGCATTCTCCTCTTCCTCCTTCTTCCGTCGCTCGTCCTGGCGGTTGCGGATCTCGGCTACCTGACGTTCCAGACCTGAAAGGACTCCGTTGAGCAGCGCGTCGATGTTCGTTGCCGAGGCGGTCATGGTCATGGCGGCGACACGCGGTTCTTCCGGGATGATGACCGGGAACACGATTGCCCGGATACCGAGATTGTGCACCTCGAATTTCAGGCTCGGCACGCAATCGGTTCGGGTGAATCCGTGAACGTTTTTCGGGCATATCTCGTTCAGATAGTCCGCGACATATGTCATCAACCGCCATGCGGTTCGGATCTTCTCGTCGACAGTCAGTTCTTCTGCATCATCGTCCGGATCATATTCCAGACGCTTGCATTCGTTTATCCACTCTTCTTCGTCTTCTGGGGTTCTTCTAGTCATAATATGGTTCCTCCAACGCTGCATCGCTGCAAAGACGCATTTCCAGGGCTTCTTGAATATCTCGGGCTGTGATGGTATCGCTGAGCCTGAGCCGTGCCAGCGAGGTTGCCAGCCGGAGCACGCTATCGACCCATCGACCGCTCCTTCCTTCTTCTATGGACTGGAAATATTCCACGAATGGTTCTGTCTTCGCATCGAGTTCTTCTTCGCTTTCCGCCGTCAAGACGGGTTCGATGGAACGTGAAACGGTGATATATGCCCGGATCGTGTCGTCGATAGTGTCCGGGAAGTTGATCCCGGCGATCTTCTTTCTGACGATAGCGATCGATTCGTCGACGGTCGGAACCTCGAAGGAATAGATCAGGTCGAACCGGGACAGGATCGGCCCGCTGACCTTCGAGATATCGTTTGCCGCCGCGACATACCGGCACTGGGCGGGGAACACTTCGTGTTTCCCTCCTCGGGTATCGGTATACGTTCCATCTTCCAGCACGTCTCTCAGGGTATCGATGTCCTTAAACCCTTCAATCTCGTCGTGACATACAATTCCTCCATGATATTTCGTCAGGAGCCGGACACCACCGTCATCTTTCCTCCCGTCTCCTTTCAGAGACGAGCGCTTGGCTTCTCCTGAGAGATAGAGCGCTCCCCACTTCCGGGTCAGGTAGTTGATGAACATGGTCTTTCCGGTTCCTTTGACCCCTTTCATGAGGATGTGAATCCTCTGCCGCATATCGTCGGTATCCCATTGGCTTGCGAGACAACACAGCACGCCGAGTTTTACGTCTTCGTGCCCGATGACGTCGGGACAGATGAAAGGTGCCATGAATGAGGGGAGATCATCTCCCGGCACCAGGTTCAGCAGGTTCTGTTTCATCGCCTCGATGGTTTCCTCGATGTTCTCAAGGGAATCGTGGGGTTTCGACATCGTTATGCTCCTGTAGGCTGTTCGGCTGATCGCTGGCTGGCTGCATGTCTTCGTAGAAATCGTCGTCGTCTTCATCGACGGTTCCGTCAGGGTTGATGAAATTCGCGATGATCTTCACCTTGTTGATGGAGACGCCATTTCGGATGCCCTGGAGGAGTGCGAGATAGAAGGTATCGTGAGCATGGACTTGCCACTCATGATGGGAACACATCTTCTTGGAGTCGATGGACAGCGCGGGTTCCTCTTGTGCGAACTCCCGGATGAGGCGAGAATATGCAGGCGTGAAGTAATGTGCACGTATCGGAATGCGGTTCATTGCGTCATTCGTCTCACCTGCTGCGTATAGTTCTGCATCTATATTAGCAGTTCGGTTGCTACCGGGATCGGATGTCGCTACATGCGTCATGATCTGGTCACGCAATCGGGGTGACGATCGTCTGGCACATGGGGCAGAGAAGCGGGACATACTTGTCAAGCGCATCTACATAGGACGGTGTCCGGAAGTCATATCCACAGACCGGGCAGAGTCGGGCAGAGGTGAAGTTTTCAATCTGCAATGCTTTGATGGCGTCATCTTTCGTGTAATATTTCGTCTCCCCCGTTCCATCTTCGTCGAGCCATGCGTGAAGCGATCTCTCCACGACCAGATCCGCGACCCTCCGGGTCATGATGAACCGCTTGGGAGGATCTGACTCCGCGAGATACATGGATTCGACGCCAATCGTCGATGACGGCGCGTTCAGGAACTTCTGAATGTAGTTGTCGTCGTCGTCGGAATCGTAGAATATCGTGCGGAACTTGTCAATATCGTTGATCTGGCCGGTGATGGTATGCAGTTTCCGGGTCTCGCGATCGTAATACTTGAGGACGAACGACGGTTTGTAATCCGCTCCGTTCTTGGGTGGGGTTTCGGCTGGTTGGGTCATATGATATCTCCTGTGTAAGGTCGGATACCGATGGAGACGCTGTTCATGTCTGCTATCGATGATTCCATCCCTCTTGTCACGACGAACCTGCATGCGAGTTCCGGGTGGAGAAACACGAGTTTCGAGGCGTGGACGTAATCCGGCTCATATCTGAGACATGACGCGGATTCGAGTTTGAGATCTTCTCCGATGATGCGCTCGATCATGTTCTGGGACGCCACGGCGCGACGTTTTCCATAACATTCCAGGCAGATGTGGCGTTTATCCATTTCCACGGCGATATCGCCGCGTGCGTTGATCACATATGAACGGGCCACGACGGTTCCGCAGTCCCTGCAGATGAACCCCCCATTCGTGAGGATATCCTCGCGACGTCTCCGTTCAAGTACCATGTCGACCTGGGCTCGCATCTCAACGAGATCGTTGGTCTCCATGTCTTCCAGTTTCTTTCCAGTTGGTTGCATAGACGTATCTCTCCGGTTTGATACCGTAATGGAAAAAGAAGTCGGGAAATGTGTTACTCAACCACTTCTTCCCAGACTTCTATAGTGTGAACTGTTCTCCTCTTGAGTACCAACTTCGGGGTGCCGGGTGCTTTTTGTAGCGAAGGCGTGTCGTGATCTGGCACTGGTATCGTCAAGTGTTCGGATGTCTCACCCGGCAATGGGTTCATCAAATCCGATCCGTCCTCCGATGGTTCATCGGACGGCTCGGACTTGTCGCGATATTCATACCAGATCTGGTTGATCGCGTTATACGTGCGCCGGGATTTCGGGAAGAGCCGCTTATATGCGTCAACGAATACAAGCCTGCTATGCACTTTCCATGCAAGATCCTTCTCGCTATCAAGGACAGGAGACCGGTGTGGAATCACCACGGATGTGGGCTCCTGTCCCCGCACGTCTAATGGCAGTACGGCAATCATTTTTCCTCGGGATGTTGTTGTAGGGTTGTCAGTTGTCTCCGATTCGAGCATGTCTATGATAGGTTCGGTGGAATGCTGATCGGGGTTGTCCTGGGTGTCGGTCGGGAGTATGGTGTGTTCCGCGACGGGATCTTCGGCATTTGCATATGCCGCGTTCCACTGATTACCATAGGTCTGGTAGAGACGGTGTATCGCAGACTCTTTGCGTTTCGATCTGGGAAACACCTCTCGGTAGGTCGCGATGAACTCTTCTGGTGTGCTGGCGATCCATGCTAGAAATTTCTCGTCGTCCCGATGGGGGGACGTCGGAAAGATGCCGTCGTTGATGATGCGCTTTACCTTCAAGGCCATGCTCAAAGTCTCCTACTTCGCGTGTTCATTCACATATATGATGGAATTGTCCCTCCGATAGCAGAGCATGCAGGTGTTGCACTTTCCCGAACAGTTGATGTCGATGTTCATGTGTTCCGCCCCGGAATGGCTGTAGACCGAGAAGGTCTTGTCGAATCCGTCAGGGCGAATGGGGGTGACGGGATCGATGCGTGGGGTCGAGTAGATGAGCAGCATGTTGTCCGGGATGGCGTCGAGATGGTTCCGTACGAGAGATGCTCGTTTCGTCCAGAGAGAGCATATCGTGTCGGGACTCTTCTCGGCAATGTGAATCAGGTTGATCAAGTGGGTGTCGTTAATCAACTCTCCATGTGCCGAAAATCGGAACGCCCCGTTCTTCGAGAAGCAGTCGACGCTCGGTAGATCGCTGGGAGGGATGATGGATTCCGAGAGAATCACGCCGTTGTTCGTCCAAACACGTTCCGCGTTTCTCCGGAAGGTTGTGCACATTCGCCGGGAATAGCAGTTCGAACAGACGGTACCTGATGTGGATGCCATTTTCTCGCAGAACTCGTTCATCATGGGGCTGGTGTTCAGGGCGTAGAACCCATCCATCTTCCCCGTCATCTTCGAGATCACGAGACCGTTGTTACATCTGATTGTCATGAGAAGTTCTTCTCCAGGGAGGTCGTCTTCATTCGAACGAATGCGCCGGGGCTCGGGGCGACACCACATGATGTGCCCGTCATCGCCACGGTGAAGACTTCCAGCGTTGCTCATATTCCGTATTCTCCGTCAGGGTAGAGTTCCACGGTCACCAGGGTCTGATATGCCCCGGATTCTTGTTTCTTGCTCGTGCCGACCGTCACGTTCGGACGAGCATCGTAGTTATCGAAGTTGTGCTTGACGATATCGTGGATCGTGCTGTAGACGTCTGCTTTCATCTCCTTGGTCAGGGATCGCTTGGATTCGAGCCGTAGTTCGAGTCTCGTCCGGTAGGGTCGGAGCATCTTCCCGGCCACGCTGGGGATGGTAATCCCGCTTGGCTTACCATCGATCGTTTCGATGTGATGGACGATGTTTCTGATGATGTCGTGTTGCGCCTCTTCTCTGGCCACCTCTTCTTCGAGGGCGTTCATATACTCCGGTGTCGCCTCGGAGAAGGGGATTACCCGGATCAGTTTGCAGTTGTAGTAGGGGTTGCCGCTATCGCTGAGGGGCACTTTGGTTATATACCGATTATCGCTTGGCGTTCTCTGGAATCCCCGGTAGATCTCGATCTTCTGGGTATCGAGGTTTACCACATACCCCCACTCGCAGAAGAGCGAGTCTTTCAGGAAGTCTGCCTGATCCAGCATATATTTCAGCCCCCCTGCATACGCCTCAAGATCCCCCTGGGCGCGTCGAAGCAGAGCATACCAGTCTTCCTTCTCCCCCGTGGAGACGTGGGGGGAGAAGAACTTTTCGCACTCGTCAATCTGCTCTTTCGTGGGTGGCGTTTTCTGATTCACCAAGACTATTCCGTCGAATGTCCGGTTCAGCCATCCAATGGAGTATGATTGCACAAACTTGGCAACAGACACTCCAAGATATGATGGGTAACTATCCGAGTGGTTATACATAATCTTGTCGATCCCCCCTCGGTGGAACCCAACAGCTCCTCGTGTTGACATGATGAAAACCTCATTTCTTATAGATGGGACGTCAGATCATCCCTTTGATGCGGGTCAGGTCGTTCTCAAGAACGGCCAGCCGCATCTTTGAAAGCTCAATCACACTGGTATCCTGGTTGCTCCGGATCGTCTGCATGGTGTCGGCAATCTCCCGCTTGATGGTGACAAGATCGTGCTGCACCTTTTCCAGTTTGATGGAGATATCGCTGGCGAAGGTCAGGTGAGCAACGCTGTCCATGAACCCGACACTGGCGCTCTGCACGGTTCTGATGCTCGATCCGTCATTGCAGAAGATGGTGACGGAGAGTTTCTCCGTCTTGGGGTCGACGTCAAGCGCCACTGTCCATCGTGGGGACACCTTGATGTGCTGGTTGTTCATCTCACTCGTCTCCGTCACGGATCATCGCCACGAATTCCTGTGAGACACGGCTGATGTTCTCGTCGCTCAGATCATCCGGAACCGGGAGCCGACCCAGCAACCGGAAATTGTATTCCGTGATGGGCTCGTCGTAGGACGTGTTCACGACGGCATATACCTCGATGCGGAGCCTGGTGACGTCGCAGATGACCCGGTAGAGATATTCGATATCTCCGTGGAACTCGTAGTTGTTGCAGACGCCGAATCCGAGTTTCAGGACGTTGTTGCAGTCTTTCTCGACCTCTTTATCGTCCCACTTGAGATTCGTCCTCCGTTTCAGGAGTTTCCAGTCTGGGTTCAGCAGAGCGTCCTCCATACGGCGCTTGTTCCAGAAGATCCAGTTGGCCGCCGCATACTCGACGTCGTCCATCCTCCCCTGGTTCCACCGGATGAACGTCAGGAGATCCGGGAGCATTGCACTCGGATATCCATCGCTGTGCCGGTAGATTGTTCTCTTGTCGCAACGAACTTGCCCTTCACGCAGGGCGATGAATTCAGTCTGGCTTCTTGTGCTCATACAATATCACTTCGTGTTTTTCCGCGTCATGAGGCTCGCCATATGCTCCTCGAACCGACGCACGTAGGTTTCTCCTGTAATTCCGTAGGGTTTCTCGTTCACCTGCCAGTCGACCCAGAGGGATTCCGGCTCAGATGTCGGCTTCCCTCCCATCGCGGCCCACCACTCGTTTACAGCCTTGAAGAAGTCCTCCATGCTGGTGGTGTTGCCTTTCTTGACCCGATGGAAGAGCATGGGGCCACCGCCCCCATCATCCACGATATCGAGGACGTGCTTTCCGTCCTTGAAGATCTTTCCGGTATAGATGAACCCATCCGTCCCGGTGCCGACGTTCTTGAACATCCGGACTTCATAGATATCTGCCGGGGTCTTGATCGTGTCCTGTGGCAAAGGGCGGTTCGTGGAACGAACCCTGGCGTAGTGGATCGTCCAGATCTCTTCGGGATGACCGTCCTCTATAACCTTGAACGTATCACCCGCTTTCCTCCCAATCGTGCCGTAGTGGGTCTGGTTATCGTTCCAGTCCCACTCGACACGATCTCCTTTCTTAAACTGCATGGTTTGTCTCCATCTGGGGTTCCGCCTCCGTCAGATAGCAGACGATCGCCGTCATCCTGGGCGACATGCCGGGAAACCTCATTGGATTCAGTTTTTCCTTAATGCTCTCTGGGATCATCGTGTTTCGCTCCGTCTAGGTTCTGTCTCATGTCCGAGATGCACACGAAGAGCGCCGCAAGACCGGTGTGCTCGTTGTCGCATACATCCGTGTGGCGGGTGCAATCTTTGCAGAGCAGATTTGACACGTCCGCCACGAAATCCGAGCAGTCATAGGCCATGGGTTCCCTCCCGGATCATGATCTCCTCCCGGAGTACGGGAGATCGTGTTTCTTGATCTCCCATACGGATCCGCGCTTGATCAGGGGCTGCAACTCTTCCAGGCTGAAATAGCCGAGTTCTTCCTCGAATCCCTGCACGAGACCGAAATAGTATCCGGGCTCTTCCTCCTCGAAGACGAACCAGTACCATCCGGTCATGGATTCAAACGCCTTGATGACCTTGTATTTCTTGCCGGGCATGAACGAGGCAAGGATGAAGAGGTTGCCCTTTTCATCGCTCTCGAAGGTGAATTTTCTACTCATGTTACACCTGCTTTCATGATTATCTCCTCCGTAGGGGATCTTCGACCTGAATCTCGCCATGCCCTCGGGTATCGACGAAATCGACGCCGGGCAGATGGCTGGGAGATCCGGCCTTATATTGTGCGTTGTGCCGTTCCATGCGATGAACGAACTCCACGAGCGGGATGCTCGTATGATAGTCGCCGGCGAACGTGCTGCCGTCCTGGAGCTGCCAGTGGGTCGACCATTCGATGGGGGTTCCCCGATCGGATCTCCACTCGAAGATCACGAGGCGAGAAGGGTGTTCGCAATCTCCTCCCGTGCTGAAATGTGTGGCTGCAATCAGAACACGTTTCATATCTCGTTCCTCATTCATCGTCGTCCTCTTCTTTGGCTTCCCGCATGGAGTAATCGTCTTCATCGAGGACGGGATACCCCTCAAGTTGTGCGAGAATGTGGTTTCCGAGTTCGATTTTTGCAGCGTCACTCTCATGGATGAGGATCTGCTCGATCCATCCCACCATCCAGTGACCAGACCGAGCGATCTTGACGGTCTCGCTCTCTCCATCGAGCATGCGAAGCGCCGTATGGAAGTTGCTTTCCTCCAGGGCGTCGCTGTCCCGACTGCGGGAGAGAAGGACGAAATAGTCGTCGTATCTCTCCCCGATGTAGCATTCCGCTTTCCACCGTGGCATGGTGGAAGGGACGGTCGTGTGTTGCAACATTATCACTCCTCGGGAGGTTCTTCCGGAGCGTCCGGATCGTCCATGAAGTCGGAGAGTTTCGTGTAGAGCCGTTGCCGGGTCTCCTCGATCTGGCTCTCGTCATCGACTTCTACGACAGGAGTAACGCCACGCTTGAGCAGATCTCGTACGTACGCTTGATCCTGCTGCTGCTTCTCCGTGAGCAATTTCTCGACGCGCTGCACCTGGAACGCATGGAAGATACCGGGGTATTTGATCTCCTTGCCGTTCTTACCGAAGCGCCCCGTGGGTATGAGTTTCCGGTATCCCAGATATACCCAGTCCCCCACTTCCAGCCCTTCCGGGACATAGGCTATCTTCCGGGAGATACCCATTTTCTTCGCCTCCTGGATGAAGTCCTGGGAGTTCTCGTAATAGGTCTCCCCGACCCAGACGACCCACGCCTTTTCAGGAGGGAAGCAGATCGGACACTGTGTGCCATACCTGTGGCAGGCATACTTGTGTTCCGTGGGGGTGTTAGTAACCGAGCAGAGATCCCAGACATCTGATGGGTGGATCTCCTGAATGCCACGGATCGGCACGATGTAGGGTTTCCGGCATTCCTTGCAGATGGGAACATCGAGAGGGAGGCGGTGGCAGTATACGCCTTCCCCGTCGCACACGAGATAATATCCTCGCGTGTTCCGGGTTCCGCATCCCCGCTCGCTCTTCGCCATGACTTTGATGGTCACGTAGGATCACTCCTTCTTCTTGGGTATCCGGAGTTTCTTCTGCCCGTAGGCAACGCTGATCCCGGTCTGGATTGCACCCACGGTCGCCGCGTTCCACTTGTAGAGTTGGGCGTCCATGTTGAGGTTCATCCGGTGCGCCGAGATAGGCGATTCCGTGTCGATGGTGCCGAGGAAGTTTTCAACAGCGATACGCTTGACGCCCTTCTTGGACGCAAGAACTTCGATTTCTTCACTTGTCAGTGATCTTGCCATATTCTTTGACCTCCTAGAGGTTTTCAGCCCTTTTCAGGACTTTCTTGATGTCCTTCACGGGAACGAACAAGAACTGTCCGCCCTCCTCATTTCCGTCGTCTTCACACCACTTGCACATGAAGTAGTC
>Ga0172377_10007938_pt1 | contig 10890 bp, 14 predicted proteins | sample Pumphouse3metaG_FD_119749 | JGI IMG/M metagenome (GOLD analysis project Ga0172377, IMG submission 119749) | Leachate microbial communities from a municipal landfill in Southern Ontario, Canada - Pumphouse #3 metaG | ecosystem: Engineered > Solid waste > Landfill > Unclassified | place: Canada... | reverse complement strand
GGGGAAGATAGGAACAAGACCCAAAAGGTTATTGATGAATATGAAGAAGAAGGCGGTGAGCAAGTATGGGGAGAACTTTTGGTAGTTCTTTCCGATACAAGCCTTCGCGACATCTTGGTCAAATGCGATGATGAGAGGTTCCAATATGGCCTGCATTCCGGTTGGTCTAGTAAGTGGGTTCGTTTTGTATTTCTTTGCGATGCTAAGAAATATCCACAATATTAGTCCGCAACTGATAAGTAATGACAGCACATTCTTGGTGATGGAAATGTCTAATGGACGTTTCCCTGTACTCGTCTCTATGATTTTTCCGCTGTCGTTGCCTTCCTTGCATATCTCATAGCCATTGTAAGTCTCTTCTCCGTGGTGGAATTTTGATGCACAGAAAACGTCCCAACCATTTTCCCCCTTCACAATTACTAGCAGAGGGATGGAAATGTGATGCCCGTTTATTGTAGTTATGTGCCAAGAGTAGTCGTCGTTGATATGTCCGAACACGAGTTCTTTTACGTCGATGCCCTCCTTTTTTTCTTCTGCTGTCTTCTCCTCCGCACTTTCAGCGAAGAGCGAAAGTTGAGAACAGAGCAACAAGGAAAAAATCAAAGCAAGTAAGCGTGTCGTTTTATTTTTGAGCAGCTTCATCTTTTGTTTTCTTGTTTAATTTAATTGAAACCTGCGCTTCAAATATTGAATAAATAATGTAGAACAGAACGAACGAAATTAAAAAACTGACGGCCTTCTCTTTAATCAGTAGCAGATAGAGCCCGCATACGATAATCATGGAGAGAATCTTTATCGTTTTCAAGATCATGAAAGTATTGAAGTACTTTTGTCCGCTCTTTTTTGTTGCATTCGTTATTGAAACGATTGTCAGGACACCAAGAATCCAGTAATAGGTCATTATATGGGGATATGCGCTGAAGTAATATTCATGGAAGAACATCCTGAAAATCACATAACCTGCGATTCCGCATCCGGCAATTATCGCCGTGAGCCATAAAATGCTTTTCTTTATATCTTCTTTCACTTGGTTATTCTATGACATTTTCAATACACACGGAGACCACGTCATCTCTCACTTCGGCAAATCCGGAATCCACCTTGATTGTTTTTTCCGTTCCGCCTGTAATATATGAAATTTCACCGCTTTTCAGAGATGATATCAAGGCCGCATGGCGGGGTAGAACTGTAAATCCTCCGGCAGTCCCCGGAAGATTTACTGATTCTATTTCTCCTTTGAATATCGTCTTTTCTGGTGATATGATTTCCAATACCATTTTTTCTGTTTGTTATGCTTGTTTCCCGGCTTGTGAAAGCAACTTGTTACCTTTGGCAATCGCATCGTCGATTGTACCGACGTTCATGAATGCCTGTTCTGGCAAGTTGTCCACCTCTCCGTCCATAATCATTTTGAATCCGCGGATAGTCTCCTCTATCGGAACCATGACACCTTCCAATCCTGTAAACTGCGATGCCACGTGGAATGGTTGAGACAAGAATCTCTGTACACGACGGGCTCTGTTTACTGTCAGCTTGTCGGCCTCTGACAACTCTTCCATACCCAAGATGGCGATGATGTCTTGCAGCTCCTTGTATTTCTGAAGTATTTGTTTTACAGCCTCTGCTGTCTCGTAATGGTCTGTTCCGATGACGTTTGGATCCAAAATTCTAGATGAGGAGTCCAATGGGTCTACGGCAGGATAGATGCCGAGCTCCGCAATCTTACGGCTCAACACGGTAGTTGCGTCCAAGTGGGAGAATGTAGTGGCAGGAGCCGGGTCTGTCAAGTCGTCGGCAGGTACATAGACGGCCTGCACTGACGTGATGGATCCGTTTTTGGTGGATGTGATACGTTCCTGCATGGCACCCATTTCTGATGCTAGTGTAGGTTGGTATCCTACTGCTGATGGCATACGTCCTAATAGGGCAGATACCTCAGATCCTGCTTGTGTGTAACGGAATATATTGTCTATGAAGAACAAAATATCGCGGCCTCCTTTGCCTGAATCACGGAATGATTCTGCTACGGTAAGTCCGGAAAGGGCAACGGAAGAACGTGCGCCTGGTGGTTCGTTCATCTGTCCGTACACAAGAGTAGCTTGTGACTTTGCCAGCTCTTCGTAGTCTATTTTGCTGAGATCCCAATCTCCCTTTTCCAATGACTCCTTGAATGCGTCTCCGTATCTGACGATGCCGGATTCTATCATTTCCCTCAACAAGTCATTTCCTTCACGTGTACGCTCTCCAACTCCGGCAAATACGGAATAACCGTTGTATCCTTTTGCGATGTTGTTGATCAACTCCATGATTAAGACTGTCTTTCCTACTCCGGCACCACCGAATAGACCGATTTTGCCTCCTTTTAGATAAGGCACCAAAAGGTCGATTACCTTGATACCTGTATAAAGAATTTCTTTGGAGGTTGATAGTTCGTCAAATTTAGGTGGCTCGCGGTGTATTGGTGAAGCACCTGTTCTGTCGAATTGCTGCATGCCGTCGATAGGAGCTCCTACAACATTCAACATTCTTCCCTTGATTTGATCTCCGACAGGAATCGAAATTGCAGTTCCTAAAGAACGTACTTTCATTCCCCGCATTAATCCGTCAGTAGAATCCATCGCAATGGCTCTCACTGAATTTTCCCCTATGTGCTGTTGGCATTCCACAATCAAATTGTTCGATCCGGAACGTTCAATTTCCAGCGCATCATGAATCTGAGGTAGGCTTGCACCCCTTTCTGGGAAATTTACGTCAACTACAGGTCCGATGACCTGGATGATTTCACCAATTAATTCAGACATATTTTGCGTTTTAATGATGGTATTTATTAATTGTTTTTATTTTTTCCTTGAATGTGATCTATAAAAGTCCACCCCGGCTTATCATTTATTTCTTTTAATGGCCGTTTTGTTGAAATTTGATTCTTTTGACGGTCCTATCTTAGAATCTATAATATGTAAGTCATTTGCAAATATATATTTTTTTGTGAAAGGATGAACCCTTTTATGCCCATTTTTTGAAAAAAACATAAAATTTGTTTATCCCACTTTTTTATCTTGTTGATTGATACCTTTTTTGCGGCTTGAAATCTTCTGAATACCCTATGGTAAAAGGTGTTTTAGAACATATATGTGTCTTTTTGGAACTCTTTCGATTGGTTTTGTTTTAATTGATTCTGTTGAATCTGTAGTCGAAAAGCAATGTTTTTCTATTGGTTAGTTTGACCTTGTACGTGTCTCTCGTCTTTTCTATTTGGAGAATGCCTTCTTGTTTGTAGTTGCGTTTTACGTAGTTCCAGATGGAAGTGGGAACAGCTCCTTTGGGTAATTCTTCTATTTGGCAGTCTGTGTTTGTCCAGTCTCCTTTTCTGTCGAAGAGGACAACGCATCCATTTTCCATGGTTATGGCATAGGTGAGAATGCCTATCTGATCTTTTTCTATTTTTACTAGATAGGTGTTAGTGGTATCGAATGCTTGTTGTAGGTAGGCTTTTGCCCGATGCGGAATTTGAGAGATGTCTGTTCTGATGATTTCTCTTTCTGCTTGTGTCAAGAAATGAGAGGCGATGAAAATCGCGATAAAAGCAAGTCTTTTTTTTGTTGTTGTCATTGTTTCGTCTTTTGTTGTTAGATAACGCAAAGGATGACATTGTGTTGACTTTCGTTCTGTTCGTGGGTCTCTATATTCTTGTTTTTACACATTTTTTTTGCTCCGCAGCTTCTTGTTCTGTTTGGCATTTGTTGCATACTCCGTAGATGTAGAGTGAATAGCTGAGCTGTGTGAAGTTTTTTATCCTTTTTGACTGTATGGTTCTTTTAATGTTGATGTCTGAAAATTCTTTTATGGCGCCGCATCTGGTGCATATGAAGTGGTTGTGTGTGTGTGTGTTGTATGATTTCTCGTATTGGGATATGTTGTCTCCAAAATTGTGTTTGATGATTAGTTTGCAGTCGAGTAGGAGGTTGATGTTATTGTAGAGGGTGGCTTTGCTTACGTGATAGTTGTTTTCTTTCATGTAGCAATAAAGTGATTCGATGTCAAAATGTCCATTAATGGAGTATATTCTGTCTAGAATGGCAAATCTTTCCGGGGTTTTCCGAAGCTTGTTCTTGTTTAGATATTCTGTAAATGTCTGTTTTGCAGATTCTTTTGTTTTGTCTGAACTTTCCATCGCTTCTTGTCTTTTTTTATTCAAAGATACGTCTTTGTACGAATAATAAGGATGGATAGAAACGAAAAAAACGGGAATAATCAACTGTCGAATTATTCCCGTCTGTCTCTATGTTTGAGGTGGAGCGTTTATTGAAGAAATACTTCCTCTACTTTACTGGTCTCTTCGTTGTCGAAATCTTCTTTGTAGTAGGTGACTCCGTCTTTTGTGTAATTGAAGTCTTTTAGTGTGTAGACTATTTTCCCTCCGTAGTAGTAGGACTCTTGTGTCTTTTTTCCCGTGGCGTTATAGCTATACTCGTAACGTTCGTCTTCTTTTGTGGAGTTGCTCTTGTATAATATTGATTTGGAAATCAGGTTGTAATAAGTGTTGGCATAGACAATGTCGTGCTTCTTGGTTTCCCATTTGTTGTTTACGTAAGAGCCCTCCGTATAACTGCAACTTCTGTCTTTGTATTCGTAGTCTTTTTGTTCTGATGATTTTTCTCCATTTTGATATTTTACTACTCCGATTTCAAGTCCGGCTTCGTTGTATTGGTATTCTATGCGTGTGGAGTCACTCTTTCCTACGATAATCTCCTCTTTTATTTTTGTAAGGGCGGAATCCAAAAATGTTTTTGTTATATTTTCTGTGACGTAGGCTATTTTATATCCTATCATATACAAGCTCTTCGTATATTTTTGGATATATAATCCGTCTTCTTTGTTGTAAAAGAAGTCATGATGTTTTTCTATGATAGAACCATCCTCCAACTGTTGGTAGGCTGTGATTCGTTTTTTCTCGTCATAAGTCCACTCTTCCCTCATTTTTTCGGTGAAGCTTTCTTCTTCGTATTGAATCTTTAATTTTATGAACTCCTTTTGTGCCTGTATGTTAATAACTTGGTTGTCACTTCCTCCATTCCCGCCTTCATCGTTGGATGAATCGTCAGAACAGGAAGTGAATGCTGCGAACAAAAGGAAAAAACCTACAATATATTTGGTTTTAATATGTTTCATTTCTGATATGATTTTAAAGTCGTTGCAAATGTATGAAATATGTTAAGTAAATCCAACAAAATTTGTGCCGAAATGGCAAAGCGTTTTTTTTTGTTTTGGATAAAGCCAGGCATTTATTATTTTTGTCTGTGAAATGAAATTTATTTGAGTGGAATATAAAAGAATAGAAAGAGGTGGACCCGTTAGGGTGGATGTGGCTCGATTTTCTGCCGCATCGGAGGAGTGTGGAGAGTGCCAAGCCGTTTTTAGAATGGAGGATGGTGCGTGTCTTTCGTATCGGTTGCAGCTGGATGCATTATTGGATGCGTGGCGTTTCTTTCTTAAAGAGGAGGATGCCGTTCCTGTTTTTGCGCGTTTCTTTTTGAGCGATGCGGCCAATCAAATTTCTTTGCTGAAAGAGAAGGCGGCAGACCTTTTGGCATCTTCCTGTTGCTCGTTGGTGCAACAGCCTCCATTGGACGGATCTAAGTTGATTATCTGGACCTACTACCAGAAAGGGGTGGAGTGTGTCCGACTGGATGATTTCTCTTTTTTGGTTTCCCGTGGTGCGTACTCCCATCTATGGACTGGAAATTTAACATTTGGGGAGGGCGATTCGGCATCGCAGACGGAGTCAATGTTGAATTATTACTCAACGTTTCTTTCAAATCGTCATCTTTCTCTCTTGGATAATTGTGTTCGTACTTGGTTCTTTGTTCAGAACGTGGATGTCCATTATGGAGGGGTGGTCGTTGCCAGAAGAGATTTTTTTGAACAACAAGGATTACTCCCTTCTTCGCATTATATTGCTAGTACGGGCATTGAGGGTCGGAGTGCCGAGGCTGATCTTCTTGTCAGGTTGGATGCTTATGCCGTTGCTGGTCTGAGGCCTTCGCAACAACAATATTTGTATGCAAAGTCTCATCTGAATCCTACGTATGAGTATGGCGTCACTTTTGAGCGTGGCGTGAAAGTGAGATATGGAGATCGTGCGCATCTGTTTATTTCAGGGACAGCCAGTATAGACAATAAGGGAAATGTGCTTTATGAAGGCGATGTGGTGCGGCAAACGGAGCGTATGTTGGAAAATACCTCTGCGTTGTTGGAAGAAGGTGGTGCCTCGTTCGAAGATGTCTCCTATATGTTCGTTTATCTTCGCGACATGTCAGATTATGCAGTTGTCCGTGGAATGTATGAGGAGCGTTTCCCTGATGTTCCTAAGGTGATTCTTTGGGCTCCTGTCTGTCGTCCGGGTTGGCTGATAGAGATGGAGTGTATGGCAATCATTCCACAGAAAGAGAGCCGGTTTCCTAATTATTGAGCCATTGTATCGAACTCTGTTTGCTGTTGTTTTGTCTGTGCTTTCTTCGATAACTATTTTTAGTATATGATTTTGAAACAAAAGTCCGATGGCGTCTGTTTTAGAGATACAAAAGGGGATGATTCCTGATGGATTTCAGACTTTTGGAGAATATATTGTTTTGATTTTAAAAAATGACGGCTATGAAAACTTTGAATTTTATTTTGGCTCTTGCCGGAGGTGCTGCTGTAGGCGCTGCTGTAGGCATCTTGTTGGCTCCTAATAAGGGCTCTGAGACTAGGCATAAGTTGATGCATCTGATGAAGAGTGAAAAGCATATGGTGAAGGATCGCCTTCTTGCTTACCTACAAAGTAAGGGCATTGACGTTCCGAAGGAAGATTTGGTGAAAATATTTGCTTGTAACTGCAGTCCTTGTGATTGCAATCCTTGCAACTGTAATCCTTGTAACTGCGAACCTTGTAACTGCGAACCGTGCGATTGTGAGCCTGGCACTTGTCAGACGAATCAGAAGGCATAGTCCGATTTCTGCTATTGTTTCCATTCGTCTTTCTTATTGATGTTAAAAGAAAAAGGCTGGTCGTGGTATGCGGCTTCCGTGTATGCTATGAAAATGAAGATCTACCAGACTGTTTGTACAGACTATCTTGCCACGCGGAGATTTCATATTATCGACCGGTCTTCTTGCAGATGTTGAAGATAAGAAGACGGTGAAAACATTTTTTTTGTCTTTCCAAATAATGAAATACTTAATTTTTCAATAATGGTGAATATGGAAAATATGTTCTGTTATCAATGTCAGGAAACCTTGAAAGGCGAAGGATGTACTACTCTTGGCGTATGTGGAAAAAGTGCGGAGGTTGCTTTGTTACAGGATGAACTGATACATCAGCTGAAGGGCATCTCCCAGTTTGCCTGAAGATTACATGATCGGGAAATCGAAATTGTCAATGTGGATAGGTTTGTCGTGGAGTCTTTGTTTATGACCATCACCAATGCCAATTTTGACGCTGGTCGTTTTGTTGTTCGCATAAAGGAGGCTCAGATGATACATAAGAAAGTGGAGGAAATATTTCTCTCGTATGAGGGCCGTTTGTCAGACATTCCATTTCGGGTGAGGCCTACTAGCTATCAGAACAAGGAGGAGATGTTGGCTGCAGCCCATAATGTGGGTGTCCTTTCTACGAAGAATGAGGATGTGCGCTCATTGCGCGAACTCCTTATTTATGGAGTGAAGGGAGTGGCTTCCTATACCGATCATGCTTGTCGTCTGAAGTACGAGGATATGGGGATTTGCCATTTCATATCGGAGGCTCTTGATGCTACCACGCGAGAGGACATGGAGGAGGTTGAGTTGCTGAATCTTGTCATGGAGTGTGGTAATGTGGCTGTCAAATCTATGGCTATTTTGGATAAGGCGCATTGCGAGAGTTATGGTGATCCGTTGATTACAAAGGTCAAACTAGGAACCCGTAATAATCCGGGAATATTGATTAGCGGACATGACATGCTGGACTTGGAGGAGTTGTTGAAGCAGACGGAAGGTACTGGCGTGGATGTGTACACACATGGAGAGATGCTTCCCGGCCATTATTATCCGGAGTTTCGGAAATACGAGCATTTTGTCGGTAATTATGGTAATTCTTGGTGGAAGCAGGGTGAGGAGTTTGAAAAATTCAATGGTCCGATCCTATTTACCACCAATTGTATTGTCCCTCCTAAAAAAGGCGCCGGATATGTTGGTCGAACTTATATGACGGGGTCGGCTGGCTTTGAAGGATTCAAGCATGTCGCAGACAGACGGGATGGAAAACCTAAAAATTTCAAACCATTGATAGAACATGCAAAAAAATGTCCACCGCCGACGGAAATTGAGCAGGGAGAGATTGTGGGTGGTTTTGCTCATCATCAGGTGGCTAAACTGAGCCAGAAGGTGTTGGATGCTGTGAAAAGTGGAGAAATACAGAAGTTTGTCGTGATGGCCGGTTGTGATGGCCGCATGAAGAATAGGGAATACTATACTGATTTTGCAAAAGCGTTGCCGAAGGACACTGTCATCCTTACGGCCGGATGTGCCAAATATAGATATAATAAACTCCAATTGGATGATATCAATGGCATTCCGAGAGTCTTGGATGCGGGACAATGTAATGACTCGTACTCTCTTGTCCTAACGGCTATCAAATTGAAGGAACTGCTTAAGTGCAAGACGCTCAACGAACTTCCTATCGTGTATAACATAGCATGGTATGAACAGAAGGCTGTGGCGGTTTTTCTCGCTTTGTTGTCTTTGGGCATTCAGGAGGTCCATGTGGGTCCTACATTGCCTGCGTTCTTGTCTCCTAAGGTGCTGGCTTTGTTGCAGGAGAAGTTTGGTGTGAAGACTATCTCGACGGTAGAAAACGATATGTTGCTCTTCGGTATAAAGGAGTTGCACATGTCTTGATTCGACTCCTTTTGGAATGTAAAAGGGACGACATATAAATATCCTAAAACATTGGATTTGTCTGTGAGAATTCAGATGTTAGGATTTTATATGCCGTTCTTCTTTTTTTAGAAGGTAAGGACTACCTTGTTTTTCTTTGCTGTCTCATATAAATCTTGGATGCATGCCACCTTGCAGATTTTGCTGACCTGATCGCGGTTGGCAAAACAAGTTTGGCATCCTAGTACTACTCCGTTTTGGGACAAAAATGTCTCCATCTGCTCCTTTATGTCGTTGTTGGTTTGCATCAATCCTTCTACTTCGACACCTTTGCCTAGAAGGTATACAGTCACTGCGTTACCCCACTCTTGTGAGTAGTTGGCCAGACGTAGTGCGTTCCATACGGTCTCTATGTCGTTGGAGTAGATAATGATGCCCATGCTGGTAGGCTGGTCGGGGTCGTTGTATTCTACTTTCGGCTTTAGTTCTTGCGCATAGGTCGAGATATACAGATTGGCTCCCATCAGGAGACTCAATAATAAAAAAATGGTCTTTTTCATTTCCTTTTGTTTTATTTTGTTTTATAAAATACCTTCGGGAAACTGCATGGTGATGCAGTGTAAGGATCCGTGTTGGCGTATCAGAGTTCTGCAGTCTATGCTAATGATTTCTCTGTCCGGAAATGCTTGTTGTAGCTGCTCCATTGCCAACTTGTCTTTTTTGGGGGAGTTGTAGGTCGGCATTAATACGGTTCCGTTCATGATGAGGAAGTTGGCGTATGTGGCGGGTAACCTAACTTCGTCTTCAAAGACTTTGTCTGCCATGGGGAGTTGTATGAGCCGGTATGGCTTCCCCTCTTTTGTCATGAAAGATTGGAGCTCCTCTTCCATGGCTTTTAGTTCCGGATAGTGTTCGTCGTTCTCGTCAGAGCAAGAAACGTAGGCAATCGTGTCTTCGCTACAAAAACGGGCTAGCGTGTCTACATGGCTGTCCGTGTCGTCGCCGGCGAGGTATCCATGGTTAATCCATAACATCCGGTCTGCACCGAATACGGACATTATGAATTCTTCTATCTCTTCTTTAGAGAAATGGTCGTTTCTGTTGGGCGAGAGTAGGCATGCTGCCGTAGTCATGATGGTTCCTTGTCCGTCAGACTCGATACTGCCGCCCTCTAGTACGAAGTGCAACATGTTGAAATAGCCGGTATTTTTGTTGAAGCTCTCTTCTACGTACAGTTCCCTGGTTATTTGGTTGTCTAGGTTTGCGGCAAACTTCATGCCCCAACCGTTGAACGAAAAGTCGTAGATGTAAGGGTCGCCGTCTATGAATACGGAGATGGCGCCATGGTCTCTGGCCCAGGTGTCGTTGGTTGGTATCTCCTTGAATGAGATGTTGCTGTAGTCAATGTCGCCGAGCTGGTCTCTTACAGCCTGCTCGCAAGAACATACAATCAGCAGTTTCTCTTTTTTTATGATTTCCTTCGCTATCTGGATGTAACATTCCGTCACGTCCTGTAATATATAGTTCCAGTCGGTCTCTTGATGGGGCCAAGTGAGTTGTACGCCGCTTTGTTCGGTCCATTCGGCGGGGAGTGTTATTCTGTTCATGCCGTTTTCCTGTTATCTGTTATCTACTTTCTCGGGATTCATGTCATGGTTCATCAATCGGTAATCGGCCATCTGTTCGAATCTAGTTCCTTTACGTCCGTAGTTGCAGAATGGATCTATGCTGATGCCTCCACGTGGCATGAACTTTCCCCATACTTCGATATATTTTGGGTCCATCAGTTGGATGAGGTCTTTCATGATGACGTTGACGCAGTTTTCGTGAAAGTCGCCGTGGTTTCTGAATCCGAAGAGGTACAGTTTCAGACTCTTGCTCTCCACCATGTTTATGTCGGGTATGTAGCTGATGTAGATGGTGGCAAAGTCTGGCTGCCCGGTGATGGGGCATAGACTTGTAAATTCCGGGCAGTTAAACTTTACCCAATAGTCGTTG
>Ga0172377_10007937_pt1 | contig 10890 bp, 2 predicted proteins | sample Pumphouse3metaG_FD_119749 | JGI IMG/M metagenome (GOLD analysis project Ga0172377, IMG submission 119749) | Leachate microbial communities from a municipal landfill in Southern Ontario, Canada - Pumphouse #3 metaG | ecosystem: Engineered > Solid waste > Landfill > Unclassified | place: Canada... | reverse complement strand
TAACATTCCAATTAGTTAAATCTGTAAAATGAATAATTGTATCACCATTATTTAAGTCTTGAGACAAAGTTGTAGTAGTTCCAGGAATCCAGTGACAATATGAACAGAGTATAGCATTTTTATCAATATCACATAGTACTGGCATAGAAGAATGCCTAATACCTTCCATACTATTTTTTATATTAAAAGAAAATATATAATTTTTATTAGGATTAAAAGATATATACTCATCATTAAATACAATACTTCTAGAACCTAAATTATGTTTAAAAACTCCAACAACTCCATCAAATATCTGAGTTTGATCAAATTCCAAACTACTAAAATTAGTATTATCTCCTAAAAATCCAGAACCATTTGTTATTAGATTTTCCCTACGGCTTGTAACTTTGTTGTAATTATCATCTGCGGTAGTCTGTGCCGTTTTTGCAGCACTCGCCGCCCCATTAGCCACACTAGACACACTAGACACCGTACTGGAAAGCCCGTTGACCGTATTGGTCAGGGTGCTGACTTTGTTGTCCACGGTTGTCTGTGTGGCGTACGTGCTGGAAACGGTCGATTTGAAACCGTCTATGGTGTTGGACAGGTCAGATACGTTCTTATTAGTAGTTGTTAATGAACTTTGATCAGCCTTTGACTTAACAGTTGTCTGTAAATTTGTTATATTTGAACTCATACCATCCACTGTATTTTCTAATGTTGAAGTTCTTGATGTGACGCTACTAATATTTGTAGCATTTGTATTAGCTTTACTAATAGCACTACTTGCATTTGTGTTAGCTGTATTGGCAGTATTGTTTGCTGTATTCGCTGTACTATTAGCGGTTGTTGCGGTAGAGTTAGCACTATTTAAACCACTTGACAACACGGCTTCAGAATAAGCAGTGGTATTGTTTGTATAAGTTATAAATGAACGAGTCCAGTAAAACTTACCAGATGTATAAACTTGAGGTGTGTTTGACCACGAACCACCAGCCTGCGATGTACTTGATGTTGATAAATAATACTGTTCAACAATTGATTTTATTCCAATACCAGTCTGACCAGTTTGCCCCATTGAGCCTGTTTGACCTTTTTCACCTGTTATACAAACAGGATTACTCACATCGGTTGTTCCATTTGAATATGTTGTAATTGTCTTTTGCCATATATATTGACCACTAACCCAGCTAGGTGACGTTGTAGCCCATCCAGCGGTAGGGGCGGTTGTTGAACTTGCTGATTGTGAATATTGAACATCAATATTGTTAACAGATATACCATTAGCACCATTTGTACCATTAGTACCAGCTTGTCCGGTTGAACCTTTAGCCCCACTTATACACGTTGCTCCAGATGTACTTGTACCATTTTTAGTCGTTGTAACTGTTCTTTGCCATATATACTTCCCATCAGACCAAGCTGGGGATGTAGTTGACCATCCAGTTGTTGGCGCTGTCGTTGTGTTTGTGTTTTGTGCATATTGTACAGAAACAGACTGAACAGAACTGTTTGCATTAGATAATGCTGTGCTTGCTGTATTTGAAATTGCATTAGCCGTTTCTTTTGTCGCATACGTATTAGACACAGTTGATTTAAACCCACTAACGTCATTCGTTAAACTTGACAGGCTTGCATTTGTTTTTTCAAGCTCTGTGCTGTCAGCTTTTTTACTAACTGTTGTTTCTAAACTTGATACGTTATTTGTTAATCCATCAACCGTATTTTGTAACGTACTCGACTTTGTATTAATTGTATCTATACTTTTGTTAATAGCATCATTAGCTGTCGTAGCGTCTGTTTTTGTCTGATAAGTTTTAGATACGTCACTTTTAAATCCATCAATCGTACTGGATAGCTCTGAATAATTGCTACTTAGCGTATCTACTGTGCTTGAGTCTGCTTTTGTTTTTAATGTAGACTCTACACTTGATACATTAGATTTTATACCATCCAGTGTTGTATCAAACGTACTTTGCTTGTCTTGCATAGAAGCTATGCTACCAGTCGCACTGTCAAGTGTTGTTTGTTGTTTCGCTAATGATGTACTTAACCCATTGACTGTTTGAACAGTTTTTGAATATTCATCTTTAAGCTGTGTTGTAACGCCATCTTTTGTAATAGTTGTGTTAGATATTAAATTACTAATTTTTCCATTAGCAACATTTAAAGCAGTTGTATTGTTATCAGATGTAGTTTTAACACCATCGACTGTTTTTTTCATTGACGAAAACGCAACGTCAAGTGTTTGAGCAGAATCATTAAATTTAACAATTGAACTATCAAGTTTTGAAGTTGCCCCATTTACACTAGATATAACACTTTCAATGTCAAGTTTACTGCCAGCAATAGCGGCAGTATCAGATACCATATCATTTCTAATAATCCCTGACTTAATAGCATCCTCATGGATACCTAATGCGTCAAACATTAGTTTTCCATTTTTGTCCCATACATACATTGAATAATCATTTGAAGCATCCTTGCCAATTTGAACTCTTGTATTTGTTCCGTCTGTTATTTGTAATGTGTTGTCTGCAATGTTTAAATTACCAGAGCCACTACCAACACTGATTTTAGACGTATTAATTTTACCGGTATTGATTTTATCTGCATCCAATGAACTTATCATTGCATCCGTGATAAAACCTTTTGCAATCGTCAGTTTATCAGACGTAATCCCACCAGCCTGAATATTGTCAGAGCTTAGGTTACCATTCAATAATGTATTAATATTTGCAGTATCAGTTTCAACAACTTTTAATCTAGCAACCGCCGCATTTAAGTTTTCAATCGTTGCACTTGTTGTCTCTAGTACGTCAATACGGCCCATTGCGGCTTTAAAATCAGTTGTTGTTACACTATTTGTTTCAAGTGTCCCAATACGGGCCACAGCGGCGTCAAGGTCTGCAATTGCGGCCTTGTTAATCAGTGCTTTATTAATTGTTGCATTGTCTGTATTTAAGTTTTTTATATCACCATTAATGGCTGTAAAGTTTTCAGTTGACAAGTTTTTAAATTCGCCATAATCACCTTTAAGCGTTTTGAATTTAATATTTGCGATATCAGCATCGACAATATCAGCTTTCAATGCAACAATCTTATCTGTTTCAATTTGATTAGATTTTAATACATCAATTTCAGCTTCAGCCGCTTCAAGTTTTTTAACAACACCATGCTCGGAATTAAATTCTTTAGCAGTAATAAAATTCCCATTAATTTCATCAGCCTTTAAATAATCCGATTCCATTTTTTCACTTGTAATATATTTTACTGACAGGTCGTCAATCTGATCTGCTTTTAAATGTTCAACTTTACTCCCATTGATTTTCCCGCCTGTGGATATGATTGTATTAGCTGTACTTATTGAACTAAACAGTTTTGACATCATATCTTTATACTGTACAAGGTTAGTTACTGATATATCTAATATGTAAGGTTGGTCATAGTCTTTTGATATACTTGTTACATTACATAAAAACTCACTATCAAAGTCAGCATCAATAACTTTTAATGTGTCACCAATACTTAATGACGTTGTTCTATAATTCCCATATTGTGACAAGTCTAATGCTTGTATCTCAATGTCAATTTCTGGAACTGACATATCCTTAAGTTTTTTAACACCATCATCGTACAAGTCTTGTGCGTTTATGTAATTAGATTCCCGCCATATTGAAGTTTTAGTAAACAGGGCAGGGTCTTTGTCTATTTCATCTTGTGTATATCCAAGGTTTAAGAAATAATCATAATTTTCAATATAAGCTTTCCCTGTCGGGTTGACTTTCATTATATTAATTTCATTACCGTTATCATCCTGATCACCAAAACAATAAAGTCTGGTTATCATTTCAGATGTGTCATAACTCACAGACATATTTTTTAGGTCTTTTGATACACGTAAATCAAATTTTGGATTATCACCAGCTTCGACTTTAAGCATATCTACCGTCATTGTCTGTGAATGAAATACAAGCATCCCACTATACATTTCAGCAATGGATAAGAGGATAGAGAACCTTGAGTCCTCAACGGCTTCCATCCCACGTTTTTTAGATGTATCTACTGTGATAGTGCCTATTGACCATCCAGTAGTTGATTTGTCATTTTCATAGCCTAAAACGATCTTGAATAGGTCTATAACCGTCTTAGGCGTTTGTTCTTCAAGTGTTAACGTGCTATATTGTAATGACTCTGAAAGGTGTCTGCACGTAACTTCAATGTACTTTTTTCCATCATCATCATGTTTGACATTAGCTGTTTTAATCCTATAATATTCATCGTTGCACAATATTAAGTTTTCATTTGTAAGGTACATATACTTTTGACTTTTTTCGTCAATAGGGTAGCTAAATGTCAATTCTGTAATTTCATTTAATGACTGTGTTTCTTGTATTGAATATGCTCCTATACCACTATTATCAAGCAATGTGGCAAGTTTTACATATCGCATATTACAAACTTCTAATTGTTTAACTTTTTCCATAATGCCTCCTTAAATAAACCTTGGCGTAAAATCAGTTTTAAAATGCCTTGCGTTTACATCAAAGGACATATAAAAAACACCAGTGGGGAGGGATAAATACTCCCCACTGACACAATTAAAAAGGTTTCTTTTACCGGCTATACAAGTACAATATTTACTATCAATTTCAATAGCATCTTTGCTGTCTGGTATTTCAACACTAAATGACTCTATAATATTTTTATTAATATCGTGTATATTAATAGTAAACTTATCATTACTAGGGTTTACGACTGTTATTTTAGGAAATGCTTTTACATTACCGGCATTAATCATTGGGAACAAGTTACCTTTTTTAATATCAAAAAAACTATATGATGATGGATTTAAATTATAATAATAAGGGTCATTTGCTATGAACTGTAATTCACATTCACCATCTTTACCAGATATTGAGTCAAGGTCACTAGCGTTTGAATCAAGACAACAATTAATATATAATGTATCGTCTAAAAAATAAAACTTTGATACGTCAGGGCAATTCAACCATCCAGCAATTGCCCTGATACCAAATTCATCTATGTTATCAAATACTATTGGGACATTAAATGTTCTTGGTTCCAAATAACTACCAAAGACAATATTGCCATCATACCCCAATGCTTTGTCTGTATAATATGTTCTTTGGGGGAGCAGACTATATTTTTTTAGTCCACCATCTGAAGAACCAACATAACCGCCATATTCACTTAAATAATGACCATTATAATAAAAATCCATAAAATTAATATCTGATAGAATATTCATTTAATTTTCCCCCCTTTCTATATTTTAGGAATATTTAATCCTGATTTTCTAAGACCTTTTTTAACCATGTTATTAAGATCTGTTTCAACTTTCTTACTGTCAACGTCCGTCCCGCTAACTTTGTCTATATGGACAGATACAAGTTCACGGTTGAAAGTGACGCTACTACTGTTTGTTGTTTCAACCGATGTGTTTGTTAAATCACCATTGATTTTTGGCAATTTGTTGAACGAGTCTGCATCAAAACTACCAGTTTGTTCTGCCGATAATATACTGTCAAGTGATTTACTATAATCAGTGCTACTAATGTTTGATAACGTATCCAATAAATTCTGTGGGATTACATTACCACCACTATTTACATAAGGGTTCGATGGATTGGATAATTTATTAATTTGTTCCATTTCACCTTTGGGTATAACGGCTTCACCTTCATGCAACATTGCTATCATATCTTCAGGAATGTAACGAGAGCCAATTTTATAACCAGCGTGTCCAACAATTGTTCCATACCTTGCAAGTTGGTATCTGATAGAAGCCAATATATTGTCAACAGGGTTCCAAATATTACCATGCCCAGGTAGCATATAAGCTTGGAACGTACTATCAATTGTCTGCATTAGGCCTTTTGAAGGGTGTCCTGCTTGTGCATTACTATCCCAATTATTTATTGCATTAGGATCTCCACCAGATTCACCGGCGACCATATTTTCAAGCATACCCAAATAACCATGCGACATACCTAAAATATCAAGTGCCTGTAAAATCCACTGTTCAACATTGCCATCACCTGAGTAGTGACCACCACCAGATACACCACCAACATACCTTAAGATAGCGTTCCAGCCATCATCGTAATAAGCCCCTCGATTAGCTTCAGTACCACTTGAGTCTCCTGTTCTTCCATCATAATCACTATGGAACCCGCCAAGAGCATTTCCAAGCCACCATTCAACGTGCTGTGCATCATTTAACACAATATCCCCACGCTGTAATCCATTAGGCGCATCTGCCGGTACTGGTAGTCTTTCCCATCCACGGGATGTTAATTCGTCACTCATGTTATAAGTTGTACTAGCACCACCTGTATCAAGTCCAGCAGTTCTTAATGCGTATATAATTGATGAAGAACAATCGTAATCAGGCCCCCACCTGTCTGACTGTGAGTACCCGTGACTATCATCGTCCATCAAGTTACCAAATATCTGCAATGCAGTTTCAAGGTCAAGATTAGCAAAACTAATACCTAAGTTTTCTTCAAGCCAACCTCTTACTTGATCAAAATTATCACCATACAAATCTTTTATTCCTGCTAGGTTGGGCAGGAAACCTTGACTAAATAAGTTTTTAACACGGCGCATTAAACCATCACAAACTTTAAACAAATTAGATTTACTTAACCCATTAATAAAACCTTGAATAACATACCCACCAATATCACGCATAACATGAGATGGTGAATGAATGACAAACCCATCAACAAAAGCTTGTACTGTTTTATCAACAATTTCCTTAACTGTCTTTGTAATATCAGTTGATTTAATACCAGCGTCAAAGTTTTGAATCATATCAACACCGACTTTATTCCACTCAGGAGGTAAAGTTTTAATATGTTCAGTTGCTTCATCTGTACGTGCTATTACATCGTCACGTAACGTTGACATTTCAGTATTGGCTTCAGTGACCATTGCGGCCCATCTAGGTGGTAATGCCGCATTTGTATCGTCAACTCTTTGTAATATCGTTGTTTTAATTTGAGTCCACAATGAGTTTGAATTGCCTAATGTTGTTGTCCACCATGACTTAGCATCGCTATCCATTTTAGTCCATCTGGACGGTGTATCAGCGACTAACTTATCAACAATTTTCAATATTGTATTAACACAAATATCTGTCCATTTTGATTTTGAGTCTTTCTGTAAGGTGTCAAAAATTTCATCAGTCTTTGTTTTCTGTTCTGTAAACTGTTCAGTTGTTGCTTTATTTGTTTGCTTAGCAAGTTCTGTAACTGTGTCTTTTAAATCTGTAAAAATATCAGTAGCTTTCTTGTCAGTTTCTTTAAAATTCTTAGTCGTGCTTAATTCAAGGGCATTAGTCTGATCGTCTACATTATTTTTTAATTTTTTATAGGTTGTAACAGTGTCTTTAGATGATTGTTTTAGGTCTTTTTCTTGCTTAGCTTCTTGTTTCTTATTATCCTTTACACCGTCTAACTTGTTATAATCATCTTTTACATGATTATCATTTTCAGTAAAATTAGTTGTTGGTGCTTTACCATCAACGGCGTTTGTTTTTTCTCCACCAGTCGATGTAATTGTATTGTCTTTTAAGTCCCCATAATTAGCCATTGCGCTAGCAACCTGTTTACCAACAATTTCACCAATTGTACTGCCCATTAAGTATGATATATTGTCATAGTCAGGTGCATAGTTGCCAAACATATCAACAATTTCTTGTAATTTGTTATTGCGTATCAAATCCGCAGATTCGTCAGCCAAAGCCTTATCGGTCATTTTCTTATCAAGACTAGCCAACACTGTATCATATCCATCAGAACTTGAGTCTGTTAATTTGTCATACTTGTCATTAATGTTATCAATTGTTGTGTTTTCGGCATCAATCTTTGCCTGTATTTGATCTTTCTTAATGTCAGTTTCTAAGTCTGAAATTTGACTTGTTAAATCTTTTTGTTTTGATTTTCCCAAACTTGAATCGTCTGATTTCCAATCTTCAAGTTGATTTTTTAATTTAACAAGTTTAGTTTCTTTATCCTCAATTGTGTTGCCATCCAATGCGTCAAGTTCTTTTTGATACTGTTCAACTTTTGCGTTGTGTATATCAAGTTCAGCCTTTTTTTCAGCTTCTAATTGTTTTTTACGTTCATCATATAATGATTGGTACTTTGTTTTAAGTGTACTAATAACTTTGCTATAAAATGACTCTACATTAGATGTATATGTACTCTTATAGTTCTCAATAGCTTTCTTAGCTTCTTCTGCGGCTTTTTCAGCGGCTTCAGCGGCTTCCTGTGCTTCTTTAGCGGCTTTCTCGTTAGCTTCTGCACTAGCTTTAGCGGCTTTTTCAGCTGCTGTTTGTGCCGCTTCTGCGGCTTTTTCTTCAGCAGTTTTCCCAGACGAATAGCTGTGCGAGCTTGATCCTGAGCTACTGTCATTTGAATTATAACTTGAACCTCCACTATCTGACGATGTATAATCTAACGGTGTATAACTTGATCCTCCACCGCCCGACGATGTATTGGTTATTGGAGCCGGTGTATAATTTGAACCACTATATGTTTTTGGCGTATATTTTGGTGTAAAACTATTAAGATTAATATATTTGCTTAAATCTTCCTGTTCAATTTGTGTACTAAAATTTGATAAATCACTAGCAAATTGAGATACATTATCATCGCCTTCTCCTGTTAGTTCAAGACCAAAACTTGAAAACTCAAAAGGATTTTTTCCTTTCATAATATTTCCAAGGTTAACTTTAACACCACCATAAGGCTTTGCTGATATCTTAAAACTAAACTTTTTAATAATTTTCGCAAAATCATCAAGACATTTTGCACCCGCACACGAGGCGTCATTAACAGAGGCGGCTAATTGTTTTGTCATTGCCTGTGTTCCTGCATTTACTGCCGCCGCATTTAACTGTACGCCGTCTTTTATAGCACCATTACTAGCGAATATATTATCAACCGAACAACCCATACTTCCAGCTACATCATTTGCTATTGCCGTCCAAGCTGTAAGGTTATTATCGTGCATAGAAACTAATGCACCACTCATGTTAGAATACATTGTCTGATAAGCTTCTGTTGACTGTAATTGAGCAAACCATGACGCATCTGAAACGGTATTTGCTGTGTGTGCTGATATTTCTTCCAACATACTTTGGTTATCTGTTACAGCCTGTATTGCTGGCATCATGCCATTTAACGCATTGATACCTTTTTGAAGGTTATTTGCATATTCATCAGCCGCTCCAGCGGCATTTTTCCAAACGCCTGCAGAGTCTTGTGCAAGACCTTCTGTTTTAACACGCATATCTAATAATTGCTGATCACATCCGATTAAGTTTTCAACGTACTCTTGTACGCCAATACTTCCATTCTTTAATTCGACTGTATTTTCTTCAAACATTTGACCAACATTGTTTGTTAAACTAGAAAACATTGCTTGCTGACTTTCAGCGGCTTGTTTTTCTTCATCCGTTAAGCCTTTACAGTCCTCTTTAACCTTTGAAAAGTCGTTTTTCTTTATTAATGAATCAATAGACGTTTTATATTGATCTATTGATGTTTTACCACTCAAGAAATCTGAATTAATTGATTTTAAATTATCTGAAAATTCACTTAGCTTTGGATATGATTTTTTTTAGAGAATCAAGAAATTCGTCCGATTTTTTAATAGCTTGTTGGTAATTTTCTGTCAACTTATCAGTAGAACTAAGTTCGCCATTTTGTGCAGAAATTAAATCTTCAGTTTCTTTTGCCTGTTCCTCTTTTGACGCATTTAAATCATCTAATGCCTTTGTGTTCAGTTTATATTGATCTCCTTCTTTAACCAAATAACCAGCATAATCTGGATGATCTTGCAACATTTTTGAAACAGTTTCCATTGACAAGTAACCTTGTTTGTTATACTCGTCAAAATATCCATTTAGTGAATCAACCGAATCCGAAGTGTCTTTTAGTGTACTTGTTAAACTTTCAATTTTACTTTGTTGCTTCTGTATTGAGCTTGTTGTTCCATCAGAAGCTTTTGTTAATTGTTCTTGTTTATATATAAAATCATCATAGTAATCAATTTTCTTTTGTGCTTCTTCAATTTCTTTGTCTGACAAGTTACCTGAATCAATTGCGTTTTGCATATCATCACGAGTTTTTTTCAGTTTAGTTAATTCATAGTTTACTGAATTGTACCCTTTTCCCATCTTGTCACTTGCTTCTTGAGCGGCAATACCATTCTGTGTAATTTCACCATTTGTCTTGACCATGGTGTCACCTAAGAATGACGTACTCTTGGTTAAACTGTTTGTTGTATCTTTATAGTCATTAAGTTTGTTCTGTGCGGCAACTTTTGTGTTCGTGTTACCTTCCAAAATTTTACCTTGTTTGTCAAGTTCTGTATTGAGAGCTTTAATTGCACTGATTGACTTTTCAGCGTCTTTTACATAAGAACCATCAATAGAATTAGCACCAAACACCTGATCATGTGTTAATCGCTTTTGTTCTATGTCATACAGTTGTTGCTGGTACTCGACTTGTTTCTTTAAATACTCAAGCTTTTTACGTTCGTTGTCTGTAAGTTGCCCTGAAGCACTTTTAGACTCAAGTTCTTCAATTTGAGACTTATACTCGTTAAGTTTATTTTTAGCATCGTCAGTAGCCTTAGCCTGATCTTCAGTAGCATTTTTCATCTTATTAAAAACATGAACAACGGTGACCCCAGCGGCAATAACAGCGGCAACAAATATATTCTTAGACGTGAACAAAGACTGTAACATTGTCTTAATTGCTGAAAAACCATTTGAAGCGGCTATTTGTGCTTTCATCGCTAACGTTTGTTTATTAGTTGCGGCAGTCTCTGCTTTTGAAAGTTCAATACCTGATTCCTGTGCTACATTTT
>Ga0172377_10007936_pt1 | contig 10890 bp, 10 predicted proteins | sample Pumphouse3metaG_FD_119749 | JGI IMG/M metagenome (GOLD analysis project Ga0172377, IMG submission 119749) | Leachate microbial communities from a municipal landfill in Southern Ontario, Canada - Pumphouse #3 metaG | ecosystem: Engineered > Solid waste > Landfill > Unclassified | place: Canada... | reverse complement strand
AGATCAGTAATTTGAGTTTTTACAGAGTTGTATTCATCTTCGTCTTTACTGATAAGCCTTAACATTTTGTCCATGCCGCTAACCGCTTCTTTGATTCCTTCTTCGCTTTCGAGTGAACTCTGAATCTTAATATCAATACTTAGGTTCATCTCTGTGTAGGCGGTGGTTTCTTTGAAGTGACTTATGGTCTGCCGCATTTGGTTCGCCGGCGAAAGAGAGACCAAGTCTTGAGCAATCGAACCCTTTGAATCTGACTTTTTGTTTTGTCTTACTTTGCCATCTTCGGGGAAAAATGCTTCGAGTGCCTGTGACATACGCGTTCCGACTCTTGAATACGCAATTGAGGCGTAGGCTGAAACAGTCATATTTACTCCTCCATGAGTAGATTTGTACATCCTTATCGGAAAACTAAAAATAGTTCCCCTTACATGTATCGGCAGCCTCCCCCTACTTTCATTAGCGTTTTTTTTGCAAACGTGAAAAATGTGCAAAAATTAAACAGTTTTAGTAGCGTGTTTTGGCCGGTTCGTATTCATAAAATATTGTGCCGTTTGCTTTTATAGTTGAAACAACTCTTTTTCCGGGTTCGCCCGGTAAAAAGCGGCAGCCAATGGTATCGGCAAGCTCTTTAGCCTTATTGTTTATGACTTCAATTCTTTGGGAATAAAGTTTAGGATCAAAATTTTCTGTTTCTACGTTTTTGCCGTTCTTTAAAATTACTGTCATCATAACCCCGGAACTTTTATTCGGCTTGAAAAAATACGAAATCGTTATCGCATCTACGTCGGAATATCTTCCGTAAACGCTGCGGCTTTTGAAGAAAAAAAACGATTTTCTGTAAATAAATAACTTTTTGTTTCCATCAAAAACAAACTCTCTTAAAAATGCAAAATACGAGAATATCATTATCAGGCCGCCCATAACTGCTTTTTTAAGGGTAGGCCGGATAGCTTCCATGATTAATTTCTTAAACTCATCACTCGCTAACGGTTCTTCGCATAACCAGGCAAAAAAAGCAGCAAAAATAGAAGCGGCTATCAAAGTCATTATGCCTAGCTTGTAAACGTAGCGCATCATACTCGGCTCATAAATTACATATGTTTTATTTGTTGTTTTCAAGCCAATAATTTTTTTTCTTAAATTTGCATAAGCATTATTTCATTTTAGTTGTCTTGTATTGTTATTGCAAGTTTGATAAAATACAGCGATGAAAAAAGCCGCTAAACTTTTAACCATAAAACGCACTGAATTGATGCCTGATATATGTGCGGCGGTTTTTTTGTTTTTTTATTATTTTTCTGTTTTTGGGCGTTTTGGACAAAAGTTCGCGGCAGCGGTGGCCATTTCTGTCGGCACCGGTTTATTGCTTGGTTTTTTTAGAATTTTGTTTAATTTTTCCGGGAAAGATACTAACGATTTTTTTAGCGGCAGATTCGGTTGGCTTCTTTTTTTCGCTTTTCCTCTGTTTTTTCCTTTGTCGCTCTCTCTGTGGCTGATTCCCTTTGTTCTTGTCTCGGCTTATTTAATTTGTTTCGGCGCTTTCGGCGGTTTTAAAAACCATTTTTTCAATCCGGTTATCTTGGCAGTAATTTTTATGATGTGCGGTTACGGGTATACCTCTGTTCTGAATGTTTCCCGGCCGCTGCCCGTCAATAGCGGCTATAAAACTTGGACTTCGGGCATTCCTGTCTCAAAACCTTTATGGAAGATATACGCTTCGGTTCCACTCGACTCCGCGGTTAAAGCCTCGGTTTCATCTCATTTGCCTTCTGTTCCGGGCGCTTCAAGGGGTGCAGTAATTTTGTTGTTTTCTCTTTTGTTTTCGTTTATATTTAAACGGCGCCGCCTTTGGCTGATTGGCTGCGTCTGTTTTACCGTGCTTTTTTCGTATTTAATAACTCATTTTGTTTTTGAACCTGCATTAGGTATAAAAAGTTTTTACCCTCTTTTGTTTGGTTTCGTTCCAATAATGTTATTTGTCGGGGTTTATGATTTTGAGACAATTTCGCAAGGCCGATTCGATCAGCTCGCAGCGTCTTTAATTTTTTCTTTTTTTGCTGTAATGTTTTCTTTTAATACCGAAAATGTCTATTTGCCTGTTTATGCCTTTTTGATTATGCAGATTCTCACGCCCCTTATATCTGACATAAAAGCAATGTTTGTTAAGGCGGCGAAATAAATATGAAAGGTAGTTTAAAAAACTCATTAAAAGACCTTTTGTTTATGTTAATTCTTTCTTCGTTTTGCGCGTTTTTGTTGTTGGCCACTCGCAGCGCGGTAGGTGAAAGAGCAGAGCTGAGCGCCGGCACAGCCGATGCAATTCTTAAAATTCTGGGCAAAGATATTTTGCCCTCAGACGACCGGCTGATTGAAGCCTTTTCAGAAATATTTGTGCGCCGTCAAAGCGGCAAAATAAAGTTTTGGCGTGGTGTCGACAACCCCGAGTTATGGGCGTGTGAAGCTTCGGGAAACGGTATGTGGGGCGAAATAACTTTAGCTTTTGTGCTCGACTCTTCAAGTTGGAAAATAATAGGTTTAAGAATTGTTGAGCAAAACGAAACCGCCGGCTTGGGAGGTCAGATTTCAGAAGACCGATTTGTTGAGCAATTCACCGGTTTAAACGGAGAAAACGGCGTGGAAATGGCTTCTTATAAAATTATGAATAATCAGTTTGACGCCGTGACCGGAGCCACCGCAAGTTCAAAGTCCGTAGAAAAGCTTTTGAATAAAGCGCTTTTGGCACTGCGTGAAAAAATAATAACGGGGGATATGAAAGAAAATGAGTAATCTTAAGATAATGCTTAAGGGTATATTTTCTTCTAACCCTGTTTTTGTGCTTGCTTTGGGGCTTTGTTCGACATTGGCGGTAACAGGCAGAGTCGATACGGCCTTTTTTATGGGGTTAATGGTGGGTATTACTACCATATTCAGCACAGTTATTGTTTCGATTCTGCGTTATAAAATTCCGTTCAAGTTTAGACTTATGTCTTATATGTTGATAATAATTACGGCGGTTATATCTGTTGAACAGCTTCTGCGAGCATATTACCCCGATATGGCGCGAACATTGGGACAATACGTCGGGTTGATTGTTACAAATTGCGTAATAATGGGGCGCTGCGAGGGTTTTGCCGTCTCTCACGCCCCTAAAGAGACATTTTTTGACGCGATGGGTGTTTCGATAGGCTATTTTTTAGTGTTGTTGAGCATTGCATTTTTCAGAGAAAGCTTGGGGAACGGCACTTTGTGGGGGTTGCATGTTATGCCCGGCTCTTATGTGCCATGCCGTGTTTTTAATTCCCCGTCAGGAGCATTTTTAACTTTCGCGGCGATGTTATACTTTGTAAACCTCGTGAAAGGGTGGTTTAAAGGTGAATAGCAATGACAGATAACCTTTTTATAATGTTTTTGAATATATTTTTCACCGCTGCAATTGTTGAAAACGTGCTTTTATATTATTTTTTGGGCACGTGCCCTCTCATATCTATTTCAGACAATCTTGAGGCCTCTTTGCAGATGGGTGTTACCGTTACTTTTGTTATGGTTATTACTGCGTGCACCAATAATATAATCTATAACTATGTTTTGGCGCCTTACAATTTAGAGTATTTGTATTTGTTGTTTTTTATACTTGTTATAGCTGCTGTAACTCAGTTTTTAGAAGCGTTGTTAGACAGGTTTTTTCCCGCGGTTTACACGTCGTTTGGAATATTTTTGTCACTTATTGTCGTGAATTGTGCAATTTTAGGTGTTGCCATGTTTTCGATGCTAAGAGAATATAATTTGTTCACAACGGCGATATATTCATTGGGAAGCGGCTTAGGTTGGACTTTCGTAATATGTGTGACGGCCTCTGTAAAAAAACGCATTTCTTTTGACAAAGTTCCTTCGCAACTTGGTAAAATCGGCGTAACAATGGTGATCGCGGCGATTTTAGCCATGGCTTTCGGCGGTGTTGCGGAGTTTATAAGCGGGGTGGGGCTGTAATGCAGTTTATTTTGACCATTTTGCTTATCAATGCTTTTGTGCTTTTGCTTTGCGCTTTTGTAATTGTTACTAATTACTTTTTAAAACAATCGGGCAAAGTTAAGCTGACGATTAATGATAAACGAGAAAATGAAGCTGAGCGGGGGCAAAGCCTTTTGAGCGCTTGCTTCGAGGCCGGGGTCTTTTTGCCGGCGGCTTGCGGTGGAAAAGGAACATGCAAAAAGTGCGCGTTAAAAGTGAATTCAGGCGGCGGCAAACTCACAACCTTCGAAAAGATGCAGCTAACAAACGAAGAAACGCGAGAAAACATCAGATTGGCTTGCCAGGTAAAGGTAAGAGAGGATCTAAATATTGAAGTTGAAAAAAAAGCAGGTTCGGCGGCAGCATTTAAGGCAAAACTGATAAGAGCCGAGGCCGTTTCCCCAAAAATTAAAATTCTGGAATTCGAGTGCGGTAAAGGCGGTTTGCCGGGCTTTGAACCCGGACAGTACGTGCAGGTGCGCGTTCCGCTGCCATGGGAAACAGTTGTAAGGTCTTATTCAATATCGTCTTCGCCGGGCGACAAGCTTTGTTTTACGCTTGATGTTCAGGCTGTAGACGAGGGATTGGTCAGTAATTTGCTGCATAAGGCGGTTGTTGGCAACGAATTTGAATTTTGCGGGCCATTTGGCGAGATGGTTTTGCCGAAAGATTTTTTGAATAACGCGGCTAATGAGTTGGTGCTGGTTGCGGGCGGTGTTGGGCTGGCTCCGATGCGTTCTTTTGTGGCTGCGCTGACAGAAAGCCGGAGCAACGTAAAAATAATGCTCTTTCAGGGAGCCGCAAACAGGTCGGGGCTCTATATGGAAAAACATTTCAAAGACCTTGAAAAGGCGAACAAAAACTTTAAGTATTTTCCGGCTCTTTCGGCGCCGTCGCTTGAAGACGGTTGGGTCGGGTTTGAGGGAATGGTGCATCAGCTTTTGAACGCGAAAATAGAGACCGTAGAGAATAAAGTCTGCATGTTGTGCGGCCCCAAGCCCATGATGGAAGCGTGCGAAAAAATACTTTTCAACAAAGGCTTTTCTTCTGATAGAATATACTCTGACCCATTTGATTATTAATATGCAAAATAAAATTATAACAACATTATTCAGTTTTTTACTTTCTGTTGGCACAGGTTTTTGTGCCGACAGTGCCGGTTCAAACCATATAAGCGTGTTTGAAAAGTATGTCTCGAAGGCTGTTACGACCGATGAGACGGCGCGATGCCTTAATTGTCACGCTTCGAGGCAGATTAAGCTCGTAGAAAGTTGGGAAAAAACCAAACACGCCGCCAATCAAGTCGGATGTTTCGAGTGCCACGCGGCCGAGCCAAACGACCCTGCGGCGGTGCCCGGGCATTTCGGGTTTTGTGTAAAACTGCCTGTAACACCTAAAACTTGTGGCTCTTGCCACACTGAACAATACGCTTCTTTTGCTTCTTCTTCACACGCGTTGGCTTTTGACAGAATTAAGAATAACCCCATAAGGCAGGCTTCGCCTATTGTTTTTGAAACAACCTGCGCATCGTGTCACGGAAACGAAACAACCCTGAAACGTGGAAAGGCGGTAGACGAATCTTGGCCAAACCACGGAATCGGAAGAATCAATACAGACGGCAGCCGCGGTAACTGCGCCGCTTGCCATGGGTTTCACGAAGACTCGTTAGAGCGTGTCAGAAGTTCTGATACTTGTGTCGCTTGTCATTCAAATTCTTTCTCGCCGGCTGTTCAGGCTTGGAAAAACTCAAAACACGGGGCGAGCTGGCAGGCATACGCGAAAAGCGCCGATATGAATGTAAAAGGTTTTGTCTCTTTAAATGAGCCTGTTATGAGGCCGGACTGTTTTGTTTGTCACTTTGCGGCTGCCAAAGAAGGGCATAAGTCGACGCATAATCCTTCTGAAAGGCTTTCATGGGAATTAGCGGCATTAAAAGCCACGCACACCGATAACTGGGGTGATAAGCGCCTTATGATGCAAGAAACTTGCAGGAACTGTCACGCGAGCACTCAGACAGAACAGTTTTATAGGCGTCTTGATGCGCTTGTAGTTGAGACAAACAAAATTGTCGAAAAACTCGCAGATAATTCAACTGAAAATGCCTATAAAAATAATAAAATTAAATCGTTAGCCATTAAGAGTCGAGTAGGCGCCGCCATGATGTCGCCGGCACACCGGGTTGAGGCGATTGAAGAGCTTTTAGAGCAAAAATAATAATTTATTGACGCATAAAGTAGTGTGTAGTAGAATCTGGTATTATGAAAAAAACTGTTACCTTCGTAGTATTAACTGCGTTATTAATTTTATTGTCATATTTTTCATTAAATGTGGGAAATTACTCTGTTGCCCCTAAAAAGGTTTTGGCAATGCTCGGAAACCGCTTGTTTAACACTGAAATGCCTCAAACAGATAATTACGAAGAGGTTGTAGTTTTTGATTTGCGGCTCCCGCGAATGCTGATGGTTATAATGGTTGGCGCGGCTTTGGCCGTAAGCGGCGGCGTTTCTCAGGGAGTTTTTCGCAATCCGCTGGTTAGTCCTTTTGTTCTGGGAATCTCAGCCGGAGCCTCGTTTGGTGCTGCCGTCGCCATTGTGTTTTTTGGGCATATCGCATATTCGATAGATATTTTGGCCGGTTTGGGCGGATTGGTTGCTGTGTTGGCGGCCTTTGCCATTGCAAGGCGTCCTGACGGGTATATGCCGCGCCTTTCTTTGGTATTGGCGGGTGTAATTGTTTCGTCTTTATTTACATCTTTGGTTGGAATAATTAAATACGTGGCAGATGTAGAGACGCAGCTTCCGGCTATAACTTTTTGGATGATGGGCGGCTTTGGGAACATCGACTGGGGCAGCCTTGACTACGTTATTTATTTGATTCCGATATCGATTGTTTTGATGATAGTTTTTGCTTGGCAGCTGAATGTTTTGGCTATGGGCGATCGGGAAGCGTCGTTTTTAGGAATGAACATTAAATTTTGGAAAAGTTTTTATTTGTTTTTGTCTGTCGCGGCTGTTGGCATGTGTGTTGCGCGCAGCGGGGTGATCGGGTGGGTTGGGCTTGTTATTCCGCATATTTCTCGCGCGGTTGGTGGCCCCGATCACAAAACCATGTTGCCTTTATCGGCTTTGCTTGGCGCGATTTTTCTGCTGGTTGCGGATAACATATCTCGAACAATTACAACCGGTGATATTCCGGTTGGGATAATAACCTCTATAATCGGCGCTCCGTTTTTTATTTATTATTTACGCAAAAAGGAAACTGCGGTATGGAACTAGCAAAAGACTCATTACTGAAAGTTTCCGGTTTAAAATACCGATATCCTTCAGCGGAAGACTCTGTTCTTAACGGCTTAAACTGCGAGTTTAAGACAGGTGAGAAGGTGGCGGTGCTTGGGTCGAACGGCGCCGGCAAAACGACTTTTTTTAATCTGGTCAGCGGCCTTATTGAGGGCTATGAGGGCAGTATTAAACTTGCGGGAACTGAAATTAAAAAATTGAAAAGAGTCGAAATAGCGAAAAAACTGGCTTTGGTGCCGCAGAAACACGAACCGCTTTTCCCTTTTACTGTAAGAGACTTCGTCTTAATGGGCAGATACGCGCGTTTGGGAGTCTTTGGCATACCGCGCGAAGAAGACTTAGAGGTGGTTAAAAATGCCGCGAAAGAGACCGGAGCCTATAAGTTTTTCGACCGGCCCTACAACTCTTTATCGGGCGGCGAAATGCAGCTGGCGGTGATTTCTCGGGCTTTGGCGCAGGAATCTGACCTTCTTATACTTGACGAGCCAAGCACGCACCTTGATTTTAAAAACCGTTTTGTTGTGTTAGATTTGGTTCGGCGGATATCAGAAAAACGCAAGGTTGCTCTTTTAATGTCGCTTCACGAGCCAAACGATGTGGTGCAATTCGCCGACAGGGTTATTGTGATTCATGAGGGTAAGATCGCCGCAGACGGCAAACCTCGCGATATAATCAACGAAAAACTATTGCTTGATATATTTCAGGTTAAGGCAAAAGAAATTAAAACCGATAAAAATAGCCTTTTTATGCCTGTTTCGGTGTGCGTTTAAGCGTTTGAATCAGTGAGCTGAGTAACAAAAAGAGCGGACTAACTTAATAGCCCGCTCTTTTGTTATTTGGTCTGTTTTGGTTTAGAATTTGAGTTCCATGCCCATGGTTACGATTCTTTTGTCTTCGTAATAATAGGCGTTAGGCGCGATTGTTCTGCTGGGAGTATTTTGGCTTAAAACCGCCGTTGAGTCATTGCCTATGTTGGCAATTTTCACGTAAAGAGCGAAGTCATCGGTGATTTGCTCTCTTACGCTTAAGTCGGTTATGGTTGAAGCGTCAATCTTTTTGTAGCCTTGTGTTGCTTTGATTTCGCCCTGGTGCGATACAGAGACAATTGCGGTGGTTTTGTTTTGCTTGTAGACAAGGCCCGCGGTGGCTCTGTATTCCGGCACATCGATAAATCTGACTTTTGTCGCTTTGTCTTCAGCTTTTGCAAAATCTGTGTAGCTTAGCCAAAGTTCGAAGTTGTTGTTTATAGTGCCGTTAAGACCGAATTCCAGGCCGGATATTTCCGCTTCTTCTACGTTGGTTTTAACAAAGTCGCCTGCTTTTAGAACAACGGGGGCGCCTTTTCTGTCTCTGAACCAGGTTTTGCCTGTTAAACCAAGTGCGCCGGCGGTTTTGGTGGTGATTTTGTCTTCAACATCGTAATTATAGTGAGTGATGTTGAAATTCCATTTGTCGGAAAGTTCTTGCGAAAGTCTGATTTCATAGTTGTCGGCTTGCTCTTTGCTTAAGTTGGGGTTGCCGTATGTCTTGCCTTTGCCGCCCATGTATAAATCTTGGAGAGTGGGCAATTGCATTGTTTTGCTGTAGCCGAAGCCGACAGAAGTTTTGTCAGAGAGAGAGTAGTTAGAATTCAATGAGTAAGAAACGTCGCGGTCCCCTTCGTAGTCTTCGTCTGAGCGCAATGCTGCGTGCAAATCAAGGTTGCTTGAAGCTCTGAATGAATCGGCAACAAAAATAGAAGTGTTGTCTAATTCTTTTTTGTAGTAGTCGGCAGAAACGGAATCGTGACTGTCTTTAACTTTTTGGTTTTGTACGCCGACATTTATATAATTGCGTTTGTCGGCTTCGAAGTTATAAAGGACTTCGGCGGTAGTCATGTCTACATTAGTTGTACCATCGACTTGTCCCGGATTCTTTACGACTGTCATTGCGTTGTCGTTATAAAACACGTCTTGTGAATAGTCGTTATATTTTGTGTACCGCAAAGATAAGTTTGAGTTGTTGTTAAAATCTTTAACAAGTGTGTAGTTGTACAATGACATTTTCCAGGGGTCAAATCTTTCTAAGGTTCCCCAAGCGTCGCCGACGCTTATAGAACCTGTGTTGCTCATAATGGTCGGTTTAAATTTCCAGCCGTTAGTTAAATCATAAGAACCTTTATAGAAAAACATTCTGTTGTCGTTTCGGTTGTTTATTACGGCGCCGTTGTCAAATCTTCGGTCAGCGTCATATATGTCGTCGAAAACAGCTATTAAATGCTCACTTTTTTCTCCGGCGTAGCCAAAAATATATTCTTTGTGACTGGTGCCTTCGCCGCCGATTTCCTGAACAATAGTGAACCCCTCTAAGTCCCTTGCGGTCGGTAAAACAAAGTTTACGGCGCCTGCAACTGTGTTTTGCCCGTAAATCATCGAGGAGCCTGTGTTGGCAACGCTAATTTTTTTGAGCCTGCTTAAAGGAAACCCCGAAAGAGGCGAAGACCAGTTCCAGGGAGTATTTACAGACGCCCCGTCAACAGTTACCGCTGTGTAGCGAGATTCAAGTCCTCTTATGGCCGGGCTTATTGTGGCTCCGCCAAGACCGCCGCCTGTAACTATTGATGAATTCTGTGATCTGATCATCTTAACCGGGTTGTGTGTGCTCAATACTTGCATTTTATCAGAAGATATTTCATCCTGCGGGCGTGATATGATGGCTTGATATGTTGCACGGTCAGCGTCCACGGCCAACGACGGAATGATGTACACCAAATCTTCGTCGTCGGGTTCGACGGCATCGACGGCAAAAATAGTCGCAGATATTGCGGCCAAATACAAAAAGATCGCGTATCTTAAAATGCTTTTAAAACGTTTCATCTAACTCTCCTTAAAAACTAACACTACTTAGAGTGTTTTATTATTATAAAACATTAGCACTGTTTACTACTTTGTGCAACTAAATAAAATTAAATATTAAAAAGCAGTGCCATAATGATTTAAAACGCGACCGTACATAAGTTTGCAAAACTTGTCGTGTTCCTTTTTTAAGTCTATGTCTTTAAATGTATCAGGGTGAATAATTTTGGCAAGCCAAAGAAGCCCGAGCGACGAATAAGTCGGCTGGCTCCAGTTGGTGACCCAAGCTTGCGGGTCGTCTTGCGGGGTTAAATAAACCTTATTTTCTTTTACGGGCTTGAGAAGGTTCCACCATGAGGTGTTATAAAACTCGTTCGAGCGCGAATCATCGATAATAATATCCGGATCGAAGGCGAATAAAATTTCGGCGCAGGCTCCTGAATCGGCGGGGTCTTCTCCCCTTTCCATCAGTTTCGCCCCGGCTTTTTCCATTAAGTCATATAAAAATCTTGTGCGGCTGCCTCTTAAGATCATGTTGCCGCGATTTGTGTTTACAAGCGCAACTTTCGGCCGCGAGTCAATAGGAATATTCGCGATTCTTGATTTAACCAAATTCAAGCAATCTTCATAATGTTTAATGTAAGCATCGGTGCGGCTTTTTCGCCCGGTAGCTTCCCCGATTACTTCCACTGTTCTCAGCCAGTCTGTTACGCTTCCGTTCGACGCTTGCAGCATCAAAACCGGAACCTTGT